>SWCH01003002.1_pt3 | contig 79019 bp, 66 predicted proteins | sample 4690051 | NCBI WGS metagenome assembly SWCH01 (sample SAMN10267282, study PRJNA491770) | bioreactor metagenome | isolation source: DHS bioreactor inoculated with | place: Japan: off Shimokita Peninsula
GAAATGATACCGAAAAATATAACATCTCAATAAAAGGAGGCACTGTTGTTTAGCGAGTGTATGGTTGTCAAAAAACAGAGTCCCAAATGATTGAAATGATACCGAGAATTTTATTTAACAAAAAAAACAACCTGATCATTCAGATTGTTGTTTAAATTTAATGAGAGCCGGGTACGCCGCCCCCGGCTCTCATTTTAAGGAGGAGAAGAAGAGAAGTCGCCTTTTGTTAGTTACAATATTACCAGAACAAATTGAACATTACTTGACGCTTACCCTACGTTTACCCTACGACCACCTACCAACTACCTGACAGTTCTGAGAGAAATCATAAAATCCATGTTTTTGGTTGCTTTTATCCTGATTTAAAATAGGTGATGGCAAAAAGGTGCTTATTTGGAAATCTTAATATGCGATTGAAAATCGGTGGTATAGTGGTTTTAATTGAGGTATCACTGTAATTTGATTGACCAAAGAGGACAAGAAACATATGAATACATTTATGAGTAATCCAGAAACAGAAAATACATATAAAGCTGGTTTTATCGCTGTGATCGGCAGACCCAATGTGGGAAAATCGACCTTGATTAATGCCATTCTTGGGCAAAAAATAGCTGCTGTTTCTCCAAAACCCCAAACCACCCGTAAACAACAATTTGGTATTCTAACTTCTGATCAGGCACAAATGATTTTCATGGATACACCCGGGCTGCATATTGCGCATCATAAGCTGGGGGATTATATGAACAAAGTTGCTGAGCTGACGCTGTTTGATGGGGATTTGATCTTATGGATTGTCGATGTTTCTGTCCAGCCAACGGAAGAAGACCGATTGATTGCAGAAAAAATTTCTGCTTTTTCTCGGCGGCCAGCATTATTGATTGTGCTCAATAAAATAGACTTGATTTCACCTGCAAAGTTGCTGAAACACCAGGTCCTGTATCAAAATCTGGTGCCGGAATCCGAGTCTTTTCCTCTGAGTGCGAAATTACAAAAAGGGGTTGCTGAACTTTTACAAGTCATCATTGAAAAATTGCCGGTCGGTGACCCATATTATGATGAGGAACAGGTGACCGATTATTATGAACGGGACATCGCGGTAGAATTAATCCGGGAAGCGGTGATGCGGCACCTGGATGAGGAAGTTCCGCATGCAGTGGCTGTAAGATTGGATGCCTATGAGGATCGGGGCGAGGATCAGGCTTATATTATGGCAACTTTATTTGTAGAGCGTGATTCTCAGAAGGGGATTGTTATTGGTAAACAGGGCAGTATGATTAAGGAAATTGGAAAGACTGCCCGGCAAGAGATTGAATCAATGACCGGACGGCAAATTTATCTGGATTTGCGGGTTAAGGTGCATAAAAATTGGCGCAATAATCCGGATGCTTTGAACTTGATGGGATATATCACGCAGGAGAAGCCATGATCCTGGCTTTGGAAATCGCTCTGGCGATCAGCATGCCATTAGAATGGCTGGCTGCTGGCAAACGCTGGATTTGGATGCGGGTCGTGACAAAGCCGCTATCACTGATCTTGTTAATCATGATTTTTACTCTTCTGGGGGGTTGGGTTTCCCCCGGTTACTGGTTTGGAGCTGGTTTGGTGTTTTCCCTGGCAGGGGATGTTTTTTTGCTACTGCGGTCACGTTTTTTTATTGCCGGTCTATTATCATTTTTGGCAGCCCATATCCTTTATATTATCGGATTCAGCTACGGTGCAATTCAGTTGAATGGATGGGGCGTAATCCCTCTGTTTTTGGTAATTGGTTTGGTGATCGTCGCCTATCCACGCATCATCGGAGGGATTCGCCGCAGACTGGAACATAAAAAGTTGTGGTTGCCGGTGGCTTTATATATGCTCACCATCACGATGATGTTCTTGTCGGCTATGTTGACCTGGTTTCGTGATCAGTGGAGTACGGAAGCGGCATTGTTGGTCAGTGTGGGAGCGTTGTTGTTTACGATTTCCGATTCGGTTCTGGCAACAGGGCGATTTTTACGCCCGGTTCCCTATGGAAATTTCCTGGTAATGTTCACGTATCACCTGGGGCAATTGGGCATTGCTTTTGGCGCAATCCTCATGCTGAGCTTGCTCTAGTCGCTCAATTCTTTGGTTCCATTAAGGGGCGGAAGCCCTCGCCCAGCGCTTCATGTGCCTGTCCAATCACCATAAATGCGTGTGGATCCACCTCCTGAACGATTTCCTTAAGTTGAGGAATTTCGGATTGGGTGACGACAGAATAAATCACAGTGCGTTCTTCGTGCGTATATCCCCCCATGCCATGCAGCATGGTGACACCGCGTTCCAGCGTAGTGAAAATACGTTCGGAAACAGCCTGCGGATGATAAGTAACAATCATGGCGGTACGGTACACGGCACGCCCTTCAAAAGCAATCTCCGCAGCCAGGCCACTGACATAGATCACCGCCAAACCATAGAGTGCTCTTTCCCAATCGAAAATTAATCCACCCATCAGTACCACCAATGAATCGGTTATCAGATAAGAGGTGGAGATGGAAATCCCAAAACGGTGGTTGAGAATACGACCAAGAATATCGCTGCCACCGCTGGTGCCTTTTCCACGGTAGACCATACCCAGACCAATCCCATACATTAAACCACCGTAAATACTATTTAGAACCAGATCATCGGTAACACCATCAGGGGAGATAAAGATAACCAGGAAATCAGTAAGGAAAGAGAAAATGATGATGGCGACAGCCGTGCGCAGGGCAAAACGCAGTCCACCCAAATAGCGCCAACCCAAAATGAACAGGGGGATATTGCCAATTAACACCATCATACCAATTGGAAAACCAGTCAGATGATTGATTAATTGGGCGGCACCACTGACACCGCCACTGACGAGATATGCTGGCACCAAAAAGAGACGCATCGCAAAAGCCTGAATTACTACCCCTACGATGACGAAGAAATAATCTTTGAAGGTGGTACGCGTAAATTTCATCGTGGATAGTTCACGTGTTAGTTGATTCTTAAAATCTTTCATGGACATCGAAACTCCAGAATCCCATCAGCATTCGGCTGATACTTGAAAAAAAATTTCACCAATTTTTATCTTGCCTGATCTATTGAGATAACTTCGGTGATGGGTTCTACTCTCAATCAGCCGTGATTATATCCGGGAAATGTATTCCTGAACATGGACAATCCCCGATAGAGACGACCCAGCCTGGATGTTGCAATTTCGGGATGAAATTCATCTATAATTATTGTATCAATCATCACTTGGAGGTTTCAATGAAGCTGACATTATTACGGGGATTTTTGATTTTTTCAACAATTATTCTTTTCCTTCGTTTCCCTACAGCAGATAGTTCAGCGACCAAACCTTTATTTTCCTCCAGTGATCCCTCCTTTGATTGGCGCGAGCATGGGTATGATTTTCCGGTTAAAGACCAGGGTTGGTGTAATGCCGGCTATGCGTTTGCGGCTGTAGATGCCGTCCAGGCAGCAATCTGGAAGAAAGATGCTGTAAAGATTGATTTTTCGGTTAACCATGCCAAAGAATGTAATTGGCATGCCTTCAATAACTATTCAGAATTACCCAATACCTGCGAAGGTGGCAATTTTCAGATGCTTGCCAATCTGTTCACACAACAGGGACTGGTATTGGAAACCTGTGATCCTTATGTGGATGACGATATTGATTGCAATCAATCTTGTCAAACGCAGTATTACATTAAGGAGTGGCAGCAATTCAGCCCCAGTAACGAGATGGCACCGATAGAATTAATCAAACAAAAATTGGTTGAGTATGGACCACTTTATACGCAAATGGACCCTACTATTTCCGGTTTTTCATCTTATACAGGGAAGGATGTGTTGACAGGCAGTACCATTTACGAGGATAATTGGTATCATGGGGTCTTGATTGTTGGATGGGATGATGAATTGGGATCCGTTGGGGCCTGGATTGTTAAAAATAGCTATGGTGCTGGTTGGGGAGATGAAGGTTACTTTTATATTGCGTATGGAAATGCTGGTATTGGCAGTTCATTGGCAACTGTAACCGGTTGGGAGAAGCCTTCTCCCTTTAATTACGTACATTCTTACGATGAAGCCGGCCATACCAGCCAGATGAGTACGGGTGACGAGGATTTTTTCCATGGCAAATCAATGGCCATGTTTAATGTTCAGAAAAATGAATTTCCAAAAGCTATTGAATTCTGGACGAACGATACCGGAAGGGTGAATGTTCGGATTTATGATCAATTCACTGGAAATAAAATGTCAAATTTATTGTATCAATCTGGTGAGGTTGAGATTGATTTTCGCGGTTACCATCAGATTTTAATCGATCCAGGTTTCGTCATCCCTGAAGACCGTGAATTTTTTATCGAATTGGAGGTGACGAACAAAACCTGGTTCCATCCAATTGTAGTTGACCATCTGGGAATTTCGTCCGATAAAACCTGGTATCAGGACCAGAATGGCAATTGGCTCCCATTATCCACAATGAATTTTGATGCTGCAATTCGTTTGAGGACGATTGTATTGCCCGATGGGTGGAATCAACGAATATTTCTGCCGTTCATCGTTCACTGATGACTGATTTGGCGATATTCCGATTTTCTAAATATCAAACCTTTGACATTCTTGCCTCACAAAGCTAAAATGAAATAGGATCAAGGTTCTTTTCCAAAATTAAGGAGGAAAATTGAGCAAATGGGCGGGTAAACTCGTCATTGGATTAACTGGTAATATCGGTACAGGAAAAAGTGTTGTCCGGCGGATGCTGGAACATCTTGGTGCTTTTGGTATTGATGCAGATGCACTTGCACATCGGGCTATTGCGAAGGGTGCCCCTGGACATAAACAAGTAATTTCTCAGTTTGGTCATTGGATGTTGAATGAAGATGGGGAAATTGACCGGAAAAAATTGGGCCGCCTGGTTTTTACTGATCCGGAAGCTTTGAAAATCTTAGAAGACATCATCCATCCACTCGTTTTCCAGGCATTGGATTACATCATCAAACGCATAAAACATAAGGTAGTGGTGATTGAGGCGATTAAGTTATTGGAATCAGAAATTAAAGATGCCTGCGATAGTATCTGGGTTACTCATACACCGGAAGATGTTCAGCTTGAGCGCCTGGTCATCCGACGAAAAATGAGTGTGCTGGACGCCAAGCAACGCATTGATGCTCAACCACCGCAGGAAGAAAAGACCAGTGCAGCTGATGTAGTGATCGACAACGCCGGCAGTGTTGAAGATACCTGGAAACAAGTATATGATAACTGGCTGAAGTTTGTGCCCAAACAGTCGTCTGAGAGCGAAGCCACGCTGGCAAAAGTCCAATCGATTAGCGGTGAATTAACCGTACGCAGAGGGACACCACGACGTTCCAATGAGATTGCTGAATTCTTTAATTATTTTTCAGACAATGGCAAAACGATTGAGCGCCGGGATATTATGGAAGCATTTGGAGAAAAAGCCTTCCTGGTATTACAGGCAGGGGAGAAGATGATTGGTATTCTGGGGTGGCAGGTTGAAAATCTGATCGCCAGGACTGTTGATCTGAAAATTCTTGATAATGTTCCCTATGACAAAGCAATCCCGCTCCTGATCAGTGAAATGGAAAGAGCTTCAGGCGAATTGCAATGTGAAATATCATTATTGTTTTTGAATCCAAAGATGGGCAATTTAAACCAGATCTGGCACCAGTTAGGCTATGAAATCCGCTCACCGGATGAATTGAAGGTGATTGCCTGGGCAAATGCCGCTCGAGACACAATGCCAGAGGGTTCGATATTGCTTTTCAAAAAATTAAGACAGGATAGAGTGTTAAAACCCATTTAAAGTGAGAAAAAAGTGCCAGAATTTTTAAATGAAATTTTATTCATATTCCAACGAATTAACTGGTTAAGTGTACTTGACCTGGTGTTGGTGACACTTATTTTCTTTACAATTTTGATGTTGTTACGTGATACCCAGGCAACGATTTTATTACGTGGCGTGATATTTCTGGTCATTTTGCTGGCTTTTTTAACCCAATTCATTGAATTGCCAGCTTTTTCCTGGCTTATTCAGACGACTTTGCCTGCGCTCTTATTGGCGATTCCGGTAATTTTTGCGCCTGAGATCCGGCGCGGTTTGGAGAGATTAGGGCGTGCCGGATCAGCCAATCTGTTCCGCAAGAGTTTGGCTTCTGAAGAAGCGATAAAGATGACCATGCATATGATCAGTGTAGCCTGCGCAAGGCTATCTGCCCGGCGACATGGTGCTTTGATTGTGATGGAGCGAATTGATACTCTACAGGAATATGTTGCCACCGGTGTTTATTTAGATGCGGTTGTTTCAGCGGAATTATTATTACAAATTTTTTATCCGAATTCGCCCTTACACGATGGTGCAGTGGTTATTTCTGGCAATAGAATTTTGGCGGCTTCCTGTGTCATGCCTTTATCAGCCAGTGGCATCTTAAATCGCACACCGGAACGTCAAATGGGATTACGTCATCGCGCTGCCTTAGGTTCTTCCGAAGCGTGTGATGCCATTGTGGTTGTGGTATCTGAAGAAACCGGGTCAATATCTGTTGCCCAGGCTGGTCGCTTAATCAGGGGTCTGGATTCGGATCGCCTGGAAAACATGTTAATCGCTTTGTTCCGTCCTGTGCCTGGGATTATTGATCATATCAACATCTTCGGTTGGAAAGTGAAAATTCCCAGCTTTCGTCAAAAGGAGGAAGATTGAGCATGTGGGGCTTCCTTCGAAAATCCAAACGAGTGGTTCCGACGTTATTAACAGCCCTGGTGCTGGCGATTACGGTCTGGATTATTGCTGTTACCGCCAGTGATCCGGCAGAAAACCGAACCTATCCCCGAACAGTACCGATTGAAATCGTTGGGCAGGATACGAATCTGGTCATGACCAGTGAATTGCCATCCAGCGTGGCCATTGTGCTGAATACACCGCAATCTGTTTGGGAAAAAATAGTGAGCACCCAAACCCCAGTGCGGGCGATATTAGATCTCTCTGGTGTTCAAGCTGGTACCCATTTGCTTGAACTACAAATTCAGGTCAATATTCGCCCTGTGAAGGTTGTTTCCTATTCTCCACGCAACATATCGGTAAAGCTGGAAAACCTTTCCAGCAAAGTGTTGCCTTTATCATTAATAGTCCGTGGGGAACCAGCGATTGGATATCAGGCAGAAGATCCGGTAGTAGATGTAAAACAGATCACTGTCACTGGCCCCATTTCGCAGGTTGATCGGGTGGCAGAGGTAAGAGCTACGATTGATATAAACCAGGGATATGAAGATATCTCCCGCTCGATTAACCTGGTCGCTTTGGATAAAAATGAAACAGTTATCAATAATGTCACGCTCACGCCAGATCGCGTAGATGTGTTTCAGGAAATCAACCAGCGCTATGGCTATCGCAATGTGATCGTCTCCGTGAATATGGAGGGTCAGGTTGCGGATGGATATCGTTTGACCAATATCTCTGTTATTCCATTGGCTGTGACGGTTTATTCATCCAACCCGCAGTTCGTTAATGATCTGCCCGGGTATGTGGAAACAATGCCCCTGAACCTGAATGGTTTAAAAGATGATGTGGATGTATCACTTCTCCTGGATTTACCGGAAGGTGTTTTGGTGGTTGGGGAAAATCGAACCGTCCTGGTGCGGGTCAGCATCGCCGCTGTTCAAAGCAGCTTACCGGTAGCAAATATTCCCATTGAGGTAATTGGTTTGCCAGAGAATTTAAAAGCAGTTCTTGCTCCAAATTTGGTAACCTTATTAATTTCAGGGCCGCTTCCCATCCTGGATCAACTTAATCCTAAAGACATTCGGGTGGTGCTGGACCTGACTGATTATAAAATTGGAACATATCAACTGGATCCAGTGGTAGAATTACCCTCCGAGGAAATTTCGGTTGATAGCATTCAACCTGGAATTATTGATATAGAAATAATCAAAGCGCCAACACCTGCACCGGGTGGATAAACGCGGAAAGTAAGTAATGAATAAACCGATTGTTGCCCTTGTCGGACGTCCAAATGTCGGCAAAAGTACATTGTTTAATCGCCTGACCGGTGAGAGAAAAGCAATTGTGGATGATATCCCAGGCACTACCCGTGACCGGATGATGTCTGAAGCAGAATGGAGCGGGCGTCCTTTTTACGTAATTGATACCGGGGGGATTGACCCGTCTGTGGGTGGCAAAACACCACTTTCGATTGGTTCGGCAGATTTTATCGAAGAGATTAAAGCCCAGGCGGATATCGCCATTGAGGATGCAGATACAATCCTCTTTGTGGTAGATGCCATTGCCGGTATTACCCCTGCCGATCAGGAAGTGGCTGAAATATTGCGCCGCAAACAAAAAAACATTAATGGCGCTTTGGTTCCCCCCATTCTTCTGGTAGTGAACAAAGCTGATAGCAAAGTATTTCGGGAAGCAGCTTATCAGTTTTATGAATTGGGAATGGGTGATCCTTTCCCCGTTTCTTCTTTACATGGTACTCAAACCGGGGATTTGCTGGATGCATTGGTGGCAACCTTCCCGGAGGACCTTGAACCCGATGAGGATGAATCGGTAAAAATTGCGTTGGTGGGGAAACCGAATGTTGGCAAATCCAGTCTTTTGAACCGCCTGGTTGGGCATGAAAGAATGATTGTCTCCGACATACCTGGTACCACGCGCGATGCAATCGATAGCCATATTGACATAGATGGATTACCAGTTACTTTAATTGACACAGCCGGGATACGGAAGCGGGGGAAGGTTGAATCGGGTGTGGAAAAATATTCGGTTTTACGGTCCATGCGTGCCATTGAGAGAGCTGATGTGTCGCTCTTATTGATTGATGCCATCGAAGGAATTACAGCCCAGGATGCCCATATTGCCGGATATGTTCTGGAAGCGAGAAAGAGTTGCGTGGTTGTGGTCAACAAGTGGGATGCGATTGAGAAAGATACGCACACCATGGTGGCTTTTACGGAACAAATTCGCCAGGATTTAAATTTCATGGATTATGTGCCTTTGCTGTTCATATCAGCCAAGACCGGGCAACGCGTAGAGCAGGTGATGCCGATGGCGCTGAAGGTGCAGGAAGAACGTTTGGCACGGCTGACCACATCCAGCCTGAACCGTATTCTCCAGCATGTGCAGGATATGCACACACCCTCCAGAGCAGGCAGGGTTTTTAAAATGTATTATGGCACACAGGTGCGCTCTGATCCGCCAACATTTTTGATATATTGTAATGAGCCCAAACTGGCCCATTTTACCTTCGTGCGTTTTATCGAAAACACGATTCGAAAAGAGTATCCATTTACCGGAACACCGATCCACATTGTTTTCAAGAAAAGATCCTAGCAGATCTTGCCTTAGACTGGATAGATTGAGGATGGATGTCTCGTGACTTGAAGAAATACACCTCGCAAACCAATGTTCAATTGATCATTGGCGGGTTTGTTTTGTTGTTTGTGGTCGGGCTGGGATTGATCGCTATTTTTTATGGTACCGGGGCAGCCCTGGTCGGCTTGCTGTGTTTACTGGGTGGATTGGTCCCGATTGGGTTGGTGGCTCTGCTTTTATTTGGTCTGGATATTTTTGTTAAAAGGATCAATAAAGATTAGAAGGGATTGTTTAATCCAGCTGCGTTAATTGATCCTACGCAAATACAATAATGCTGGATGAATAAACCATCTTGAGATCCCAGCAGAGCATTAAAAGGTGATCAGCTGGTGAAAGTAATTATTCTCCAGCTGATTTTTTCATTATGGATATCATGTTATTTTTAAAGCAACCTTGCAGCTAAATGGAGAACCTTTTTTGGTAAGTTCTTTCCCCAGCATGACCCGTTCGAGGTTGGCTGGCAGCTGACGGATGCGTCTTCCATTGGCATTGGCAATTGCATTTAAGATAGCAGGGGCAGTTGGTACCATTGCTGGTTCGGCAATATTTTTGGCACCGAATGGTCCCGCAGAGAAAGTTGCTTCCACAAAATCGCCCTGGATTTCAGGCATATCCATGGATGTTGGGATCAGATAGGTATCGAAATTATGAGCCTGCGCATAGCCTTCCTGGTAATCGAGGTCTTCATATAAACCATAGCCGAGACCGTGGGAAATGCCGCCATATAACTGACCATAAGCACCTTGCGGGAAAATGACTTTCCCGATATCATGCACCGCCCAGATGTTAATCACATCTGTATGACCGGTCTTTGTATCTACCTCAACCTCGGCTACCTGGGCACCAAAATGATAGGCAAAATAAGGTGTGCCGGTGCCCCTTTCCTCGTCCCAGTGGATTTCTGGTGCTGACCATCTTCCAAACGCGGAAAGCACCAATCCCATCTCACGGGCGTGCTTAACGACAGCATCCCAGGAGACTGGTTCTTCGCTGGGACCGATATACTGCTCACCAACACGATGAATTTGAAAGGCGTCGCATTGTAACAAATCAGCAGCTGCTAAATCCAGGTTCTGGATCAGATTTTGTGCTGCAACTCGGACCGAATTGCCTGCCAGAATGGTGGTACGGCTGGCAACGGTTGGTCCGCTGTCTATGGCTGTGTTGGTATCCGGGTTGTGGACATGAATGCGTTCCGGGTCAATTCCCAGGATCTCAGCCGCAATTAGCGTATAGACGGTGCGCGCACCGGTACCATAATCAGTCAATCCGGACGTGAGAGTGACCTGATTATCCGCGTGAATTTCGATGGTGGCGGTGGCTTCATCCAATCCCTCAGCACCCAGGGAGGTGCCGTGGAAGAGCGCGGAGACTCCGATACCGCGTCGCTTTTCGGCTGAGGCAGGTTGCTGGGCAAATTCCTTACGTTTGCGATCCCAATCACTCATTTTTCGAACCGCCAACAGACAGTCTGTCAGACCCACCGATTCGTTCAGCAACTGCCCGTGTGGGGTGACATCGCCTACTTTGAGGCAGTTCTTCAAACGAAAATCGATCGGATCTATTTGTAAGGCATCTGCCATTTCATCAATGGCTTGTTCAATCCCGGAACAGACTTCGGTATTTCCAAACCCGCGGTAAGCGCCGGCATAGCTGGTATTGGTATAAACAGTATCAATATCAACGCTACAATCATCATAGCGGTAGGCTCCCATGGCGTGAATGCTGGCGCGCCAACCGGTGAAGGGACTTTGGGAAGAATAAGCGCCGGAATCATAGATACTGTTAAATTTGCAGGCTCTTAATGTACCGTCCTGATCTGCGCCGAGTTTTATGTTCATGTGCATCGCGCCGCGTTTATAACCAGCGATGATGCTTTCCTCTCGCGAGAATGTCATACGTACGGGACGTTTTGCCTTCAATGCCAGGGCAGCCACCTGACCAGCTGTTTGATAATTGAGGTCGTCCTTACCGCCAAAGGAACCGCCGACCGGAGGAACGATGACGCGCACCCGATCAGCTGGTAATCCGAGGGTTTTGCAGAGATCATTGCGGGGGATAAAGGGGCTCTGACAGGAGAGATACACCACCACACCACCCTCGGGGGTTGGGATGGCAAGCCCGCCCTCTGTTTCGAGGTAGGCATGTTCCTGCATCACGGTCTCGTATTTATTTTCAATGACCACATCACATTCTTTAAACTTTTCCACCGGGTTGCCTTTATAAACCGGGGAATGGGAGAGAAAATTGGGATGCATGCCATCCTTGCGATCGGGTCCAATCTGAGGTGCATCCGGGTCGAGTGCTTTTTCCATTTCGAAGATAGCCGGTAAAGGCTCCAGCTCACAAATGATCGCTTTGACGCCTGCCAGGGCTGCTTCCGGGGTTTCTGCCGCCACGGATGCAATGGCCTCACCGACATGGCGCACTTTCTGGTAGGCGAGCATATACATATCAGATACCGGAAAACCAAAATTACCATGATTCACGAAATCATCAGAGGTGACAACAGCTACCACACCTGGTACTTTAAGCGCTGGAGATACATCCAGTTTGGCAATGCGTGCATGCGGGAGTTCACTGCGCAGAGAACGGGCAAATAACATGCCGGGCAGGGACATATCTCCCACATATTTGGTTTTCCCCATCACTTTATCCAGTGCATCGACACGTTGAGCAGGTTGGCCAACATATTTTAAGTTTGTCATCGAGATTAGTTCTCCCTTTTCTGTGGATTCTGCTTGCCAGCCCGCTCTTTGGCGGTGGTTTCGATGGCGTCGACAATCTGCATATAGCCAGTGCAGCGGCATAAATTGCCTGCCAATGCTTCTCTGATCTCCAGGCGGGATGGATCAGATTTGATGGACAGAAGCGCTTCGCCGGCGATGACCATGCCTGGGATACAAAAACCACATTGAACGGCACCTTTCGTAATGAAATTTTGCTGTAAATCATTCGGACCGCCATCTTCGGCATGGATCCCTTCGATGGTGACCACGTCGCAGCCCATCACGGAAGGAGCAGCTACCAGGCAGCTATTGACAACTTCGCCATTCAATAGAACGGAACATGCGCCGCATTCTCCCACTTCACAGGCTTCTTTGCTGCCGGTTAATTTGAAATGATCGCGTAATAATGTCAATAATGTAATATCCGTGGGTGCATCGATGGATACAGGTTTATGATTGAGTGTGAAATTAATTTGCATGCTGCCCATCCTCTAGAAAAATTTTATTAAGCGCTCTTTCAGCGATTGCTTTTAGAGTAATCTCCTTGTATTCCGTTGACCAGCGCCGGCCGGTACTTACGATCATCTCAGCCACCAATTGATCAGCGGCCGAAGCGATGATTTCTTTATCCGGTCGTTTGCCCAATAAGAGTGCTTGAACTTCAGGGAACAGCATCGGGGTTGCAATCGCAGCGCCAGGGCAGATCCGTATATAGTCGACCACACCAGCCTGGTCAACTGAGCCGATGACGGCAATACTCAAACGCGAGATCGATTGGGCTTTGCGACGACCTATTTTGATAAAACAACTTTTTGCATGGGAGGGAGGTGTTTTAAAGGTAAAGTGGGTCAGCAGCTCCCCGTGAGCGATTTGCGTTTTGTGGGGTCCGGTGACCAGGTCTTGCACTTTCAGCTGGCGTTGCCCTTTTGATGACCGCAGATGTGCTACCGCCTCCAGACAGACCAACGCTGGCAGGGAGTCGGCACAGGCGGCAGCATTCGAGACGTTGCCACCAAAGGTGCCGCAATTGCGCACTGCCGGTCCACCGATCGTTTTACAGGCTTCCACCAGGAAGGGGGCTGTCTTTTGCAGGATCGGATTTTGAATGGCATGCGCAAAGGTCACCGCAGCACCCAGGGAAACCTGATCATCAGCCTGAGAGATCACAGACATTTCTGGAATGCGGCGAATATCCACCAGGCGATCAAACCAGAGGGGGTTTACCCGCAATGCCACATAAATATCCGTACCGCCTGCTAAAGGGATGCTGCGAATATCCGCATCGTTTAAGAGATGAACAGCGTCATCCATTGTTTTTGCAATTACATAATCAAATTTTGCCATCTAACGTCCATTCTATTAAATCAATTTCTGGTGATTGTTTTTTTACTTTGATTCACTGGGGTATTAATGATTTTATTTTTCTGGTTTCAAAGTGGATAGTAGTCATCTATTCAGGAATGAAAAGAGATTATGATTTCTATATTAAATTTTACGGGATACTTGCCATATGTCAAGTGACATTTAACTTAATTTACAGCCACAAATCACAGAAGCCTGAAGAATAGCTGGTTAGGGTTCGCTTGTACAGGTTTCGTCTTGACGGATTGGGTAAGGTGGAGTAAAATTCTGAGCGTTAAGAATTGATGCGGGGTAGAGCAGAGGTAGCTCGTCGGGCTCATAACCCGGAGGTCAGTGGTTCGAATCCACTCCCCGCTACAAAGAGCAAACCAGAGTCCGTCGGGCTCTGGTTTTTCGTTTGCCCGGCGCACAGCGGTAGACATTTTTTCAAAAATGGAGGAATTTCTTATGAACCGCAGCTCGCCGGGTTCGTCAAAACCCAAAGTATCACTTACCTTAGTAAAAGCCATCGATGGATATCTTAAATTCAAGACGGCAGAAGGACTAAGCCCACGCACGATCACCTCCTATGAGTTCACCCTCAGTCATTGGTTGGATTACATTGGGAATCGTGGGGTATTGGAAATTGAGTCTTCCGACCTGATCGGTTATATGGCCTGGTTGAGGACCGAATACAAACCGCGGCGTTGGAATGGAAGCACTGAACCGCTTTCTGCTAAGTCCATCCGTAATGTTTGGGCAACCTTTCGATCCTTTTTTGGTTGGCTTCAAGTGGAATTTAAGTTCCCTAATCCAGCAAAAGAAATCAATGCACCTAAATTCCAGAAACATCCGGTTGAGACCTTCACCAAAGAGGACATCGAAAAAATTCTCAAAGCTTGTATCTACTCCCGTGAAGCGCAAACTGAAGAAAGGAAAAAGTTTGTGATGCGCCGACCGAGTGCAAACAGGGACCAGGCGATTGTCTTGATGCTGCTGGATTCTGGACTTCGCGCGACCGAATTGTGTTCGCTGACCATCAACGATGTTGACCTCAAGTCCGGGAAGGTCATCATTCGACATGGGATGGCTGGGGGTGCAAAAGGTGGCAAAGGGCGTACTGTTTACCTGGGCAAGGTCACCCGAAAAGCCGTTTGGCGTTATCTTGCCAGCCGTGAAGATGGAGACGATCTCGACGCTCCCCTCTTCATCAGCCATGCTGACCGACCTTTCAATAAAGACAGTTTGCGTGTGTTGATCAATCGGTTGGGAGCGCGTGCAGAAGTCAAGAAGACCTATCCACATAAATTCAGGCACACATTTGCCATCACTTACCTGCGTTCCGGCGGTGATGTATTCACGCTGCAATCCCTTCTGGGACATGGATCGTTGGACATGGTTCGTCATTATGCCCAAATTGCCGAAGTGGATGTAGCACAAGCGCATCGCAAAGCGAGCCCAGCCGATAACATGCGTCTGTAACCAGGAAATCTTCATTGAGCCAGCTTTCCTGCGATAAACATCAATGCCTTTTTCTGGCTTTCTCGATCAAGTTTATTAAGGTAGGACTCGAGCTCATCATCCGGCGCGGACATCGCTTTTCCTGATAACCCTGCAATCCGATCTTGAACATCGGAAGACAACATGGGAGCGTAAGTACTGTCAGTGATCTCGATACTTTCGTGCATCAGGTTCATGGAGACCGCTTTGTAATCCGCCATGGTCTGGGCATGAAGTAACCCGTAGACGGCGTGTCCATGCCGGAATTTGTGAGGAGATTTAAATTTAAGGTTCGCCGAGGAAAACAATAACTCCAAGCGTTTTTGAAGCGCCTGGGAACGCGTCTTTCCCGGTTCGTCCTGTGAAAGAAATTGATCTCCCCAGGAATGTGCGATCGGTGCATACCAGGGACTTGAGCCAGGAAGTGACTTGCGAACTAATTCATCCCATTGGCGGACTGGCACAAGAATTTCAGGAATGTTCAAAAGAAAAGTAGTCGCTTTCTTTCCATTCTTGGTATGAACGCCCAGTTCTGGCCATTGGCGAAGTTTCAGATTTTCAAGATCAACAGCCTCAATTGGCAATGTGGTGAAGGCACTGGCACGCATTCCTGAAAGAAAGAGCATGGCAGCAGCTGCCTTGTCGCGCAATAAGGCCAGGTTATCTTCGGGTACAGGGGTATTGATTAATTTTTGTACCTCATCCAGAGAAACAAAAACATTCTCTGAAGATAATTGCGGTTGGCGAGGTCGGCGCAAAGTATCAATCCATGAAACAGGAAGGCTGTTCATTTCACGAGGATATGTTACTTTTGCCCAACGGAAAAAGCGTTTACTTGAATCAAGGATTTTCTTTTGAGAGACGCTTGCCAGAGTTCCCCTTCCATCCTTGCCGGGTATTGAAGCCAGATAGGTCGGTAGGGTCGGACGAATAGCCTGGACATTGCGAAAATTCTGATCGTCTGCCCATAGCAGCAAATGACGCAAATAAAAGCGGTAGCGTTCCACAGAAGCTGGGTTCAGTTGTAAAACTTCCTCAAGATATTTGAGGTGCTCTTTCATTTTGAGATAATTCTGACGTTCGATCACGATGTGCTCCACGGTTAATAACATTTCCACATTTTTCGCAAGTGCCTTTGATTAAGACAAGATTTCCTTTGATTGGTTGTATCTGGGGAGAGATCAATTTAGATACCAGATTACAACGCAAACAATAGGCTTCATCCTCATTTAATATAGTCGCCATTTTGGGTTTGCGTTGATTATTTACCCAGCCGGCAAAGAGTTCGCCATTGATCCAGATGCGATTGCGGTTATCCCGTTGGTGGGGAACACCCGATTGTAACCAATCGCGTAATGTACTCTCGGCGACACCCAATTCTTCACAGATTTCTCGTGGGGTATATAACATCGGTAATAAACCAGGGGCTTTGATAATGACGGCATGAGGTAATTTTGTTCTGCGACTCTTAACTTCCATCCAACGATCCTCCTAAGAAATAATTGATGATTTGGGTTATCCGTGAATTAGCAAAACATCCGTCTCGAAACCGTTTACGGCATCTCCGAGAGTTTGGTTGATCCGAAGGATATCTTCAGGGATTCCATTGGGGTCTTGATTATCATTTAAGCCGGTACGAATTTTGCTAATGGATTCAGTTAATTGGCTTGCCAGTTTGTTGGCATGTTTTGCTTCACGTCGAACTTTGTTCCAATCACCAGTTGACGTAGGAAACACAAATTTAGATTCTTCCATCACCGGTTCAGCAAACTCGTCATTGAAAGATGCGATCTTGATGGCAGCACAATGGGTTTCAAAACGTTTCAGGCAGAGGTGAATTGAAGTTAATTGATCTGAGATATCCAGGGTTTCCAACTGTTCATTTGGTAATTCTGATAGCTGTGATACATACCCGGACAAGCGCACCAGATCATTTTGAATTTTTTCAAGCTGTGAGACAAGCCTGGTACGACGGGGTCTATCTGGTTTTATCAGTAGGTTGGTGGTCATGGTATTTCCTTTGTGATTAGAGTTATAAGTAGGATATCACTCAGACTGATTCATCTCAATCTATTAATTTCGATAGGTCAACAATCCTGAAACCTATCAAAATTGATAGATAGATTTTTTCTTCTTCTCCTTGCACAATAGAGTAATCTCATCTATAATTTTATTGAACACCTGTTCTATATTAGGTGTTCTAAAATACCGTTACCTCATTTGCGCATACGAATCTAGAATGAAAGATATCCTCCAACCACACACTCAAAAATACGATTCTCTCCTGATTAATGCGCAATTCTTCGGGGGATTTATGATTATTAATCTTATATTTCGGTTAATTTAGGGAAGAATTTCACCGATGCCATCTATTGTTGTTATCAATGAAGTAGGAAGTGTTCTTTACCAAAATGTGTCAGATGATATTCAGGATGTAGTAAAGGCGATTCGTGATGGTGGAATCTTGCCAGGTTATTCAGGGGTGTGCCCGGAAGTACAGGTTAATGGGTTGATTGTGCTTGTGGAACAACCACCTAAACCAAAAAGATTGGCACCGGCATTATCAGCGAGGCAAGTTAGTGTTTTACAACTGCTGGCCAAAGCTTGCACTCCAGACCAAATCGCGATAAAACTTGGATTATCAGAAGCAACAATCCGATTACATATTAGTGCATTGAAAAAGAAATTCGGCACAGTAAGCCGAGACCAAATGATGGCGATGGCAGGTACTTTAGGATTATGCGATCCTTTTGATTCGACACCTAGCATTGATCCCATTCTCCATCATGGAAAAGAAAAGTGATCTAATCAAGTCAAGGGGGAATTGTTGCCAGAATGATGAAAATATTATATGATTAAAGGTGAACATATTTTTCATTATTCTGATTCTCATAGCTCAAATAAAGTAAACGACATGTCTAAATTTCCGGCCTGGTTTAATAAAGCATACAAACGATGGAGCCGATCCCAGCCGGGAGAGGAAGATTTTTTAACCTTTTGTGATCTGTTAGGGTACTCACCTGCCAAAGTATTGGAGTGGTTAAACGGTGAGTCAGTCCCGGAAGGACCTGAAGTGTTGAGTATAGCAGGAATACTGGGAGTAAAAGTTTACGAGGTGCTTGATTTACAAAAACCTGATCCAGAACTTATAAAAATCTTTCACTCGTTTTCTCATCTTACTGGGGACTATCGCAGTAACCTAGCGCATGCATTATGGGAAGCGCATGCAGAAATGATTCGCAAAGGAATTATTGAGCACTCAGAAGAAGCTAAACTTATTCTGTCCCAGGCGTTTAATAAGTGGGGGTTTGAATCGCTGGATGATTGATTAACCTTACAATCCAAACAGAATCCCCTTTAATAGCTGTTCTTCACGTAGTTCTATTTTTTCCTTATTCTCCAAGCGTTCAAGATCAGATCCATAAACAAAAAAAGGTAAATATCCAACATAACCTGATACAAAAAATCTCTTTACGAGATCTGAATTCTCACCTCACTCCTGCCAAACTGACAAGTACCGTAATTCATTTTCCATAAACTAATTCTCCAAAATATTTTATAAGGCCGATTATTTTTGATTTGCGAAATTCTTTATGTTAAATAACTCTTTTAGTACCCCCAACTAACACCAAGCTACTCAACCCTGATCCCCCAAAAAGCCGGGATAATCCGGTGTATTGTATTTTTCCATCACCTGTAAAACACGGTCATCTTTGCATGTTAAATCCACCATGACAGATAAATCATGGTATAAAGCAGGGTGAGAAGTCGGATAGCGTTTATACCCGGCGGCAAAGTAGTCGTGAATCAACTTTATACTTCCCTCAACATTTCCCACCAGACACTCACTAACAACCAGTCCCTCCCAGATCTCTGGTAAAAATTCATGATTTTTAGTAACGGCATATCCAAAGAAAAACACATCACGCGCTTCTTCAAATTTACCTAATATCAAACAGACCATTCCAAGGCTATGGATCACGGACATGTTCTTGACATACCCATATTTTCGTGAAATTTTCAAATACTTATAAGCTTGCTCATACTGCTCTCGTGACCTCTCGCCCATCCCGGCATAATAACTCAATGTAGATAGGAGAAACCGATACTTCTCCAGTTCAGCAGGTTCTTCTTCCAAAAATGCCATCAAATTGTCCACAATCTGCGGAAATGACATACCACCTATCTCAACACTTTTTCCTAACCCTTCAACTTTAAATGGAATCGGTAATTTTGGAATATTATATTCTTTATAAAATTCATCTTTAAGCATTATAAATGCAAAAGAATTACTCATTTTTCCCTCCTGTTTTATTTGTGTTTTTCTTTAATCCTCAATGATTCATTCTATCACCAATAATTTTTCCCTATTCAAAATACAAGTTTGTAGGGTGGATCGCTGATCCACCATCCAATAATCTCCCCCCCCCGTAAGGGCATAGCATTCATGCTCTTCGAATGCTATGCCCTGCCTGTGACCCAGTCTGACCCTCAATCCTCAACGCTCAAATCTCTTCGAATGCTTTGCCCTCCTTCCGCAGGATACTTATCTGAAGGGTGTAAACCCTGAAGACTCCGAAGTGAAACGAGGAGAACCCCCTACCCCCAAAACCTCCTTAAACGGCCCAATAAACCGATCATCATTGGACCAATCCGTGATGGCAAAAATTACATTCTCAAACGCACCCACAAAATTAACATCGAGTGCTCGTTTAAATAATCTTGCGATCTGGTATCCATCATTACCGAATGCACCGCATCCCCAGGCACCCAGCACAATCGAAGTATGCTCATGTTTCACAGCAACCGCCAGAACTTTTAGGATCCGCTGCCACATCACTTCCCCTATTCTTTCTTCCTGGTCAGGCAAATAACGCCTCACACCATGTGCATGCACTGCCGGCGAGGTAATAATTGCCGTGTAAAAGGGATTAGCCAGCATTGAACCATCATCATCCCGAAAGACGACCACATCGGGGGAGTAGATCACGTAATCCGAATAGAACGGATCCTGACGGGAGCGATGGTAATCGTACATAGGATTATGCTGTAGGCAGGAATACAGGGTAGAAGAACGTGCTAAATATTCCTCCTGGGCACGAGCACCTTGTAAGAATCCACCACCGGGAGACTCTGCAGAAGCAAAGTTGAGTGCAACCGGATGAGTACCGCGGGAGATCAGTTGTTGAAGAGCTGTGAGGGTGGTGCAATTTTGAATCTCAATCCGGGTGTTTTTATCGGAATGCGCCACCTGTGGCAACATACTCTCCGGTGGGTAGCTGACAGTGCCCATGACCGAGCGCTCCATCTGCTCACGAATTTCAACTTGGGTGCCATCTGGAAGATCGTAGTACCCATTTCTAATAATCCTTACCGCTTCCTCACCCAGGCTAATCACCCGTTCCCTGCTGATCTCCAGCTGACCACGCAGAGTATCTTTCAGATCGTTTTGGCACATTGAATTTCCTCCAAAAAAATACCATGTTTCTATTGTTCTCCTGATTATAGAACATCACGCCTCCCAAAGACTGTAAAATCCTATTCCTTCAGCCTTATGGTTATTGCCTTGAACCCCATGCCCGTACGGTTGAAGCATTTGATCCTCCACATCCATCCAGGCATCAATCCCGGTCATCAAATGCTTCGCCCCCCTCAACACCTAATTTACTTCCCAGAACGCAGAATCCCCCATTTGAACCGATCCTAACCCATATCCAATCCACCAGCTTCAATATCCCCAATCTGATAATCTTAATAATCGTCTTTTATACTAGAATTTATTTTCTATTAATGCTACAATCATTCTATCTAAGAACGAATGCTTATTTTCCGGAGGATCAATGATCTATAACGATTATTTAAAAAAATTATCTCAGACCATAAAATTTCGATTTGGTCAAATTTCAACACATTACAATTTTGATAAAGGAGATGAATTCGAAATCGCTCTTTGTTATATTCTGCGTGAAATTCTCCCAAATAAGTATGGAATAAGTCGCGGTCATGTCGTCAGTAAAAATGGAGATTCAGCTGGAGATGACATAATAATCTACGATCGTGAGCGATTTCCAACTTTAAGGATTTTTCCCAACGAAAGTTTTGATCGTAAACAGGATATCCCAATTGAAGCCGTATATGCGTACATTGAAGCTAAACACACATTACATCTTCGAGGGAAAGAGAAAGACAATCAAAGTTTACTTAAGGCTTGCTCACAAGTATCAGCTGTAAAGAAACTTTGCAATCAAAGAGATGCAAGAACAGAACAAGATATTCATCCTTATTTCCGAAGCAAATTTCCTTCATCCCCAAGACTAGATTGGCCACCTTACCTGAATCCAGTTCTTGGGGCTATTTTTTCTTTACAGGTAAGGAATACACCCGGTTCAGAATTATTGTCTTCTAAAGCAGCAACAGAATCTTTAGTCGGTTCATGTTTGGGGAATAAAAACCCCTTTCCGGATCTAATAATTGCCGGAGAAGACAATCTTATTGTGCCTTGTGTGTCAACACCAAATAATAAACCAATCATACATGCTCCATTTTTTGTTCCAAATTCCACCACATCTGTTGAAGTGATGCCAACTCACAATATCGCATTTGCAACCGGTATCTGCTTTTTGTTATATGCATTGGATTCAATCCAATTAGGTAGAATGCCTTGGGAAGAAATTATCAATGATGGCCTTCATCAACGAGAATAAATTTTATTTAGCAAATTTTCCACCAACCAAACTTGACAGAATCCTCTCCGTGTATATAATATCTATTAACAGTACCAGCCACGCGAGCCGAAAGGCAGCGGACCGAGGCTGGTCATTTTATTAAGGATGCTAAGTGACCACTTCAAGCAACAATATCCCCGAAAATCCCGTTCTTAAACCTCCAATCACCATTTCTCAACAAATTGAATTACTTGAATCAAGAGGAATGATTATCGATGACCACTCACTTGCTGGAGCTTATTTACAAGAAAACCATTATTATCATCTGAATATTTATTTTCATAAATTCATGCAATCAAATTGTGATAATTTTTTGCCAGGCACAAATTTCTCTGACATCATCAATGCCAACACAAATGATTCTTGGTTGCGAAGAGAATTATCACTTTTGCTTGAACCTTTGGAAATTAAACTGCGGAGTTTTCTTGCTTATTATTTGGCGATTGAATACGGATCTGATGTCTTTTATAATAGAAGCGTTTTTAATGAAAAAAACCATTATGATAGATTACAAAATAATATAAGTAATGATCTTAGAAAAAGGCAAAGAGATCCGGTTATTATTCATCATAAAAACAAATATGATGGAAAATTTCCGATTTGGGTAATCATTGAATTCTTTTCTTTCAACCAGGCATCCAAATTATTTAGCTCCTTGAAAACATCTGATCAAAAAAATATCACAAACACATATTTCAATGGATTAAATGAGGATTTCTTAGGTAATTGGTTTCACGCTTTAAGCGTTCTCCGCAATATTTGTGCACATTTCGGGTATTTATACAAACGGAAACATAATCCTAAGCTTCGCCTAATGCCAGATTTCAACTGGGATAAAAACAAAAATGACGAATTATTCGCCTATGTTTTAATTTTGTGTCGTTTATCAAACAACAAAATTCGCGATAAATTCATTAATAACCTTACAGAAAAAACTTCTATGGTGACTTGCTTCTCTCTTAAAGATTATGGCTTCCCATCAAATTGGCAAGAATATTTTTCAAACTACCCATCGTAAGTGAGACAGGATTCCCGTTTTTGGAATACTTTGCCATCCTGCCTACCTTCGCCTGTCGGAGGATGCCCAGTTTATGCTTCGCAGCGGTAAAGGAGTTACAACCCTACACCCCGTAAGGGCAAAGCATTTATGTTCTTCAAATGCTTTGCCCCCTAAAACCCCAGGACCTCGCACCTAGCCGGGGTTAACTCCCTCTCATGGTCGTGTCTGGTGGTCACCAAACCCTCGTGTCCAAAGACAGAATTTCCACTGTGTGCCTAATCGTAATCATCAAAATGATACTGGTTATAATCTATTTCTAATGAATCAAAGAGGTTTGTTAAATCTGATTCGTTGTTAGTTCTAAAAAATGCCTTGAGACCATCAATTAGATCTCGTTTTCGATATTTATCCATCAGATAGTTTTCCAGCCGCCTCATCTCATTAGTTGATAATTCATAGTGACTGTCGGATGCCTTTTCAACATCAATTGAATATTTATCAATATCCCCATTTTTATTTCTAAAAACTGAGAGAAAAAGCAACCTGTTATCATCGAGTGGGATTGGTTCATCTCTAGTCAAACCAACCTCCGTTTTATTGATTCATACCTTCCAATAGCTGGATCACTTTGGTCGTTTTCAAATCTTTCCATCACTCTGCCATCCACAGTGTCTAAACGTGATCCCGCAATTGTGCCTTAGAACAGCACAAATCTCAAACCTCTTCCCTACTTTGCGCTTTCTTTACCCTTCCACCGAAAGATCGACAAGGGATTATTGCCACCAATTACGGAAGAACGTATTTCATCTGCCCCATTCGAAAACTCGATCTTGTCTATATAAGTATTCGAAAGAAACCCTCCTTCGATAGTAGGCATCTCTCCAGCTTTTATATGTTGTGACAATTGCCGGCCAACATACTGCGAGAAACTAGAGTGTTTTTTGGTATCTTTTCCGCCCAGCGGCATGTTAATCGCTGCAAAAACCTTCGGATGTGCCTTCTTCAAAGCCAGCGCGATCTGGTAAGCACTCATATAAGGATGTCCTAAATGATGCGGTTTATATCGTTCTGCATCCTTCCGTAAAATCTCTTCGACTTTCTGCGCCAATCCAAAATCTTGCCAAACACTCATAAATCACCGCCTTTATTCCCCATCCTCAAATCGCAAATAAGTTATTTCAAAGGCTTTACAATTACGGAACTGCTGTTTCCGGTTAGCTAAAGCAAAAGCATCATTCATTTCATAAGGTTGGTAAATATCCAATCCGCGATCAAGTAAGATTTTCCAGCCGGTATTCGTGAAGATATGCCTTGCGTGAATACCACTGCTCTTGTTGATCTCCCAGGTAAACTGAACACCTGCCGGCTCCATGGCAATTTGAATCTTTTCAAAGGACTCTTGTTGTTTGTCCTCATAAAAATCATCATAAGCCGTAATCAGATGAATCTTAATCTCTTCTTCGTCTTCTTTTATCTCAGTCAACATTTCCAAAAACTCCATCCAATTACGAATCTGGAAAAATGCTCTAATGTATGGGTCGGTAACCGTAATTTCAGTTGCGCCTTTAAGGTGGGTAGCGAATAATTTCTTATAGGTTACACCACGCTGATTCTCCTGGAAGGTAAGGTGCCCTTCTTTTGCTACCACTATTTTTTCTGTAGGTTCCTCTTCGACAACCACTTGTTCTTCAATCACTTCCTCAACCGTCTCTCCCTCTTCTTCAAGAACTTCTTTAAAATGCTGTGGGTATTGTTCTTCCTCCAACGTTCGCACGAGTTTTTTCTCTTCTGTCGCAACATTCACATAGCCGAACCGTACATTCGTGTAAGTCGGATCAATCCGCATTAACTGCGTTTTGACTCGCTTTCTTCCTTCAGTTGAAAACCGCAATAACCACTCTATTTCTTCTGCAGTCGCTTCTCCATGCGGGAATAGAATTTTCATCAGACCAGAAAAGGTCTTTTGAATTCCATCACGATCACGCGTAGATATATCCTGGCTCAATTCAAAATAAGGTGTATATTTTTGAGAATAATCATAATTGCGGAAACTGCGTAAAATTTCAGCCAGATAATCAACGACAAAACCATAACCTTCTGAATACATCTCTGCACGAATAGTATCCACTTCCCATCCAGGAATGTAATAATGAAGGCGGTCCAGAAAAGCCGAGTCATAATACTGCTCAGGAAGGTCATCAAAAAGGTTTGTATGCTTGAGCATGTATGGTAAAGTGTGGCTGGTATTACCCACAAACGCCATGGAAGCTTCAGCCCCCAAGGTTTCAATCCCCCTTGAAAAACTCTTATTCGCCATATAGTTTTTCAGGATGTCAACCAGTGCTTTGTCAGACTTTTTTTTCTTTCCAGCAAACTCATCAAACGCAACCGCATCCCAGTAACCAACCAAACCTATTCTGCCCGTAGTATTGTTAACAAACAATTTTGCAACCGTCACTTCTCCACCAGAAATGAGAATCCCATGCGGTGAAAATTCCGAGAAAATATGTGATTTTCCCGTTCCTTTGGGTCCAAGCTCAATCAGGTTGTAATTTCGCTCACAATAAGGAATGAGCCGAATCAACTGCAGCAGCTTACTGCGTTTACCAAACAATTCTGGATTAAAGCCAATGCTCTGGATCAAGAGATCCAGCCATTCGTCCAATGAAAATTGTTTACGCGCTTCAATGTACTGATCAAAATCAAAATGCGAAAGCTGAATTGGTTTTAACGAAACCAATATCCAGGGTGAAAAGCGTTTGTCCTCAGAATATTGATATTCTAAATCAGCAATACACCACACGCCGCTAACCAATAATTTTGGATGCCTTTTTATGGTGTCCGCATCCACTAAAACTTTGTTAATCCCCAGGTTGGAAAATTCAGCTTCGTAGGTGTCCGCTTTTTCATTCAAAGTGACACTGATTTTGTCGATCACCCGGTGGCGTGATTGTTCGCGGATAATTGATTTCACCAGCTCAGATTCATTGCGATGCACATAATGTTTGCGCAAAATCTCTTTAACCGTCTCAATCCCACTTTTTATGCTGTCCTCATCCGAGGTAGCACAATATTGCCCCAACAGATATTCCAAAACATAACTGGGTACAATCGCGTTGCCTTTGACGGTTTTAACCAAATCCTTCCGCACCACAAGCCCGGAAAAATGTTGGTTGATTTTTGTATCAAGTGAATTCATATTGTGCTCCTCTTTAGAAATCAAAATCAGCGAAAGATTTTTTTAGTTGGTAAGCTGCCGATTTATACAGGCTGAAATGAGTCGTGCCAGATGCCTGCTCCTCAACCCGCAGCTCAACTTCCTGATTATTATATTTTTCAGCCAGGTTGTTCAAAATAAAGCGTCTTTTTACCTCACGTTCCTCCGCGTTTTCCGAGATCAAATCAAAAACAAGCTCATGTTGGTCAGATATCAATGTGCCATCCTTGGCATATATCCCCGCGCGTAGTTCTCGCAGTAAACGTTCTCCACTCACGGCTTCTTTTTGAAAAAAGGTTATCGAAATCTGACCGGAAGTGATCGTATTGACGGTACCGCGAATGATCTCCACATTCACCTGTGGCGTATCCCGTCCTTCAGCTTTGTGAATGTCCAAAACCGGTACAATTACTTCTTGTAAGGCGCTGCCGCCATGCACAAATTGAATGCCGGCGCCCTGTAACCGGAAACGATTGATCGATTTGGGGATGTGGATCTCAAGCTCTCCAATTAACCCAATTTGTCCCGCCTGATATTTGGTGGCACTGCTGCTTTCTTTAATATCGTGACCTAAAGCGAACCGCCGGTTCTTATAGGTAACCACATCCGACTTGATATCCTCCCCAGCAAAATCACTCTCTTCCAGAACCCGGTCCTGATAAAGAAATCCGTGATCCGCGGTAAGGATGATATGACTGACTCCCGCTTTAGCAATGCGTTTAATCATGGTAATCAAATCTTTAATGCTCTTATCCACCGCGTCAAACACCATGTGCTCCGATTCACGTTTATCTCCTACGGAATCAATGTAGTTATGGTAAACATAAAGCAACGGATTCTCACGCATCAAATCCCGGATCTCATCCCGGTTCTTCCCAATCAGCACATCCGCTTTGATAGCTGTCGCCATCTGGTCATGGTAAGCGCTCAGTAGCTTCCCGCGGTTTTCAACACCATTGCTGGGCTTCCCATCCACCAAAACCGCGCCATCCGCTTTTATTTCCAATGTCTCATGAGGAAGTAAAGCTGCCATACCCAATTGGGTATAGGAGGGCAGCAGGGTCATCATCGCGTCCAGTTTGGTTTCATATCCCTTCAATCCTTCTACCAATTCTCCCAGCTCATGCGCAATTTCAAAACGGAATGCGTCCGAGATGATCACCACCAGGCGGGTTTTTTGTTCAACATAAGGTCTGACCCAGACATCATAAAACCGATCTTGATTTTGAATCCCATCTATTTTCCAGCTAGGCAGTGAATTAATCGCCTGCTGCCAATTGTCATTCATCGTCAAAACGTATCGATTCACATACTGGTTTTCAATCTGATTCAACAATTCCTGCAGCAATGAAATTTGCCCACTTTGGTGAGCATGAAAGATAACCTTTCGATATAACAAATCAATTTTTGACCAGCTTTTTGTGTACTGCGCGACCATATCTGCCGGGTCAGACATTTCCAGTCGAACCTGCCCCAATAGGCTAAAAAATTGAGCGGCAAATTGAATGGTTTGGTATTCGTCTTGATAGGTATCAAACCAGGGGCTTTTCCGTCTTCGCCAAACCACCGAATTGGCATCTCCACCACTCAAAGTGCGGTTGTTTACCTGGTTAATCAATGACTTGATAATATGACGATCGATCTCTTCAAATAAATCCATTTCAATCAATGCGGATTGTTCGTGATGATGCAGATCATCCTTAATCCCAAGGATCCCAGCACTCATATGGCTGAAATGTTCAAAACTGGATCCAAAGCGGATGCTGTCTTTCCAGCGTTGAATAAAGCTCAGGGAGTCAGCTTTCATGGTGGCAGGTTGGTTAAGTTCCAAAGCGTAACAGGTTTTAAATATAGAAACAGCAAAATCCTTTACGCTGGGTTGCTCTGATTTGTATCCCCAAACCCGTTCAGTCTGTGCCCAATAATAACTCTCTAACCCGATTTCTTTTATTCTTTCAAAAAGATGGGATTCTCCTCTGGCAGCTTCCGCCAGCAGAATTGTCATCATTTCTTCCAGAGTCAAAACACTGCCAGAATCCAGACAAATCGATAGCATGATCCGCTCTTTGGAAGCTCCACTCTCTGCATGGTTCTCCCATAATGCTCTGAATTGGGTACGCTGTTCCGCCTTCTTAAAGAATACCTCGTGTGCTTGAACAAAATCCCAATCACTTGGTTTTAAACCTAACTCATTAAGCCAAATAGAAATCTGATCCGCCTTAAATTGCCCCTGTGCTAACAGCACATCCAGCAGCCAGTTATCTTCATCCTTTGGTTGTGGACCTGCATGGTAAATCAAGAATTTTTGGGTTTTCTTCTCGCGTAAAACATGATGTTTAAGCCAGAATTCATTTCCCTCTATATCAATTTTTTCAATACCGGGTATCCAGACCTCATCATAATCCTTACGCAGTTCTTGATTGGCATCATACCAAAAAACAATCCGGTGTTTATCAAACAGTTTGGTCAAAGCGCGATCAAGCTCGCTCATCCTTCACCACCAATCTGAAATTGTTTCTTAACTCTCTTTTGCCCAATCAAATCATTAAATTTTTGGTAATTATTGATTTCCCACCGGATCCGACCGGCGATTATTGCAGGATCAATTTCTAATTTTTCGGCTGAAGAAATTATTTCGACTTTACTAATAGTTTCAACTTTCGGTTTGAGATGTTTCTCCCAGAAAAGAGATGGTATTAATGCATTACGGGCGAATTGATTAGCCTCTCTTTCTTTAGGATTTCCATCCTCGTTTCCATCGTTGATCGTATCATCAAAAAAAGCAAATTGAGAATTTTCTAAATGAAGTAAAACATGAGCTAATTCATGCATCAAGGTAAACCAGAAATTATCCAATCTATCATGACGTAAGGTTAATGCAATCACTGGACGCCCTTGTGGTGTCAAGAATGAAGCTCCATCCATATAAGTTTTTTCAAGATGGGGTAAAATCACAAAATGAATACCCTTCTTATTGAGATATTCTTTAACTAAAAGAGTACCCTTTTCATAGTAAGAAAGATGTACTAATTTTTGTGTAAACGCCTCGTCTAAATTTTTTCGAACATACGATGGAAGATGTTCGTTTTTAATCAAGGTTAAAACTCTAGCCTGCCAAGCAGACAAAGCATTTTCATTAACTGTTTTTTCTCCACGCTTACAGTAAATTGGGTGTGGAATATCACCCTGAAAAATATCAAACAATTCCTGTAACAATTCCTCAGCATATTCTTTCGCTTCTGTTAGGGTGCTGTTGAAAGAAGAAAAATATCCTGCATTAAACATCTCAACAAATGGAAAATCCTTCCAATTGAAGGCAGATTCTGATAAATTTTTATCTTTTTCTTGTAATAAAATTTCTGCTGGAATACCGAGCCCTTCATGAAGTTTTCGAATCATTGATAGACTCAAAGGTCTTTTTCCACTCATAACTTCTGAAACTTTACTCTGACTACCTAAATATTTCTGAAGGTCTCTTCTTGTAAGCCCTTGTTGATCCATACGAAATTCAATTGCAGCAATCGGGTCTGGAAGATCAATCGGAAAATGCTCTTTCTCGTAATTTTCTACCAGGTAAGCAAAGAGTTCCAACTCCTCAGCTTCAGGAGAGTCGGGGGCTACATCCATCAACCCTTCTAAATGTGATAATGCTTCCAGATATTCCTTTTCAGTACGAATAATTTTCGGTTTCATTAAATATTCTCCAATCGCAACTGATCATATTCTTTATGAGTTCCAAACCACCTTATAAAAATTGTCCCTTGTGAGTTAAGATCAGCATAACGTATTCGTACAACGAGACGATATTTATTTCCTTTGATATCAAAAATTACATGCTGATTTGTAGGAAAATCTGCGCTATTGTATCTGCTGGTTATATCTTGAGGTTTCGTCCATCGTGCTTGTTCCGCCTCGGCCAACCATGTAAGGAGTTGTTCTTCTACCTCTGGGTATTCCTTAATGTACTTTATGATCGTAGGTCTTGCTATTACATGCATTATGATTATATCCCTTTTTGGTAATATTTTCAATCAATATATCCTTTTTTGGGATATTATTGTCTTGAACACATATTAATTTCTGGATAAATTGGGCATCCACCTCGGCAAATTGAATAGAATTGGCAATTTTCACAAGAATTGTCTTTAATTTGTTCTCTCATTTTTATAAAGGCTTCATTCTTTTTCCATATAGTTTGTATATTATCTTCGGTAATTAAAGCTCCATCCATTCTTTCTATCATAAATGAACAAGGATACATTTTCATTTCTTCAGAGATATAAGCAGAAAAACGAGCGGCTTCACAGTAATCCATAAAAATTGGGGAAACTTTCATATACTTAGCGATTCCAGAAATGGAACAACTATCAAATCCTACTTTGAATGGATGTTTCTTATTTGCTAATTTAAAAAAATATTCAATACTATCAGAATTCTTTGCTAATTGGCTCTGATCTATCGAACAACCTACATTCTTCAAATTAAGGAATACTACCGCATTTATTCTTGAGAGAATTTCTGGGGGGGCTTTAATCAAATTTATGGCGTCTTCAATGGAATCATTACTTAATAGAAAATGTATATTTGTTCGTATTCCATGATCAAGCAATAAACGGATTTTCGAATAACTTTCTTCATATGGTTCATATAAACTTACAGCGACAGCCCCACAGTACTTCTTTGAAGCAGCTAGGATCTCTTTTGTTAAACCACGTCCATTTGTCGTATAAGATGGAACAATATTATAAGTTTCTCTAGATAAACGAAGTATTTCCACAAAGTCTGGATGCTGATTTGGATTACCACCTCCTAAAGCGATTTGCAATACTTTCATTTTAGATGCTTGTTTTAAAATAATTTCATAATTTTCTAAACTCATGTGGTGTCCAGCTCGGTTTGATTTTTTATAACAAAACGAACAATTTCGATCACAATAATTGGTGATGGAAATATCTAATAGTTCTGGCCCATTTTCACACCAAAAAGGCTCTTTAGTGCCTTCCTCTTCGAGCCTTAGAAAAAAGCCTGTGTTTTGGTTAAAAAAGGTTGAATATTTTTGTTTGGAAAATTTATTTATGATTATGTTTTTTGAATTCACCATAAACAATCTAAGTAGTTAAAGTAAATATGTTCATTTTCAGCCTCAAAACTCTCTGTACAAAAAAATTGTTCAAGAGGTTCAGTGTCAGAACTTAACTTTCCTATATAAATTTTCCTCCCTTCTTTAAAAAATCTTCTAATTTTCTCTTCAACTGATTTGTGGTTCTTCTCTATCTCATATTCAAAAGACCAATAATCTAGTTCCTTCATATTATTTCTTAATAATATAAACAATCTCGAAAATATTGGTCGAAGGGGTGAATCATTGGTTACCCCAACCAACTCAAGAAATGCATCTTCTGAAAATTCAATCGAAGTGGCTAAAATAAAATTGGTCGAAGAACTGTTTGTTACGAAATCAGTTTTTATTTTCATTATCACCATCCAAAATTGATAAAAAGGATCGGACTGAATCATTAAATTCAAATTGCTCACCCATTTCTAACTTATCTTCAAACACTAATAAGAATAAACCATTTTCTAAGTTTTTTGTTATTCCATCAAAAAAATTCTCCTGTATCCCATATCTCCAAAATAAGAATTCTTCAAAAGTGTCGTATTCGAGGTGGTAATATTTCTTATATTCAAGCATTAGGTCTCTGGAACGGAAAAAAATAGAATTATGAAGGTCTGTAACAAATTGCCAAGCATAAGTATTGGGTTTTACTTTAGCAAAATTGAGCATCTCTTGTGCGGTATGATGTTTATTTAAAAAAATTAAATATTTACCTGATCCTAAGTTTTGATATCGCATGTTTCCTCAAGTAATTGAATAATACTGCTCAATTTTTCCTTTACTTCACTTATCATAATTTTTTCTTTTACTTCCAAAATCATTTTTTCAAGTAAAACCGTGTCTACCACTTTTAAAAGATCTTCAAGGGCATTATAAGCAGGGTAAATTACCTCTTCATAATCGTGAACCTTTCCATAATAATCAGTTTTATCAGAATATTTATTTTCAACACACACTAAACATGCTAATAATTTAATTAGTTTACTTATCTTGAGGTCATTCATTTCCCTAATTAATGCTTCATTAATACGAATGGATAAAATGGTGATAACTGGCAATTCTTTGTAAGATTCTTCATCAAAAAATTTCTTTTGATTAAGACTTTCTGAAAAATAACCGAAGTAATCGGGATCAGTCAATTCAAAAATTATCTCAAATAATGTATCAATGTTGAGATTTGGGTGCTTAGTAAAATCATAAAAATACGATAACTGAAGAAAAATTTGTAAAGTTAATTTTGGATTTTTAAAAATTTGTTTTAATAAACTTATTTGATTTTCACGAATATATTCATCCGGTGAACCGAAGATAGAATCTGTTATCATAACCTCAAACCACTCAAATTGCCTGAAATGCTCTATTAAATCTTCATTATGATTCTTTATTGCCCATAAGCATAAATATTTTGTGACTCCTTCGGAAATGACACACCTCGGTACTGATAACCGATTTATTAATTCCTCAGAAAATTCTCTTTTAACTTCCCATAACAACAAAATTCTAGATGCGATTAAAAAATCACGGAATTCATCATAAACGAAATTGATTACCTCCTCATCTCCAAAAGCCACATCTGCTTTGATGTTGATATCCCTCTTTAGAATAATATTTTCATTGGCAATTTCATCAATCAAAAATTGGATATCTTGTTGGAAACCAGAAAGCGGGATATCTGAATAAACATTTTTTTCAATCATCCAATCCACGATTACAGAAATGGTGTTTTTTAGATTTGCTATCGTTGTTCCTTTTACTATAAGATATTTTGTAAATATCTCTAATCTATATAAATTATTTATATATTCTGGTTGTGGGCTTCCTTGATTGGCTTCACAAAAAATTCGCAATAATAATTTATCTTGATCAAATTGTTGTTGGATATCTTCGCTAACTCTTTCTACATTTAGATTGATATTGAAATGTTCAAAATATTTAGTTATTAAATGCTCTCTATGTACTTGTGGAATTCGTGGATCAAATCTTCTAGCATCAATATCTAAGATTGAAATATTTTCTAATAATTTCAGATTGCCAAATCGATGATCAAAATATTCTGAACGACAAGTTAAAATAATTTTTACTTCATCAATAGACTTGCATCGTTGAAGGAATTGCTCTAATTTTTGTGAGAATAAGGATATATTACGATGTTCATTGATTCCATCGATTAAAATAAATAACTTGCCAAGATTTTTACCAAATTTAACTAATAAAATCAGGTCGTCAAACGTGTACTTATTATTTCCAAATAAAATTTTTATTAGTTTTTCTTCAATTGTTTCGTTATCACTAATATCATTAAATTGCCTGGCAGATAAATAAATGGTTTTTTTGTTTTTCTTCAGTAAATATTTTTCAGCAAAATCACAAATCAGATTTGTTTTGCCATGACCAGCTTCACTTTTTAATAGAAGATATCCACTTTGTAAAATTTTTAGATCATTTCGCAAGTCTGAGATAATGTGTTCATAACTCGAGAAATATTGCAGATTTGGGTAGATATAATCATATTTATATTTAATATTATCTGGAATTTTATCCAAAAACTCAGGTTTAATTCCAGCTCCATTTTCCTTAACAAAAATTTCTAACAATTTCTCCTTTTTAATAATTTCACTTTGGTATCTTTTTATTTCATCGACCAATGTATTCTTGTTTTTTATTTTTTTAGGAAAATATTCTTGAGAATAATCTTCCAAGGGGTAATTTAAAGTTTTCAAAAGTTTGATAATATAGGCATTTTTCAGGTTTGCTTCAGTTCTTTTTGTAATCTTTTCATAAAACAGAAAAGGATCACAAAAATATCGAAGTTTTTCTTTAATTTCTGAAACCTCAACAAAAATATCGGGGATATATTTATTACTATTTTTTTCTTTTTTAATCTCTTGAAAAGTAAATTCATCAATCCGCTCTGAAATTTTGGCAAATTTATTGCCAAGATAATAATCTAGGCGTTCATAAAGGTTCAATCCTTCAAAATATTTCTTTGTTCCACCACTGAATAACTCTTTTAGGAATTTTAGTAACGCCCCTCCAATAATCACAATTAATAATTTCCAGTACCAATCAATCTGATTAAGCCATTCTGGGAAGAGTATTACACTTCCAATGTAAACAAACAGGGCAAGCATAATTAGAAAAATTAATAATCTCAGTAGACGTTTCAACCTACCCCCTATATCCCTTTCAATGCCTTTCCAAACTTCTCATAATTCACTTTCACTCCGTCATCCAGGTCGATCTTGATCTGCTTGGTCGCCAATGGATAGATTACTTCACTTTCATATTCCTTCAATTCATGCAGAATCTGGGTAATACTGCGGATCTCTTTTTGCGCGTCAATCTTATCTTTCTTACTTGCAGCGGGGTTTCTTTCGACCGATTCCAGATATTGATGGCGTGCCTTAAGTTTGTTCTGGTACTCACGCAGGTATTTGTTCAACAAAACCGAGATGGTATCCGGCTGGTAGCGGTGCATATAGATCAGTGCGTTGAAGCTTCCTTTCGGGCTGCTGAAAAGCCAGTAAATCGGGCGTTTCTTATAGGTCTGCACATGATCTTTATAAAAATCACGAACAAAATAGGTGCGTAAATCCTTGCCAATCGCCTTTTCCAGGAAATCCAGGTTCTCTTCGTAATTTTCTTCTCCAAAAGTAACCCGCAAGAATTTCTTGAAACGATTGGCGATATCATCCGGGAACCAATCTCCCTCTAGAATGGGGATCACATTATCCTCATCTGGCATAAACCGCGGCTCTGATGTATTCACCTTTGCCAGATAATCCTCCACCGTTTCCCCCTGGTTGGCCAGGATCAGGCCAGGTTTATCCAATGAATACCGCCCAAACATGCACCCAACAGCATAGGAGATGAATTCTTTCATGGTGTCTTCCAGCAGCATTGCTTCCCGTTCTTCATCTGTGTATTGCTTACGAACGGTATCAGGGTAGCGGTAATGCGGGTTGCAGGTTAGGGTAATCTCCGAAAGGGGAACTTCAGGTGTTAGTTCGTATGCTAAACCATATGCATCTAAGAATATTCTATTATTTTCCTCTTCTAATAGTTGCGTTTCCACAGTCAAATCGCGCCATTCATGCCGCAACAATTCATAGGAAGTAAACAATGAATGCTTTTCTTTTACCTTTTCAATTAGTGGCATTCGAACGAAGTCCCATGAGGTTTCATAAGAATCCCAATCGAATTTTGAATTATTAATAATTTTGTCAATAATTTTATTCTCAAGTTTAGACTCAATAATTGGTAATTTTGCTATATCGCTTTGATTAAAATTTAAAGTTTGTGAAATTGATAAAAGTAAATATTCAACAACTTTTGAGTTAAGAAAGCCAAGAATTTCTTTTTTAATTTCATTATTGTTAAAATATACTTTCATCCCCGCATTACTTGGAATATAGCCTTTTTCATCCCATCTCACCGAAAAATTTCCAGAAGAAATGGCTGTCCAAGTTAAACCTGGTTGAAAATAATTATTTATGTTTCTGATTACTGCATTCGAATAATTCCTTAATTCTTCACCATCGTTTTCCCAGTTTATTAAGAAATCATTGTTTCCAAACCATTTTCTAAAAGGACCACCTTTATTAATTGGAAACCACTTTTTTGTTGTTTGTTTTGCATTAATTCTATTTGAATATCCAAGACCAATTCTTTTAAAAGAAACCTCAGTCCATAATCTCAAAAACCTATTATTATCTGCTGTAGCTAATCCTTGTCTAGGTTCTGCAATTCTTTCTAATGGTACTCCCTCTTTAAAAATCTCCCTCACCCGATCACTCACCCAATATGCAATCGGAGATCCAGGAATCTTCTTGAAATCCAGCGCAGAAGCACGGAAAAACCATCCACAATCTGGGTTGGCAATCGCTTCTACTGTGCGTGGTGCCTGGTTTTCTGCTCCACGAAAATCGCTTAGGCGAATATACCCCCCTTTAAAATCAGAATTCAATTTATTTTCCATGGTAAAAGTGCAAATGGGGACAGTGGCACCTTCAAATCCTGAATACTCTAATTGCACCAAGGAAGTAATGGTTTTCTCTTCAATCAAGAATTTTCTCAAATCTTCATAAGAGGAAATAAACATCCACACAAATGGAGTCATGAAACCTAATTGCCCACCAGAGATTGTTAATTCAGAATTGCGTTCAATAAACATCGCAAAGGTATCCGATTTCGTCTTTGGATAATGATCCCGTGCAAATTCTTTATATTCCGTGTCCATTCCTCCCCCAAAATACGGCGGGTTGGCCACCACCACCTGGTAACGCGGCGAAAGATACTCGATCATCTCCAGCACCTTCTCCACTTTGCGGTTGGTCTCATACAGGAATAAATCTTCAAACACCCCTCGCTCCCGCATCCGTTCTCTCACTGCATGCGGGTTTCGCACCTTGGGTCGGATCAATGACCCATAGGTGGTAGCATCTTCAAATTGCTTCAACCCTTCCCACAGGTCCTGGGTGAACAAATCGCTGCCCAACTTCTCCATATAGCGTTTCAGCTCAGCCGCACTGAAGCGAATATCCTCCATCACACAAATCCTCGGCTTAACCCCCCGTTTCGGGAAACTCTTATCCCTTTCATAGGCTTTCATATACAGGGCAAAGGACGCCAACGAACCAGCCCGTTGATCGATCTCAATTCCATACAGATTGTGTTGCAAAATCAGAGCGGGAATCTGTACCGGGTCATAACCCATCTCTACGTAGATGGTGTACAACAAATCAAAAGCATAGGTCAGAATATGCCCGCTGCCACAAGCTGGGTCACACAATCGTATTTCTTCCGGTGTATTGAGTTTCAGGAACTCCGTCTCCGGTTCTTCCGGTCGAATGTAGTATCTCATCTTCTCCGCTAAGCGTGATCCAGGCTGGTTCAGCATCCACAGCCTGCCCAGGGAGTTCTCCACCATGTATTGCACAATCCAATGCGGGGTGAACAGCTGCGTAACTGCTGGGATATCCTCGCTGCCCACAGTGCTTTTCCTCCCCATCACCTCATCTTTTTTCTCCGAGATGTAAAACTGGTACAACCAGCCAATCACTTCCACATCCTGGCAGGCTTCCTCACTCAGCGCCAGACGCACTTTGTTTACGATCGAACTTTCTGAGAGGAGATCCATTGGCATCAGTAACTGGGTGTAGTCTTCAATCCGCGTAAACAGAAAAGGCATCGGGTCAGCTAAACGATTACACACCGCCACCAGCAGCAGCCGGTAGGCTTCCTGCTGGGGGTTGTCTGCGGGTTTAGTGTTGTTCAGATAAGCCTGTACTTCATTTCGTTTTACTGGCAGCTGATCATCAATATAGCCGGCTTTAGCTTCCTGTAAGATCTCTGGTTGGGTAGCGCCATTCACCGGCGAAACCACACCCATCCGGTTGAAACCATTCACATCCATATAGCGCAACGCGCACAGTCGGTTAAACCAGGTGTAAGCAACTTCTTCCAAAACTTGTGACTGGCTGCTCTCTTTTATTCTTTTTTCCAGGTCTTCAATGATGGCAGCTTTTTGGTGTCTTTCAACGCTGTCCATTAACAACACTTGCTGTAATCGCGCGTTCACTTCCCGCAGCAGTTGCTTGCGTGCCTCCTGGGCAAATTTCTTGAGTGCGTTGGTGTCCATGATTCCCTCCTAGAGAATAATGCGTTTTCCGTTATGAATTTTTTCCAACAAAGCCTGTTTATAGGTCTCAAGGTAGGCTTCCACATCCTTCTCATTTTCCAGGATCCTCCAGTCGTGCCGAACAGAAATACTGTGGATTGAGATGGTCTCTGGTTGTGGTACTGGTTCGGCTTTTGGGCCGCCCGGATCTTCATCACCTGCTTGGATTTCTGTCCGCAAGTATTCATTAATTCGGGTAAATAAACCCGGGTAAAACACTTCTTCAAACCGTCTTCGGCTATCTCGTACCGAGGCGATGATGGTTAATGAATCCAGTCCATTTTCGAATTGCTCGATTTCATATTGAACGGTCTGTTGATGATCAGTTCTTAATTTCCTGAAATCCTCAAAATCAACCAGGTCCGCTTTGCGTTTCTCAATGGTGTCGATGGTTCTTCGCTTTTCCTGGTGTAGCTTCTCCTCAATTTGTTTACGGATTTCTTCCTTGATTCCGCGTGCCTGTACCATGCGATTGTTCCGGTAGCAATACGGGTCGTTTAGTATATTCCGTAGGGTTTCCACTTTATCCGTGTTGACAGCCTCAAAATTACCTTCAGCCCGATCCAGGAATTTCCTGCATTCATCAAAAATGGTCTTTTGTTCCCCTGCCATAAAACGCCGCATCGGCCCAATCACAGTCTCTTTTAGTTCCTTCCACCTAGCCTGTTCTTGCTCAAAATCCGTGAGAAAATAGGTATACGGTTTCTTTCGTAGTTCCTCCAGTTGATTGATCACACCATCCAAATCCCCCAGGAATGGATAAAGATTTCGATCCTGCAATAATTGTTTCAATTCATCACTGAGGTGTAAAAATGCTATTTTGCTTTCATTCCCCAGTCCCCGTCCATCATTTTCGCCTGGTTGGTTATCAAAGAAATCACGGTAAAAATCTTTCAGGTTGCGTATTTGCTGGGATGTGAATTCGATTTGCGGTTGGATTATCAAATTATCGAAAGTATGCGTATTGCGCAAAGCATCCAACAAAGCCCGCCCTTCCAATATGTTACTGTCCGACCGAAATTCCAGTTCACCACGATTATGCAGCAATGCCGCCAGGCATTGAATGGCTGATAATGACCAACCATAGGGCCGTTTGGTAAAAATCTCCAGAATTTTCTTAAAGGTGACTTTTTGATCTTTCTGGTATTCCCGTTGAATGCATGTTTTGAGCTCATTTTGGGCTTCCCGGTTCTCATAGGAATCATGATCAAACAAGGCATTCTGTTCTCTGGTTAAGAAATTCCAGATTTCCGATTCCTGATAGGCAATCCCATGTAGCATACTCAGGTTGGGGTAGGTTCTGGTAATTAATTCATTAAAAGCCAGTGAAATCCTTGTTTTCGGCTCCTGACTGGCAATTTCCAAACAGGTGCCATTCACATAAAAATCAGCTTCTTTTAGCATGTTCTGAATAGTCAATTGTAAATTGGAATACCTGCGTTGGTTTTGAATCCTTTTTTCACTCAGAATCCGGGTGAAAGTCTTGTTCTGATTGCTGGTGGTCGCTTGTTGAATATAACGCGAGGTCTTACAGTATAAATACAAGTCATACATCAACCGCTCATCCGGTGGCAGGCCCACAACTAAAACCGGAGACAAGGATGACATCATACTTAGGGCTGTCGGGTTTGTTACGTGTTCATGCTCAGGGGAGATGACTTGAATACTGAGTTCATATTCCTTCCCATACACCTTATTGTCAACCTTCTTGGTGAAGTCAAAGTCTTGTTTGGATCCTTCATGGCGCAGCCTAACCGTTTGAATCACCCCATCAAACACGATTTTTCGGATTTCATCCAGTACCTGAGAGGAATCTACATCCGTACTTTTTATCTCCTCCTCCACATCTTTTTCCTCATCGGTGAGGAATTCAAATGCTTCTCCATTGCGCTGGATGTAAGTTTGTTGTTCAAGCAGGATCAATGCCGATTCGATTTTTTTAGTCAATTCATTTATATTCTGATCAAACGATTCGGTCATCAGAATTCGGATATTGTGCAAAGTGGCATTGAAGTCTTTGACGTATTTGACCAGGAAAAGAGCTTTCAAGACACGTACCGCAAAGGGATCATCCAGATGTTTATCAGCGATTTGAATTTGCTGCTGCACCTGAGCCCGGATCACTTTTTGGATACCTTCATACATCCGGTCAAAACTCGCCAGCACGCCAATGGTTTCTCCCTTCAAAGTAACCACCACGTCTTGAAATACCCCCAGCATCGATCGTTCACCGATAGCGGTATACTTCCCAGTGAATGCATTATGGGTGGAGAGGTTGGTTAATGCCTGCTGGAAAAGCTCAAACTGGTAGGGAATGAATGGGTATAAACTCACAAAATGCGTCTCATGCCGGAAGTTTCGATACGTTTTACCACCAGAAAAATCAAATAAGGTGCCAAAATTATTCCTCTGGTTCTTATAAAGTGGCTCTAATTCTTCTTTTCCGTCTAAATTTTTCTTGAGCAGACGAATGGCAATCACTTCATCCACATTGGCGCTCGTCAACTGTAATCGTATCGGAAAACGGGCTTGAATGCGTGCAAAGTCATATTCCTGTTGTTTGTTAATATCACCAATAATGGTTCCCATGTCTTGTTGCGAGGTAACAACAATCCAGGCACGCCGTTCACAAATGCTTCCCAGGCTCTCCGCGATGGTTTGCAAACTCAACATTAAGCTGGTGTTATTGGCAATAAATTGCCCCACCTCATCCACAAAGAAGTTCAATCGAAAACCGGGTTCTTGTTGCGTAATATATTCCTTCACCAGGTGTGCAAAATCTTCAATCGATAGTTTATAGTTTTCACGATACTCCTTGACAATATCTTTCACATGCGCTTCATCGCTACCCGTCACCCGAGCATAAGCCTGCGCGATTTTCGAACTCTTGCCCAGCGCCAGATGCCTGTCTTCAATCCAATCTTTTCGGGTGATCTCTTTATAAGAGCTCTGAAATCCCTCGTATTTGCCTTGTTTGACCAGATCCCGCTCAAATTGGGCAATATATCCAAGTTTGGGGTAATAACCACACAATTTATTGAACACTTTCACAAATACCGATAACACGGCATCCTGTTCATTGGTCGTGATCTGATCGGCTACCTGGTCGATATTAAATAAAACGCTGGTAGAGGGGATTTGAACTGCTCTTTTTATGTTTCCTTTGAGAAATTCATCATCTCCACATTTTGGTAAAAAGTAATCCAGCATGTTCTGCCCATTAATTTCCCGATTTTCAATCAGCAAAGCCAGCATCTTCAGGAGGTGCGATTTGCCGGATCCAAAAAATCCGGAAAGCCAGGCACCATTGGCGATTTCAGAACTGATATAGGCGTCCAGAAATCCGGAAAGGTGACCGCTTACTTCTTTGGTAAGCACATATTCTTCCACTTCATTTTGCAAACCACTTTCGTCATCAGCTTTGATAACACCTTCAATCTGCCGATCAATAGGTTTTTCAAAAATATCAATCAATTTCATGGATGGGAACCCCTTTTCACTTAATAATTTAGAATGTTAAATGCGCGATAATATTGGTTACCTCGTAACCGGTCAAACAAAACCAGAGAAGTGCTTCCTTCCCCAACTTCCACATATTTTCCGGGATAAAACATCACCATCGGATGGCTTTTTACGGTACTCTGCAGGTTATTTAACAAGCTGTGAGAACGCAAATATGGATATACTTCGCCAACGCTAGTTATCAACAATACCTGGCATGGCTGATTTTGAAGCTTTTCGGCAATCGCTGGAATGATGAAATCTTGTGGATCCAGCATTCCTTGTAGCAAATCCAATAACTCTGCTTTGCTATTTTCTTTTTCAAATTCAATCACCATGTCCCAGTTTCCTTCTTGTTTGATCAATTCAAAGCACAGGTCATATAAATTGATCACCAGGACATTAATGCCATGATTTTCTAATTGGTTCTTTAATTGCATGACAATCTTTTCCCACTCAACCGCTTCCTGTGGATGGAAAGGACAAATGAAAAAAGGAACTTCGTTTCCCAACCCCTCCATCTCAAGAAACTGCTTCGAGCGTAGCACATTTAATAAATGATTGAAACGTTCGGCAATCGGTCGTTCAAGTAGATCAGGCAGTGCCATCTTGCTCCTCCATATTCAACTGGATGTTTGCTGGGTAAATCGATAAGCTCCATGGAGCATCTACCATGATTTGATTGATGACCGCGGGTGAAAGCAAACACGGGATGATTAAACCATCTGCACTTAAAAAGTCTGCTTCCCTTAACATGCGGAATAAAACTGTTCGGATTTTAATTTGGGTGGATTCTTTAAGATTTCTCAGTTCATCATGCCAATCCGCTTTTTCGTTAAAGAAAACAAGGAAATCATATTCTTCTAATGAATTGTAAAGGTTTTGGTAACGTTGATGAAGCACTTCAATGGCAAAATCTCTGATAAATTGATAGCGTTTGCAAACCATATACCAAAGGAATTGTTTTTGTTCAATCAGGTTTGCTTCTTCCACCAGGAATTGCATTTGTGATCTGGATAAGGTTTGTAACCTCGGCTCTACTTCCTGATACTCACGCTGGAAACTGCTCAAGGTGCGTGATTGAAGAAGGTTGTTTTCTTTGATAAAGGCTTTGGTATTTTCCCAATTACCCTGCTTCAAATACACTTCTGCTACAGTGAAGGTCACATCAAGTCCGAGACTTAATCCAGTGAATGAGAGAATATACGGCACAGTCATAAAGTTGAACCTTCTTTATTGGCTTCAGAGCTGCCACCGGATTTTATCCAGTTATCTACATCCTGTTGCTTGAACATCCATTTTCTACCAACTTTATGAGCCGGCATGCTCCGTTCTTTAATCCAGTTATAAATTGTGTCTTTGCTAACCTCGAGATAATCTGCCATGATTTCTACTGATAACCATTTATCATCCATAATTTCCCTCAATAATGGAATTATTGCTCAAATTATTATAGACTATTAAAAAGGAATAAAGCCGAATTAGTGGGAATTGTTGGGAAGGTGTAAAGAAAGGGATGGGGTTTTTACTAAATGTTGTCGACATTGTCAAACTTTATTTAATGTTGATATTGGTTTGGGAAATGGATTATTTTTTCCTTCAAGGTAGATTTCCAATTTCCCAATTACTCCCGCAGTGCACACTCACTGCACTCGAAAAGATTATCACTTAGTCAGCTTATAAAACGAGATGGAACTTTACAAATATGATAGCTAGGCATGATCCTTCTAATCAAAATTTCACTTTTCAAGTCATTTATTATAAAATCTAAACACGACCAAAACGCTCATTCCTATATCAAACCTTCACTACTTTTAGCCTACTACTTCATTGGCGTCTGAAAGGGGATAAATTAATGTCGAATTTCTACAAAACACTACAAGAAACCAAATTATCTGATTTGGATTTACCTTCAAACATTGCCCAATTTCTCAACAAATCAAAAATATTTACAGCTTATGACCTTCATAAAAAACTAATGACGGTAAAAGTAATGGGAGCCGAAGGCTGGCCAGGAATCACCCAGGCCGAGTTGGACTATCTCCTGGTCTTAGTTAAAAAAATATCTAAAGGCGAGAAAATCACATCCATACCACTCACAAAATCACCCAAAATCCAACCTTCTTCGATGAAATCTCAATCTCAACCGACCAATCCAAAACCAGTTCAAAACACGTCAAGAACCCCTGAAAAGTCAAAGTCCTATAACCTACCTTCAACGCCGGAAGAGAATTCATTACCAATGATAAAAAATCCGTTTATTGGAATGCACACTCTTAAATTAGATTCAGTGGAAGGCTTTGAAAGTATTACATCCATCGAAAAACGCTTAGCAGTTCAATTAGCAAAAGTAAGATTGATCGGTGAGATAAATCCCCCTCGCGAGTTAGTTAATAATCTGGGAACACAATTCAAACAGTTCTTCACCCAAGGATCACGTGATGAAATCCTGGCCATCATCAAAGTTGATTATCCAAGCTCCTTCTTAACCTTCATGGTTGGTATGGGTATCTATGAATATGATCTCCAAGGACTTTGGCCAGCAATCTTAAAAGAATTGGGGTTATCTTCCCAGTCAGGTCTGGGTCAGACATTTGAAGAATTATTAGATCATTTTGGTTTTCCACGCTTTGAGAAACTAAGAGACCAATCCATGCGTTACATCACACCCATGATCATGCATGGTGGCATCCCGATTTTCAGTTTGGATGACTTCTTTGAATTCATTGTTATTCCCAGCCTACAGAAGCCAGAATACATAGGTCTCTCAGGTCAAAAACTGGTCGATGAGATGCTCGAGAGGATTAGCGTCCATGTAAACAAACCAGTTCAATATTTTCTGACCTATGGCGGTGAAACAGCTTCTGACCTATTAACACGCTCGAGAAAAATGGCAAAAGCATGGTTAGACAACAAAGAAAAAATGACCACTGAAACAGCAGGGCTGCCTATCCACATTGTTAATGCGTTTTATGAATGGGTTGTAAAAAATGAAAACAAGGTATCAAGAAGCCATACTTCTTCACGCCAAAGATTACAAAAACCAGAACTTAGTTTAGATCCCTGGGGGCTCGGAGTCTTCATTCGCCTGCCAGAGCAAAAGATCCTCGATGAATCAATCCAGAATGTCGAGTGGAATATTGATTGTGATGGTCTCACCAAGAATCTTCCTGCCCAAATTCGTCGTCAAGCCGACAAAGTAGTTGCCCTGGAAAGGCTCTTTATTCCCACAAAAATTTGCGCTCAATACCGAATCGAATTGAATATTGAGGAAACCAAATTTTCATGGGTTCTGCAGGGCTTGAATGCAGAAAAACCATATTTAGTATTTAATCCTGATCAGGATCCTGCCCCAACCATGCGAGATGTGTTTGCCCGCCAGGTGTGGCTGATGCTCCCCTTGGATGCGATGATAGAAGTTGTTAGTGGGCAGGCGAACTGTTTAGAAGTATTTCCTGATTTGCCAGGTATTTTTGGATATTATCGTGCGGAGTGGTGGGATTTTACCGACACGGAAGAATTATTACTCAAGCAACCAGACAAAGAACCTCTCGCCATAATCCTACGTCGGCAAGAGATTGTCCCCCAACCAAAACTAATTGGCGGCACACTATTAAATGATCCCCTCTTCCAGGACGAAGAAAACTTTTATATTGGCAAAGCCCCAAAACTATATCTCCCCACAATTTCTGAATTTCTATCCCTGGATCAATGGAGCTTGTCTTTTTCAACATCAGAAAATAATACAACAATCAAGTACCCTCAAATCCCCGTCACCGATTTACCAGAGGACGCCTTTGAACGCCAACCCGACAGCAGCACCTTGGTCAATCTGAATCACGATTATCTTCTGGGTGAAAATCCATTTGGAAAATTCGAAATCCATGTAAAAGGCCCCCTCGGCATGGATGCAGACCTGAACCTCAACATCCTCACAGGGCTAAGCGCAAATGGCCTGGAAAAAATCTACATGGCCGAAGCGGGCGAAGGCTCTCCACTGGTACACACCAGCCTTGAGCATCTTGCCGATGACCACATAGAACCAGCCAACCAGCAGGATAAAATGTGGACAGCACCAAAATCATCCCGAGTGTTGGGTGTGGACTTCCAACCCAAACGGCACAATTTTGACCTGTTCTATGTGCACCGCTTGAACAATCAGGACGTGATCCGAATTCCCTTCCATATCCGCATCAAACGCTTCCGCTGGCGATTCGTATCGGGAGAATCCGCTGACGAAAACTGGAACGAATGGCCAATTTTCCTGAGTGTTCACGATTTTCAAAAAGCCCAAACCCCATTTTTGTTACTCGATCTGCCAATTCAGGAAGAGGAGCTCCTCTCCATGAATTTAGAGATAACCGATCTCAATGAAGAAATCATCAAAGAACAAATTCTTTTCAACCCACAAAAAAATTACCACACCAAACGCTTCTGGCGTATCGACCTGAGCCCCTTAGGTGAGCTTATCAGTCTAAATGATCACACTATGGTGCGTGGTCAATTAGTCATTCAATTATCTTCTCATTCATCTCCAAGAAAAGTGCCGATCCTCCGCATTTCTAAGCAGTTGGATCTCGAAATTCAGGATGTCCGAATATCAGAAGACAACGACTTCTATCAAATAGAAATAACCTGGTATGAGCGTAACCACCAGAAGAACCGGGTTGTCTATTTCTGGTCCACCTATCGGGATTGGGAAGAACCATTCATGGAAAAAATTCCGGATCATGCAGTCGATAGCACAACGTTGTATATCCCTAAAAATTCCCTTCCCGGGTGTCAATACCAGGTTCACATCGATGTCCGTGATCCATGGTTGCCAATCAATCCCACCAGCTGTCCGGATCCTCTTGTTTTCAAAAATGTAAAGGGAGTAAATTTCCAATCTCCTTCAAAACGTCTAATTCGATTAAAAAATGACTTGCTTGAATACAATCAGTTTTCAGGAAGGTTGGAAGGCTACTTACTGGCACAATCTCTGGGTTTACATAATGATTACATAGAAAATTTAATTTGGTGCAGTAAGCATTTGCATCGCACTTCTTATAAAGGTTTTCAAAAATTCATTGAAATCCTCACTACTAACTACACAAAAGAAGAACTATCAGGTATTTACACACAACTATTATCCCCGATCAACATCAAAAGGTTATGGGAATTTTCCACTGAAAACGATGAACAAAAGAACGAAGTGTACAAATTTCTTTCTCAGATCCTCCAAACGGTTGTATGGTCAATTGAATCAAGTAAAGAATTAGCGCAGTTCCAACATCCCATCATCCAAAAAAGAGCAATCAATAATTTGTTAGACCTGGATAAACCTTCAGGGATACAAACAGTAATAAAAGCAATGGAAGCTGGAAATATATCCAAAAATGAAGCCATGTCCCACTTATATAATGTCAGACATGAAACCCTACAATATCTAAACGAAAATCCCTCTCCCTTCAATATCATGGTTGATAAATATTTACGGGATTACAATCCACTGAGTGGTGTTAGAGAAGTAAAAGTTGGCACCTGGGTGAAAACCAATGCAGGCTGGGGAAAAATCCAAAATATAGAAAACCTCGATACAAACCAATCAGTAAATAGTTTCTATGAAGGAGATAATAACTATCGTTTTGAGGTACGTTTACACATTTACGAATCAATAAATCTTAAACACGGCCTGGACAAAGGTGAATTGATACGAGTAAATCTTAAGAAAAAAGAGATCAGATTTCTTGGGAATGTGAAGTATCTATTCAAATGTCCTTATTGCGACCATTTTATCTCTGGTAATAAAACGGTAATGCTAATCCACCTTTCAGCAGAGCATCAAAAAGGTCACATCGAATTTTCACCAATGGCTTATTCACCTATTGAGCTCACCTGTTTAGAATACGATTTCAAAGCAACAACCAAATAAAGGAGCAACATGAATCCCTCAAACAGCTTACATCCACTAAAAGCAACCAGCCTCATTCGCGACAATTACATCCGCTATTTACGCACGTCTTACCCAATTCAAGACGAAAGTATCCGAAATGACTTCTGGAAGGCGCTCGACCAGCCAGACTTCTTGGTAAAAGGTCCCTTATTAGAAGCAACGGCAGAATTCAAACTGGGTCGTACTATTCAACAATTCGTTGCGGAAGGTATTCTGAATGAAAGATTTGAACAACTCTGCAGTGAGGCATTACCTTTCATCCGCCCACTCTATTTACACCAGGATCAGGCAATCGAAAAAATTGTAGCAAATAATCGCAACGTGGTCGTCACCACCGGCACCGGCTCAGGTAAAACCGAAACCTTCCTCATTCCAATCCTGAACCATTTGTTGAAGGAAGAAAAAGAAGGCACCTTAGGGAATCCAGGTGTCCGCGCCTTACTCCTTTATCCCATGAACGCCTTAGCCAATGATCAGGTAAAGCGCTTGAGAAAATTATTAGCAAACTATCCTTCCATCACCTTCGGGCGCTACATCGGTGACACCGATCAATCCTACAAAGATGCCAAAGAAAAATACATCCGACAATTTGGCGGTAATCACTTGCCAAATGAATTGATCTGCCGTGACCAAATGCAAGAAAAACCTCCTCATATCCTGATAACCAACTACGCTATGTTGGAGTTTTTACTCCTTCGACCGAATGACAATGCTTTCTTCGACCATGAAACCGGAAAACATTGGAAGTTCATCGTCATAGACGAAGCCCACATCTACAACGGTGCCAATGGCATTGAAATCGCTATGTTATTACGCAGGGTAAAAGATCGCGTCGTGCAAAGCCAAACCGGAAAATTGCAAATGATCGCTACCAGCGCGACTCTCGGTAGGGGAGAGGAGGATTTTCCAGCGGTTGTCGACTTTGCACAAAATTTATTCAACGAACCTTTTGAATGGAATCCGCAAAACGAAATGGAACAGGATGTTATAAAATCCACCCGTGTCCCGTTCGTAGTAAAGGAAAATTTATGGCAACAAAATGACGGAAATCTCTTCCGAAAACTAAGTCAATTTCTGGAAACAGAATCCGCGGATCCAATTTCCACCTTACAACAAATCTGTCAGGATTTCCAAGTTCCTCCCAGCATCCTTACCCAAGCACTTACTGAATCAGAAAATCATAGCTCCAAGCAATCTATCGATCGGTTTTTGTACACCTTGCTTCATACCAATGCCGCCATATCAAAACTCAGAACCAAGCTATCGGAAAACCCTCAATTTCTTTCAGAAATGGCTGATAAGATCTTCCCAAATGATGAAAATGCGTCAGAATCATTAATCGCCCTCGTCAACCTTGCCACCAGGGCAAAAATGAACCCGGATGATTCATCCTTACTTCCAGCGCGGTACCATGTCTTCGCGCGTGCACTTGAGGGAAGTTTTATCTGTCTAAACGAAGAAAAACACGCCGAGAACCACGAGACCCGGTTGTTTCTCAACCGTCACGAGCAATGTCCAACTTGTGGATCTCCAACCTGGGAGGCATTATCCTGCATCCGTTGTGGTGCAACCTATATAGTTGGCAGGATCAATAATATTGGAAGCGATCAATTCTTACTTCCGAACTTGGCCACGGGGGATGATGAATTCGAACAAAATCAAAGTTTCTTTTACCTGGGTGATGCGATAGCTGATCTCAATGAAGATGAAGAAGTCACTAGTGGAGAAGAAATTACCTCTGACGGTGAATCAGATCTTTGGACACTATGTGTAGGGTGTGGCAAAATTGTTTACGGAAAACAAACCAAATTTGATTGCAATTGTCCTGAGGGTACAAAACGAATAACAGTAACCGAAACCAAAGCGACTACTCACGAACACACCCTCACCAAATGCTCCGCTTGCAGTACCCGCCGCAATAGCGGCGTTGTCTTCAGATTTCTCAGTGGCCAGGATGCACCTGTATCAGTTCTGGCCACAGCCTTATACCAGTTAATTCCACCTGATCCCAATGAAGAATATCAAGCCCTCCCGGGAAATGGACGAAAATTACTTACCTTCTCAGACAGTCGTCAAAATGCTGCATTCTTCGCGCCATACTTAGAAAACACCTATCAGCGCATTTTCCGTCGTAGATTAATTTTCAAAACCTTGGTAGAAGATCAAGACGCAGTAAATGGCCTCCTGAACATTGACGACATAACACCTCGCTTGGTCCCGCAATGTAAAGAGGTAGGATTATTCCCTGAAAGTTCCTCAGCGGATACTCGTAAACGAACGGTGCAAACTTGGTTGATGCAGGAATTAGTCGCTTTAGATCGTCAACTTAGTCTGGAAGGTGTTGGTTTAGTCAAGTTTGTTTTAAAAATGCCTGGCAATTGGAATCCTCCATCAATTCTAAAAGAGTCCCCATGGAATTTGGACGATTCAGAAATTTGGGACTTGTTCTCATACCTTCTTGAGAGCCTGCGTCAACAAGGCTGTATCCGTTTTCCGGATTTTGTTGATCCCAGAAGCGATGACTTCGCCCCCCGAAATTTTGAATTCTACGTCAATGAGAATGATCCAGATCCCAAAAAACATGTTTTTTCTTGGGTTCCGAAAAGAGGATCGAACCGGCGTTTAGATTTGTTGATGAAAATTCTTCGCAAGAAATCTCCCGAACTAGGTGATCAGGAAGTTAGAGATTTATCGACCGAAGCGCTCAAAGGGATTTGGAGAAATCTTACGCAGGATCCTAATTGGAAAAATCATTTGGTTTCCAAAGCAATAAACTTGCCTTTTCAACTAGATTATACGAGCTGGTTCCTCACCCCATTACTAAATCGCGAAGATAATAAAATATATCAATGTTCCAAATGTAGAAACCTTTCCGCGTATCAAGTTGCAGGTGTTTGCCCAACTTTTTCTTGTGATGGCAATCTCACGCAAGTCGATCAAACATCATCTATATGGAAACAGAACCATTATCGTCAACTCTACCAAAATTTACTTCCGATACCCCTCAGTGCGGAGGAACATACAGCCCAATGGACCCAGGACTCAGCCTTGGAAAAACAACAAGATTTTATAGTTGGGAAGACAAATGTGCTAAGCTGTTCCACAACCTTTGAATTGGGTGTTGATGTTGGCGAACTCCAGGCAGTATTGATGCGCAACATGCCGCCAACCACAGCCAACTATGTCCAAAGAGCCGGTCGTGCCGGCCGTCGAACAGATTCCGCGGCCTTCTCCTTAACCTTCGCGCAACGTCGATCTCATGACCTTATGTATTACGAAGACCCGGTAAAAATGGTCGCTGGGCTGATGCCTCCACCCATCATAAGCATGCACAACGAAAAAATAATCCGCAGGCATGTCCACTCAGTTCTCTTTGCGTCATTTTTCCGCTGGGCAGTCGATCATTATGATCATGATTACCGGCGAGTTTGGGATTTCTTCTTTGGCACCCAAAAAAGCGACAAAAATAGCAAATCTGTACAACCAGGCATCGAACTCCTCGCTCAATATATTGCTGAAAAACCACATGGTATCGAAGAAGCCTTAAATAGAATTATTCCAGAAAGCGTTAAAGAATTTTTTGATCTGGAAAATTGGGTATGGACCCAAAAACTGATGCAAAACGGCTCAGAAAGTTTGCCACTTGATTATGAAGAACAACCCACATTGGATCGTGCCAGGGATGAAATAATCCAGGAATACAATCAAATAGATGAACTGAAAAAAGAAGCAGCTTTAGATGAAAACTATGGCTATGCCAGTAAACTGAAAAGAACCCAAAAAACTATTGAGGATACCCATCTTTTCGATTACCTCGGTACTCGCAATGTGTTGCCAAAATATGGGTTTCCTACCGATGTTGTCCCATTAAGAACCAATCATCTGCACATTGATGAAGCCAGACAGGTCGAATTAACCAGAGATCTTCGAATTGCGATAGGAGAATTTGCACCTGATAACAGCGTTGTTGCCGCTAAAAAAATCTGGACAAGCGTGGGAATTTACAAACCACCTAAAAAAAATTGGCTTTCTTTTTCCTATGCTAATTGCACAAAATGCAAAAGATTCTTTTTTTCAAGTGATGAAGAAAAAACTATATTAACCTGTCCTATTTGTGGTGAACCAATAAATAAAGGAAGAAGATCAAACCGTGGAGTATTTATAATCCCTCAATTTGGCTTTATCGCCAAAAGCGATTCGCTGAAATCAAGCACCGAAAGTAGACCAAAAAATTATTACTTCATCAAAACTCATTTTGCGGAATATCGGTTACCAGGTGAAAAGGTTTCCTATCCTGCGATTTTGCAAGAAGATCCAAATCTATCAAACGAGTTAGTACAAATCAATAAGCATTACTCACGCTATGGTTGGTTGGTTGCTATTAATTCCGGACGTAATGGTAGAGGCTTCAGAATTTGTGATACTTGTGGTTTCGCAACCAGTGAATTCGGATCAAAAAAAATAAATCCTCATAAAAATCCGCTATCAGGAAATGATTGCTCCGGGAGCATTCATTCTTATTCTTTAGGACATAGATACATGACAGACGTTCTTGAATTGCAATTCAACACGAATTATGCAAATCCAGAAGATTATGAACTCTGGCTTTCACTACTTTATGCATTACTCGAAGGTGCCAGTACCGTCTTAGGGATCCGTCGTGACGACATCAATGGCGCATTACATTATCGCACTGATTCCAACATCCCCTCCCTGATATTATTTGATGATGTCCCCGGGGGTGCAGGCCACGTAGAATTCATATCCAAAAAACTCAAAGAAACAATCCAAGCCGCATATGAACGAGTACATCACCCTTGTTGTGGCCCGGAAACAAGCTGCTATGAATGCTTACGCAATTACCGCAACCAATTCTTCCACGACCAACTCAAACGCGGCAAAGCAGACGCTTTCCTGGGGAGATTATTAACAGATTTGCGCCTTATCCAATAGCAACAAGAAAAATTTTCATGTTTAATTAAAATTAAAACATTTATTATGATGTTAAGAATAATGATTGAAGGCATGAGGATTGGACAACAAAAGAAGTAAAGGAGTAAATGAAATGACAATGAAATATGAAAAATGGGTAGAAAAATATAAACCATTGACAGAAGTATGGCAAGACGGTAGTGTCAATATAAAAGCTTTTGACACTTATGGGGAAGATGTAAAGTTTTTGAATCAGCAAAATCCGCTTTGTATCTGGACAGAAGTTGATTGGCGAGGTTCTGGAAGAGGAAAAAACAGAATTGTAAACGGAGCTAAACTGGTTAATAGAAAATACTATTACGTGACAGAAATTCCTTTCGAAAAAGACACCTACATAGAGGTATATTCGGAATACTAATATTTCCTTTACACAGGCCAGTAGGGTGGATCGCTGACCCACCATCTCCTTAAAACAATAATCTTCAAAAATTTCGGTATTTGAACCTGGAATTCAGAAGCACCACGATGGAAGACAAAAAATGTTAAATGATATACAAGCATGGAATATAGATTTTTATTAATACAGACAGGAGACAAAAAATGGCTGAACAATCTATCGAGGAACTAATTGCCTGGTGTGATAAAAAAGCAGAAAAGGGGCATTCTCTTTTCATAAAATGGGGTGGCGGTGGAGGGGATGCAGATATCGATTTTTTAATTGACGATCAGGAATGCATGGAACCTCAAGCTAAAAAATTAATTGAATTGATGAATGAGGAACTTGGATATGGCTGGTGGAATGGAAACGGTTTAGTTAGTGGTGAATTAAATTACAACCCAAAATTACACTTATTCAAAGGTGAAAAATCAGTTATAGATTTCGATTTTCCGGAAGAGATAGATCTTGTTTGCAATTTTCAGTTAAAGATTCACAAGTCAAAAATTTTTAATGAAGTTTTCATAACTCTGGAGAATGAAGAAATCACTTTATCTTTATACTCTGATTCCTATGAAATTATTAAAGAAGATAAGGTTATTAAGAAAATTAAAAAGGACCTTGAAAAAGTAATCTTGAAAGAGATCAACAATAATTTCCCAGATTTTTATTGCTTTGACTATTATGAAATCGACCCCATTTATAAGGATCAGTTCATCGAAGAAGGCGATAATCTTGTTTACAATATCGATAGACTGACAATAAATATTATTAAATATATTAGTAAAGATATTTCCCTGGATCTTAGAAAGATTTTGAAAAAATCCAAAAAGGCAGAAAATTAAAGGAAAGACAACTAACGAAACAAAAAAAATTCTCATGAATTTTGGTGCCAAACATTATCTATAACTGGTGTAGGCTCTATTTCATAATCACATATTCAAGAAAATTAAATACTCATGTTGAGTTGCATCAACACCAGACATACCAGCCAGCATCATTAACAACCAGATAAGTAACTTGAGAAACAACACATTTCTAACCGTCTCGGTACCTGACCTGAACCCCATCGATCTATTCCATCCCGTGAGGGGCAAATCGTGTTTTACTCGTAAAAATGTAAAACACCATTTGCGCTATTGTTCCACTGGTTTTAAGAATGCGCGCCAAAACAACAGCAGATCGCTTTATTGCCTGGTCCGCGAAAAGAGCGCGGACCAGGCAAACAGCGCCTGCAGGTTGTTATCGCGCGTTAAAAGAAAAAGAATCAACCATGCTATCTTCTGAACTCCTGGCATCGGCTCCGGACAGCAACGGCACCCACCACCAATCCCTAATCCAGATCCATAGCACATCACTTCCCAGCTATCCTTGTACTTTGATCGATACTTAACCCTAACAACGCCGGCTGCTTCGTGCCAGTTGTTTCCGAAGGACCCCCTGGCGCGTGCCATACCCCCCTTTCAAAAGCGCGCTCCGGAGTGGTCAGCCGGAACAATCCCGCAGAAATGTTGAGGTTTTTTCTTATAAATTAGAATGCTAAATATAATATTCTCTTTTCTAAGAATAGTTCTCCTATAATAATTAAGATTGGGTTGAATTAATTCTGTTGATATAAATAAGTTCTATTGCAAGATATCATATTTCATTTGATTAAACATAATTATTAACGGTTTATACGTGATTAAAATTTTTTGATGAGCTGCAGAAAGGATAATTAATGGGGCATCATTATGTTCCACAGAAATACTTAAGGGGATTCGCCAATACAGAAAACCCAAACACAATCTGGATGTATGATAAAAAATTACAGCAATTTAAAAATCCAGGTATTAAATCAGTTGCACAAAAATCTGGGTTTTATAGCAACGATGTTGAACAACAGTTAAATGAATTGGTTGAAAAACCTGCGAATAAAGTATTGGACAAACTTAGAAACCAAGAGAAAATTACCGAAATTGACCGTATTTATCTTGGTATTTACATTGCTACAATGCTAATGAGGGTTCCTAAACGCCGTGTCGAAGCATATTCATTGTATCCAAGTGTTTTTGAAAAGGTTATTACTAATGTCAGGGGTCAAATTCAAGAATGGGGAAAAACTACTCAAAACAAAGAACTCTTTGAACGTAGGCTGCTTGAAGTAGAAGAAGCGGAAAAGAAGTTTATTAATGAAGTACCAGATTCTGTTGTTGAACAAATTCGCCAACCATGGGCAAATGAAGAAATGATAAGTGCCATTTGTTCAATGACTTGGAGAGTAGTTCGTTCAACGACATCGGATTTTTTTATCACAAGTGATAATCCTGCATATTTTTTCAAAGCCTATGGTATAGGAACATCGAAATCAGAAATGACATTTCCCATATCAACCGATTTAGCTCTTTTTGCTAGTTGGCAAGGAAGACAAAATACCATAATTTATCTCAAAGCAAGACCATATTTAATAAAAGAGGCAAACAAACGTTTGATGTTTGGAGCAGAAAGATTTGTTTTTTCTCATCGAAAAGAAGATTGGATTGCAAAAATTTCTAATAATTCCAACCCCTACCTTAGTCGAATTCAATGGTAATAAATGGTTTCTTGAATAAATTCTAACTTCGCAAACTTTCACAATTCCCCAGCGACGGCACCAACAACCAAACCATAATCCATATCCATAGCACATCCCACCCCAGCTATCCTTGTGTCTTGATCGATACTTCACCCGAACAGCGCCGGCTGCTTCGTGCCAGTTGTTTCCGAAGGACCCCCTGGCGCGTGCCATACCCCCCTTTCAAAAGCGCGCTCCGGCTGATCACTCCGCTGCCTCCGCGCGCAATAAGGTAAATTTAAACGCTCTTAGGGGGGAAAACATTTCCGCGGCGTATCTCGCCTTTGCAGGCGCGACGCCTGGCACGGCAGCTGTGCTTCCTTGCATCTCTTTCGATTCCTTTGCCGGCACCTTGGAAAAGACATTTCCAGATCCAACTCTCGTCCCAGCACCGTTCCGCACTTCACCTTCCGTCATTCCGTCCTTTGCGTATGGCTCAGCCCTTGCAGCTTACAAAGCGGAAGAACATCCGCATTGTACCGCGCCCTGACAATTTGCTACTGCGGAAGAGCATCCGCAGTCATCCCGGTATTTGCAAACCCCAACATACAATCCCTTGGGGTTTGCCAAAACCGGGTAACGCAAATTGGACGCTAGCTGCTGCAGGCTGGCCACCGCTGCACTCCTCCACTCCTCCAGTGTTCACCGCGTCACTTCTACACAGCAAATCGCGGATCTCCCAACACCGAGCTCATAGCCAAACCAGCACCCTGGATCGTTCCTTACCGTGTCTTAGGTCAATCGCCAGCCGGATGGGCAGACCTCCCCCGCCGTTCCGGACGACGTCGCCCTGCCCACCGGCTTTCGACACTTGCAAACGTGCGCAGAGAACCCACCGCCACATCCAATCCCAAATTGATCTCGATTGCAAACCCTCGATTTGGTTTAACCCTTTCGCCCGGCTGACCGCGGACGTATGCCGGAACGGCATACGTCCGCGGCAGCCGACCTCACTTCGCCGTGAGCAAACAATCGCTGTGAAGCACCAATTCGATTGCCATCAATCTCCATAAATCATGTCAAAATACCTTTATGCACAATTTCCTTTTGAAATGATCTACTTTTACTTTAGGAGAATCCAAATGGCGAAAATAATTGAGATAAATATTCCCACCGAATTTTGGAATGAAATCGATTCATTCACCTCAAAAGAAGGAATGACAATCAATGAATTCATTTTCTGTGCACTTGGAGAGAAAATAGGGGAAATCAATATGGGTAGAGGTATTGATAATCTGCAAAAAAAACAAACACAAAACATACCAGATAATAATCCCAAAAAATACGCACCTAATCAGCTTCTAAGAGCTACCGAAGTTGCTAAAGTTCTAGACATAAGTAAACCGGAAGCTTACAAATTATTTCGAAATGGGGAAATTCCAACTGTAAGGATTGGAAGATTAGTAAGAGTAAAAATTTTAGATTTAGAGAATTTTATTGAGAAAAACGCCACAAACAAAGGTCCGATATAAACCTGAATTAACCAACAACCATACATTTTTTATCCACAGCACCCTCCAGCCGGACGTCCTGATCCCCACCAGCACCCATCCGCCATGTTGTTGCCATGAGTGGGAAAATTACCATTATGGGACAGGTACTAGGAGTAGGTGGAATCCAACCTAAACTTATGGCAGCAATAGAATCAGGAATAAAGTTGGTAATATTGCTTGCCGAAAATGAGGGTGATGTTTAATCGCTACCAGATTAAATAAAGAACCGAATTGATATTTATTATGTGAATGATATACAACAATTATTGGCTTTTACGATACTTGATAAATCCAATATACAAATCTAAAATAAAAATAGCCCTTGAAAAAAACAGGGCTATTTTGTAGTTATTAAATTCCAAATCCCATCTGCCCCTCTGGTAGTACCTCCTTTCTTCGTGTTCTCCTAATAACAACTGTCTTTTGAGTCACCCAGTCATCCCAGGTCATCAATTTAGTGCCAGGCACAATCACAGCACTCGGGGTGGTCAGGCTGCCCATTGGATTATGACTGACCTGCAGATCATCAGCAAACAGGGTCTGCAAATCAGAGAGCTTTGCCCCATCCAACACATCACGCGCCAGTTGAGTGAGAAAGTCACCTTCATCCTCTGGAACGATTGCACCTCCGACCTCATCTCCATAGACGAGTTGAGCAGCCTTCATTTTCCGACCCATAAGTGCCAGAGCGGTCGCTTCCATTGCGGACGTGTAGACTGAGAAGATCGCCTTGACTGGTTGGGTCTGCCCCAACCGCCACACACGTCGGACACTTTGCCAAAGTGTGTATAGCGAATATTCGATCTCGAAAAACACCACAGTTGAGAATTGCACCAGGTCGAGACCTGTTTCCACAAGCCGAGGGTTACAGATCAGTGCATCGATCGTATGCACCCGTTTGGCGATCCACTCTTCCCGCTTGCGTGGGTCAATGTTATTGCCCAGGATGGAAACCCTCAGCCCATTGGCTTGCAATGGCATCATCACCCGGTCTTGAATATCACGGGTACCGGTCTGCCGTACATAAATCAGCACCTTACGCCCTTGCTGCTTTTCAACCTTACAGAAATCTGCCAGCCAGTTCTCTTTCGGCAGCCATTTATGACCATTCGGATTGCTCGAAGAGTACCCCTGCGAGGTAATTGCCGGCAACTCCATCAGTGGTACTTTCCGCACGATTTTGCCATCGCCGTCATCCACCTCGTCTACCACCACAACCTCATCTCGAAAAGCGGAATTCGGTCGTGCTAGAGTCCATTGAAGCCAGGTGGATAGGTAACGACTGGATTGGATCGCCAGTTGCTTCAAGCTGCTGTCCATGCTGTGATACTGCTGTCCCTGGTCATCGAGCATATCCAGAGCAACCACTTCCTCCTTATACGACGGCAGAGCCAGGTTCAGATCCTTCAGGCTCAGGAAAATGGTGGTGTCTAATAACCTGCTCACGATGGCCGGACTGACACCCGGCTGTTCTTTAGCCTGGTTACGGTAGCGCCGGTTTCCAGTGTACACGCCATCTTCATCCGCGTCTTCATTGCGCCTCCGTCTTCGGGTGGTTTCAAGTACTCCATACAACCGCGCCCAGCGTTTCTCATCATGGAAAGTAAAATCACGCCGGACACCATGATTCAGGCGATGCAGTAGCCAGAAGATCGAGGTGCTTTTTCCACCGAAGAACGTACCGGTGAGGGTCAGCGTCCACTTAGTTGATGTTACCAATTGGTGAAACGCCACACCACGATCTGATGACATGGATTTGAACTGATGGACCTCATCGGCTATCAGAAGCTTGAAAGCGCCCTTCGCATGTTTGGTGATGTACTCCGAAATGCTATGTCGCCTCGCTCCGTTGAACTCAAACAAGGGTGTCCCACATGAACGCGTGCCCCATACCGAGTCACCGTTGGCATCAAGTTTCGTCCTCCCGTCTGCATCCAACTCCCAGCCAGGGATTCGATTGTGACAGAATTGGCGTTTTTCTGCCAATTCAGAAGCATCGGTCACCGGAACCACAAATCCGTCCTTTTCGACCATTACGACCTTACCACAACCAGGACAAGAGCAGGCATCCACAATCTTTCCAGTCAGAGGGTCTTTCGCTTTCCTGGTGATGACTGCCGGCTGCCATCCAGCCCCGAATTTGGCAGAAGTATGTGCTACAACTGCCACCCATTTAGGTTTTGAACCTCCTGTTCTTTTGGCCGTTTCCCTTGCCTGGCGATATTGATCCAAAAAGTCGCGCACGTCATTGACATCATAAGCGTCATTGCTGTTACGCCCAATCCGGCGCAGCTCACGCGCATGTGCCCCCGGAATCACCTCTTCAATCTCGCGGATCCATTTCGGTACAAGGTGTGGAGGACAAAGCACGATTGCGGGATAAGCATCCAGCAATTCGAGCGCACCAGTCGATATCGTTGTTTTTCCCGTACCCATTTCTGCCTGGCAGTTTGCCACCCCATTCTTACGAATCGAGCGTGCCAACGCCGTTGCTGCATGTCTTTGCGCAGGAAGCAAACCAGCACGCTCTTGTCTTGGTAAAGGCTTACGTCGTGTTCCGAGAGCATCCAAAACGGTGACCTCCTTCTGCGTCGGGTCAAGGTTGTAGAGTGGTTTGTAGGTTTCCAGAACATGCGCAGCGATCTTCTCGCCATGAGCTTTCATAAACTCCGAAAGCCCTTTCACATCCTGGATCACCTGGATACCATCCTGTTTCAGCACAGCAACCGTTGTAACAAAACGATCCTTGTAGGTTTCTACGACTGTATCAGCATCTTTGACATCCGGCTGCTCAGTCTTTTCGACCACTTTGATCACCCGTCCCTTGATCAGCATTGGCTTACTCTCTTCATCGGTCAACTTCACCGTGCCCATCATGCCAGAGGCCATGAGCATAGCGATATGTCCTTTCTTCAAAGGCATGACCGGTTTGGAGAGTTGAGCCAAACCACGAGTTGGGTGTATCAGGTCAAGCCAATCACTGGTTTTCTGGACACCTGCTTCCTGCGTGGCTTCAACCACCTCTTCCGGTTCCCAATCCGTTCGTTTGAACACAACTGGTTTGCCATTTGCACCTCGTAATGGCGCAGACAACAGTTGATAGATCGGTTCAACGGCAGATTGGATGGGTTCCAGATCCATCGACGCTAGGCTTTGAATCGATTGAACCTCCTTGTCCGTGGGCAACTGGTAGAGCTTGCGTTTGTAGGCCAACACCACCACCTGCTTGAATTTCTCGTACAATCCATCCGGAAACCGATAGACCGTGATGGCTTCATAATGCCCGGCCAAAAGCCGAGCAACTTCAATCATTCCCAGGATTTTCTGCGGGATGATATAGGTCAGCAGCCCGCCACGCATAAGCTTGGAGGAGGTCGTCTTGAGAAAATCCCATTCCAGTCGTTTTTGACCCTCAAAACGGTCAAAGTCATAAGGCGGATTTAAATAGAGCCAGGAAATGCTTTCATCACTCAGAACACAAGCCTGCCAGGGAGCCTGGTAAACCTTGTCCATTACGTTTTGAGCTTTCCCTGCTCGTTCTGGTGAGAGTTCTACACCCCAGGTTTCGCAGTTGAGCGCGTTGCCCAAGGAAGAAGCGGCTTTTCCTTCCCCTGCACAGGGATCAAATAACCGCCCTCTTTCGCTGGGCGGTTTCAGGTAAGTGCGGATGATCTCGACAACCGGTTCATCCGTGGGGTAGTACCCCATTCTTTCGATTGCTGGTGGACGCATTGTTCACTCCTTTACGAAAAAAATCCCCGCAGGAGACGCGTCCAACCCCTTGAGGGGATGAAAAGCGCCCCCTCCGGGGTGATGTTGCAAGTAATTTTACTTGTTCTCTCAGATGGTCAGTGAGATTTCCTCCTGAGCTAATAACTCGGATAACAGTTCTTTCCAGTCAGCTTGCAGGTCAATTCTGGCACCAAGGATACAATCGCCACCTGTGGTCAGATCTTGAACCAACTTGCGGATGCGAGCTTGTTTCCAAAGGGCTACTGACCATTCATCCAGGATCGGCACCTCCAGAGCCTCTTTGATTCGTTCAACGAAAAGCTGAATCAATTCCTTTCCTGGATCAGGTGTTCCTCGAAAAATAAGCAGATATGCACTGAGGTCTTCTGGTTCCCATTTTCCAGGAAGCGCAAGCCGAGATACAAACCCGACATGATGACTGGTGTATTCAGGCATGGCTTGCCAGGCTTGTTCATACTTATCAGTGGGAATCAGGGACACATCGCTTAGCCCGTCCCGAGTCATTAGTAGGGATTTCCCGCACATAAGAGTCACTCGTAGTGACTCCAGGCTGGTCTTGTAACCTACAAGGCCAATATACGCCAGGTTGTGATCGGTGTCATAGGCATAGCCGGTGGCATGTGCCATTGCTTGCCCGTTCCGAAGCTTTGGTACCGCTTCAGGAAATAGACGATCACCCGATTTGGAATCCCCGCTTTCCTTCGGAACAATCTTCCAAACGACAATCCCAGAATTGGCTCGAGCCAGTTCTTCGTTGACCTCTTTCAGAACTTCGTACAGACCTTTCCAGGGTTGTGCTCCGGTGAAGGTGACGCTGGTTTCGCCGCATTGAATATGGATACTCCGGTCCTTTACATCAAGGATTGCTTCACCTAGAGTAAGAATTCGGTAGTTAGCTAACACCTGCGGCAGTTTCTCACCCGATTTTGCAGTGAACAGGTATGCACCGAGTTCCGAATCGTACTTCAGAAAACCGGCTTTTCCAACTGCGTAATCGTAAGGGTACGCTGCCCGTGTCAGTTCCTGACCGAGATCCTCTCTAGTCGGCAAGCCACTGCCATCATTATGGGCAGCAATAACGATCTTGCCCTCCTTCTGCCTGGCGATAATGCGGTTCACTTTTTCGCGCAGGTATTTGTCTTCGTAAACATTCATGTGTTCCTCCTTTGGATGTTTATGGGTTGAATGACCAACGTTGATTGAAAAAATTGACCAACGTTAAGTATTAGTGCCAGTTTGCTGGCAAAAAACAAATCCGACATTCCAGGAACACCTGGTTGGTAGGATTTGTTATCTGACAATATTTGTTATACGGAAATAGAATTAAGCGATTGAGATGAATGTATAATAATTACAAAACAATATCCTTGGGGTCCCAAATATGCAAAACCTTACTGTCGATCAAATTCTTGAACGACTAAATCCTCACTTCCACGATGATTTTTTGAATAAGACCAGCAAAATCATTCGCCCTGATGAAAAGTTTTGGGGGGTAGGGAATTGGTCTTTAATTCAAGGCGGAGAACGTCTTGGAAAATATGTAGGTTATGTGCTCATTACTTCATATCGCGTGCTGGAAATTTCATTCCAACCTGAGCGCGGATTATTTGCGCAAAAACGTGAAACAATCAAGTTGAAAAGCCTAAACCATTCAGCATATAAAGACTTGGATTTTCCATTAAACGAAAAAGAAGTTGGTTCTCGATACTTATGGGAACAACCATTAAGGAATATTGAAAATTTACATAAGGATGATGAGATCGGAAATTTCAATGGGTCAAATATCGACATTATTTCAATATCATATAATTTGCGAAGCCCTTTATATTTTACTGATATTGAACAAGCAAATGAATTATATGGTCTGTTGACAGATATAGTGCATGGATCGCCAATCCAGATCGTTCAAGTACCTAACCTGGCAGAGCAATTGGAAAAGCTGACGGATTTACACCGCTACCAGGTGATTACCGATGAAGAATTCGAAGCGGCTAAAAAGAGGTTGGGATTGTAAAAAGAATGCGTCAGGCATAATTCACATTTTATAGCAATAAGGAAAATATTATGGGATCTTTTTCTCACGTTACTCAGTTTTCTCTTGGTCAACCACATTCATATCCCGAATGCGCATTCTGTCCCTTTGTGGCAGAAAGAATGAAATCAGAAAGTGAAAAATCATTAACCAAATACGGCAACTTAGACATACTTAAGCTTACTATTACATGTGAGGGCAATATAATTGATCAAAAAGTTATGTGGGCCACCCATGATGGTATCAGGTATTCTCGGAACAACATCCCAGGCATACGCATGGATGGAATTATGCTTTCAGGAGGAGAATTCGTAAACTGTCCAGCCTTGAGAAAGTAGACTCTAATCTTGTTTATTGTTCAGTAAATGAAATCCTTATCAACGAATTTGATTTCATGCTAGAGAGAAAAGGGTGATCGGATTTATCTGCGTAATATAACTCAATACTGTTATAGATCAACTTTTCAACCCAGAGGAAAAATGAATATTAGCGAACAACCAGGTTATCGAACTCGTGAAATTTCCTTGTCAGAATTCCTTTCGGATTATATGGAAACGAGTATTACTCCATATCAGCTGGAACCGAAAGATGAGCAAGGAAATATCATGCAGCCATTAATTGGCTACTTGACCGTCTGGGACATGAATGAGGGTCGACCATCCATGAATGCCGTCTTTTTATTTCCAGATAGACTTGTCTATGTGTTTGTTTATATTTCCACATCACTAGGTATTGAGCCGTACCCAAATCCGAAATACGAAACAATCGAAATTGAAGGACGTACGGAATATGAGTTGGAGAAGAACACCGATTTTACAAACGTGGTCATTAAATGGGGGTCTTATTATGGATTTTACGGGTTATCAGAGACCAAAATCGAATTTTCGAATGGTCCTGAAGTTGATTGTTTCTGTAGAGCATTTATGCTAGTAAGAGATCATTTGTCGAACAAAATTCCACTCCCAACTAATAATGCTCTTGAACAGTTGGGGTTTGAACGAGGTTATAATGTTGAAGAGTCAATTCAGGGTTTTTTAAGACCAGATACCAAGATAAGCCCAGAAGAAGCAATCAAACTTGAAACGGCCGAAAGGCTTCACCGATCTAGGAAACAGGCGTTTACTAAAAAAGAAATGGAGGACTGGGGATATTCTCTATTGCGATTTAGGGATTATATTACCCTAAAGAATAATTATTTAAAAGAATCGAGAGGAGAGATTGTAAGAATTGGAGAAGTATTTTACAGGGATGAAGATTATTTAGCCCTATATGTGCCAATCACAAATAAAGAATGGGCAATCAAGAAGGCAGACAACATAACTAGAGGGTGTTTAATAGCCACCAGCCGTCGCTTATTATTAATTGACTTTGACAGAAAATCCATAACATCAAATTATTACGAAGACTTTTGCGGTATCGAGCTTAAAGATTCTCAGTTGACCATACACTTGCCTGATAACTCAAGTACTACGTTATTTTTTCAACTCAAAATGGCCAAGAAAATTGCAATGCAATGGTTTGGAATTATTAATGGAATGACACGTGGCTTCGGTGAATATAAAGACAATAAATTATATAATTACGTTATAACGAAAGATTTTCTAGAGAGAAATACTCAAAGCATAGATTTATCGCAAGCATTTGCTGTAACAATCTATTCGTTGTTAGTAAACGCCATGGAAAAAACAAGCGCGTAAGAAAAAATGCCATCGAAGTTTACCTTGTGGAATTGTAGGGGGAGTTCAGCGCTCTCCCATATTCTTGCATTAAAACGAATAAATTCTCCTCATCTCCTGTTGAATAAAGAACCACCGGTGTGTTGTGGGCAATTTGGTCGCAATCACCGTACGTTGTGAAAACCAATGTTGCGACCGGGTAAATTCGATGGGTATACGCCGCGCGCGCCACCACCTGTCCAAAATCCTCTCGCGCTGCAAGCCCGCTGCCGTCTTTTTAGGCAGTAATCACGACCTTACCCTCCTTTTGCCGAGCGATGATCCAGCTAATCTTGACGCGCAAATACTTGCTCTCATACACGTTCATCTGCTCATCCTGAATATGAAATGACTCGCGTTGAAGAATTTCGGAAAACACAGCTCACGTTCTCGCAGTTCCGCTCACAAGCGTGTTCAGAACAGCAAACGGAAGCTGGCCAAATTTGATTAATCAGCTTAGGTTTGCCGTTCATATTTTGCATTTCGCTTGTTTGTCAGATGTTTTTTTGGGATGTTTCGATATAATTGATTATGATATTATTCACAAACTCCTTAATCCCTAAGCGGTCGAATAAAATAAGTGCCTATAAAAAGTTCATTTAGAAAGGGGAAGATGATGATCGATTCATCACAGATGACGAATTTTTTTGCTGCCAGGTGTCCTTCTTGTGGGGGTGATCTACAATTACCCACTAGTAAAACCAGCGTTAAATGTATGTACTGCCAAAACGAAATAATTATCAATCATAATGAGCATGGTTTTTCTGTCGCCACAATAGATATAGATAAATTAGAAAATTTAATGACAGAGGCTTACATCGGTAAAAACTATCTCGAGACGATTGATTATGCTAACAAAATTATCGAGGTCGATGATAATGCTCTTATGGCATGGTATTACAAAGGGATCAGCGCAGGATATTTGTCTACTGCTGATAATTTCCGTTTGAGCGAGATGTTACACATTGTAAAAAGAGTCTTGGATAAAACATCGGCCAAATTAACACCTGAAACAATCGAAACCCTTGTTTTTCCGATGGTAGAAATAGTTTTATTCGAATTCACATTCCCAATTCATCATGAATGGGTTGAAGGCACAGAGCGCTATAAAGATTCAACTCGTCTTGATATTCAACGGTCAAACAAGTCGGTCACTGAACAATTGTTATTAGCAAGAGGGGTGGGCAATAACGTTCGTAGATATATGGACAGTAATTCGAATATTTATATGTCGAAATTCTTCCCAACGATTATGGAAGTCGTTAATTATTCGTGGAAAATGGCTAGCACAGAAAAAATTGCGGAACCAATAGTGAAATTGTACTTGTACCTGATTAACTGCAATGTTCATTTGGCAAATAACGAGATTATCATTTCTGCAATGAGCCCTGTAATATCCGAGATAAAGAGAAAATTCCCAACGCTAGAAACTCGGATAAGGCAAGAATTTTATCCGGACAAGGAAAAGGAAAAAAAAGATTGTTTTATAGTTACAGCGACAATGGGTGATATATCCCATCCATATGTAATTACATTAAGACGGTTTCGCGATCTCCATCTACAAAAATCAGCCATTGGTAAATTTTTAATTAGGGTATATAACGTAATTGGGCCTCCCTTGGCTCAGTTTATTTCAACACATCCATTGGCAAGAACGGCATCAAGAAACTTGATTGTGAAACCAACTTTCACCGTAGTTATAAAAGTTTTTGGCCATGACATAGATACTTAGGAGGTTGATGTGAAAGACCATTATGAATACTTGATTGTGACATTGACAAGGGAGATAAATGGCTACATCTATATTCAACCCACGGAGAAAGTAGATATAAATGAGTTCCAAGAAAAGAATCTTGGCCTAATTAATTTAAATCCCCAAAAACCGGATGAATATATCTCGGAGCAAATAGCTCTTAAAATGGGGGTAACAACTGAATTTGTTACTGATATGTTTTCCGACCAGATCCACCCAAAGAATGGGATGCAGGATTTATTACTAATCGCAGCTTTTGATTTTATAGGCAATCAAGGATGGAACTTAACCTCTTCTGTTCAAAGTGAGCATTCTACAAAGTATATTTTCTCGCGGAAGCTTTAATCTTATGCAAAGTTCACTTTCTAACTAATCTTATGCAGGTATTGAGGAGGCAAATCGCATTTAATGTTTGATAGGTATCACGTGATGCAAGTTAAATCATTTTCTTCAGTAAAAGGCAAGGTGAGAATAAAAATTTGGGGGAGATAAAGCTCCCCCAGTTGCTAATCAGCTGTCAATGTGCATCGGCATGAGCACATACCGGTACGCACCCTGCTCTCCAGCAGCGTAGATCGTGGCCGGTGTGTTGTGGGCATTCGCCTCTATGGTCACTTTTTTGGTAGTGATGGCTTCCAACCCATCTTGCAAGAATTTCACATTGAATGCGATCTCCAATTCCTGTCCTTCAATCGTGGCATCCAACTCAATTTCACTGGCGCCGGTCTCATCGGATTCGGCCAACAGTTTGACCCCCCCTGTTTGATCAGCTCCGGGTTGAAAGTGAAACCGCACCACATTGCTACCTTCGCGAGCAATGATGCTGGCCTGTTTGCAGGCTTTGAGCAGGTCACCCGCGTCAAGGACTGCTCTGGTCTTGTGATCTTTGGGTAGAATCGCCTGATAATCCGGGAATTTCCCATCGATCAATTGTGAAACAATCTGCACGTTTTCACAACGGAACACCACCTGGCTACCATTCGTGGGTAAAACAAGAGTGATCCTGGCTGTTTTAGTCGCGTTCAGGATACGCATCACCTCTTTCAATGCGGAAGCCGGTATGATTAACTGCTTCTTGGCAAACAGGTCTGGAAGGATCGCTTTACAGATAGCGAGACGGAATCCATCTGTTCCGACCATGGATACGCTCTTTCCATCCATGCTCATCAAAACTCCAGTCAGTACAGGTCGGGTATCATCCATGGAAGCAGCGAACGCAACCTTTTGGATCATCTCTTTGAACATACTTGCGTCCATTGAAACCCCATTGGTGATAGGGTACTCCGGGATGGTTGGAAACTCGGATGCATCAATTCCCTTGACGATCCCTTTATAAGTTCCGCACTTCAACGATGCTTCCGGTTTCCCATTTACCGAAAAAACGACTTCGGGATCTGTAAAGCTGTTGATCACATCGGTTAGTGTTTTGGCAGGTAAGGTCAAACCCAGGTCGCCGTCCAATTTGGCATCCATCCAAACCGTGACACCCACGGTCAAGTTGGTAGCCGAGAGGCGAAGCTGATCCTCATCCTTACTGAGCAAAATGTTCGATAAGATCGGTAGATGGGAGTGAGAACCTACCGCTCGCCCAACAATTGCCAGACTTTCGGAAAATGTATTCTTTTGAACTGTTACTTTGCAGGTCATTCTGTATCTCCTTGTTGTTTTATAGACTGAGCGTTTGATCGTCCAGCCAGTGTTCAAGTGCAGCAACGAGCTTATCGTCCTCAGCAATTTGCGACATGAGTTCATCCATGCTGGGGAAGTGCAGTAGCTGTTGCTCCAATTCCTCGACCCATTTCTCCATTTCTTCTGACGAAAAGGAGACAGGCTTTTCCAGCTTTACTCCCTGATTCCATTGGGTTGCTTGAAAGCGATCTGCTACTTTGCATGGCGCAACGAAAGCCCGCCGCTCAACAAGATCAATAATCAAGTGATAGTCCGCAGGATTTTCAGAAGAACCCAGGTTGAACTCCGTCAGGAGAGGATGTACTGATTTATGTTGCACATAGGCCAGGTAGCCTGGCCAGAGACCAGTAAAGGTCACCAGACCATCCGATACCATGACCTCATCTCCGCAGGGTTCCCACCAGAGGACAAGATAATGGGCATTCCGATAATTTCGGTAACCCACTGCCTGTTCTAGAAGTGGTGCAGGTGGAACAGGGATTTTGAGTTGAATCATCTGTTTTTCCACATATCTCCTTTGTTACAAAATAATCTTCGAGTGGATAAGTATCCGGGTCCGGTTCAAGATCATGCTTTTCCGCTTCAATCTCAACCCAATCAGTGAGCACGTCCAGTTCCACTTCTGTCATACGTGGCGGAGGAGGAAACCAATCAATCCAATCCCCTTCGGGGACGTACCAGTCCGATTCAGGCGGACTGTCACCCAGACACTCTTCATCAAACTTGCCCAGGATGAAATCTTCCAATGACTTCTTGCAGCATTCATCTATTAGGGCAATTTCTGCTTGAACCAGTTCCCAATTCACATCTTTTTGTGTTTCGCACAAAACCTCCAATTCTTCCTCCTTTGGTGAAATAATCCAACGTTTTGCTCCTAAATAAACCAACGTTGAAGCTATCTACAGACCAACCATCAAAAGGTTGATCCATACATTTGCGCCAACGTTGTCAGACACGCAGGGATCGAACCCCTGCGTGTCTCATAGTGATTAGAATTCGTCAAACAAATCTGCAGAAGCACCACCATCCGGCCAGTAAGCCTCATCATCCCCCAGGCGGATTGCGTTTTCGTATTGCTCCGTGAGAGGACCTTCGTCATCTTTGTCTAAATTCGATGTTATGAAGGCTGTGACGGTCGGGTGATCCGTTGTAAAAGAACGGATAGAACTTCGCCAGAAAAGTACATCATCGTTCTGAAGAACTTTCTGGACTCCTTGCGCCAGGTCAATCAAAAAGTCTTCTTCCAACCGATCTGGAGGAAGACCGTGATCTGCCAGGGTATGAGCGATCTCTTCGGCAATTTGTCCCCAAGTAATGGCGAAAGCAGGTTTATCCATCGGGAATCCAGCCTGTGCCAAAATCTTGGAAACCTCGAAACCTGATTCCAGGTATTCAAGTTGTTGTAATGTGGGTAATTGATCCATTTGATCCTCCGTGAAATTAGCGGTTATAAAACGCAGTTTGGTAAGAATTCATTGCCGGCAGATATACCCCGCACATGCGCTTGTAAAGCTCTACGACCAGAAAGACATCGTTTCCAGCGTACTTACGCAATGTTTCCGGATCCATGTTGACCACTTGAGAACCATCCAAATCAGGTAGTGGATTTTTTATCCCGTAGCGTTTGCAAACCCATTTCAATCCTTTGGCCTGCCCCCAGTTGTAGAGGATAGCCATGAGATCGATAGTGGGATCAATGCGAAATTTGGACAGTTGTGGTTGGATCGGAACCTGGATGCCAAGATCGAACGACCGTCTGAGTAAATAAGGCAGGTCAAAACCGATGATGTTGTAACCGCATGAACGACCATCGGCTTTTGCGAACAAAGACCAAAACCAACGGATCAGATCACTTTCGGTTTTGGTTTCAGGATCACCAATCAGGTGAACTTCAACCGAACTTTCAATCCCGTTTTGAAGCGAGATGGCGATGACCTTGCCCAGATCGGCGTCCAGAGGAGCCTGCGTAATCTGCTCGTTTTTTCTCTCAGTGATGTACTGAGCAATTTTGTCAGCGTCTTTGTAATTGGCCGGAGCAGTTGGCTCAGGGAGGAGCGCTATTGCATCTGGGTTAGCAGTTGTTTCAATATCAAAAAACAAAATCGATTTCATGTTGATCTCCTTGTGTTCATTCGTGGATTATGAAAATCCCAACCCTTTTTCCTTCAGTGACACCCATCGTGATAATCCAATGACCAAATGGTCCAGGACTGACACATCCAAGAGCTTGCCGGCTTGGACAATGGCACGAGTAACGCTGACATCTTCGGGACTGGGTGTAGGATCTGTGCTGGGATGGTTATGTGCGATCAAGATAGCCGCTGCGTTCCGCTGCAGCGCTGGTTTGAATAACTCACCAACCCGCACCATCGAGGAATTAAGCGAGCCGTGATATATCTCAATCACATCCAACATGCGGTTGCGTGTGTCAAGCGGCATCACGACCATGAATTCTTGTTCACGATGCGCCAGCATTGGCATCAAGATTTGAGCAGCATCTCCAGGTGAATGAATTGTTGGACGTTCATCTTCTGGTTGAAGAAGCTTACGTCCAAGTGCTAAAGCCGCTTTGAGCCGCAGTGCAGTCAAGTTGCTTATGCCCGGCACTTTGGCAATCTCATTCACATGTGCCTGGGCAATTTTCTGGATCGTGCCAAACTGTGCCAGCAGCTGTTCAGCGGACTCAATTTGATTTGAACCACCTATGATGACTGCCAGCAATTCAGCCAGACTGCATGCATCTGAATCTTTGCTTACCCGGAAAGCCGGCTGCTCTCGAACGGGCAGGTGCTTAAGCCGGGGAAAGTTGTAAGTTTGAAGGTGTGCACTTTCTATAAGATACAGTTGTTGATTGTTCATGTCTGTCTCCTGTGAAATGGGGGACAGACCACCCCAGGAGGGATGCTGTCCCCCCATTTTTCCCTTGCGGGTCCATTAGGGTCCTGTAATTTATGCGGTCGGATCGTATCCGGTTTCAAGAAATACCTTGCGACTGATTGCTTCGCATTCTTCCCAGGTCATCAATTCATCGCGCCGCACACCTGGGTATCCAGGTGCGGGAGGTATGAGCCAGGGGTTTTCTGCAAGGTTCTTTTTTATCCTTTCAGCTTTTGCATCCAGAAAATGACGCAGGCCACCTTTTGTGCAGCGCCACCCCAATTCCTTGGTGTACTTACCATCCCAATTTCGATCGCGGTAAGTCTTGCTGCCACAGATAGGACAAGGTGGCATCCCTTCTGGATCAGGCGCTCGTTCACCACCAGCTTGAAGGTAAAAACGAACAGCATCAATTGCTTCGCAATATGCTGAACCACAGGAGCACTCCTTGTTTTTATTGACCCTGTGAAAACGATGTTCACTGCCCGAACCAAAATCAACCAGGTATTGATATCCCTGGACGGAAACCGACGGCGTGAACACCGTAAAGTCTTCGCGGATCATTGCTTTACCATGCGGTTTTGGGATCCCCTGACTGCTTCTAACCGTACCTGCGGTTCTACTCGGAGCAAGTTCGGTCTTCATAAGCACTCTCCAGAAACCAATCCGCTGGAAGCAAGTGATCCTGCGGAGAGATTTGGATTTCTAGTTCTCCTGGTTTAATCGTTTCACAGATTGGTGCTTCTTCAGGATCATTCTCAACACGGACATCCCTCAAGTGAGGGATATGAACCACCGTAGTGCTGTCCTGATAAGGGCCACCGTGGCTGTTCTTGGTAAATGGCTCCAGTCCATTGAGCGCGCGTACCCATACTGTTCCAGGTCTCGGGCCTTTTCCCACTACCTCAACGGGAATGACCGCATCTCCATAACATGTACCGATTGTGATTTCAGCTTTTACCATGTGTTCCTCCTGTGTTCTTTCAATAAGAATGAGAAAGGACATGCCCTGAATGGCATGTCCTTCGTTGTGATTCACCGGTGCGTTTTGACTCTAGCTAAAATGGAATTTCGCTTGGGTCTAAGTTTGGCGGAACCTGAGTATTTACTGCGGGTTCTGCTTCCTCCTGGTCTTCACGTCCAGAAAGAAAACGTACGGTCGAGGCGGTTACTTCGAATGAAGCGCCAACCTTTCCATTGTTTTCCCAGATATGTGGCCCACCAGTTTCAGGATCGGGGGTCAGACGCCCTTCAACTAATACCTTGCTTCCTTTGTGTAGGAATTCATTGCAGGACTCTGCTTGTTTTCCCCACACAGTGACACGGAACCAGGTCGTTTCTTTGACTGGCTGTCCATTCTGACCGTTGTAACGACGATTTGTGGCCACCGATAAGGTAGTCACCGGTTGTCCGCCAGGGGTAAAGCGCATTTCGGGATCTTTTCCCAAATTTCCGATGAGGATAATCGTTTGGTACATTGTGTTTTTCCTTTCTCTTTGGCATATGGTTTTTTACGCTGCAACGGATGCAGGCGTCGGTGTGGTGCGTTGACTGGCTAGCCAATTACGCAATTCATCCTTTGAAGCAGGAACTCTCCCGGTTTTCTCTTTAAATTGGTCAAATGCCTCCTGCTCGGAGACATTACCATTCACAGAGACTCCATCCCCATACCTGCGTACGATAGAGGTGGCAGGAGGTAATGAATTAGCCTTCGAAGTTGGAATTGCCGTAGATGAGGTGCCATTGGATCGGTTTTGATCAAGGCCTGCGTTCTGAGCAATTTCCTTGTCATACAGCAGATTGCCGAACTGTTCACCCAATTGGCGGAAGCAGCGCTTCAGACAGTCTGTGGCTGAACCTGCCAAGGCCATATCAAGGGCTTCGGGTGTATCACCAGTGAAGACACAACGACCAAGATCGGCATGACTGTATGATTTCCCGTCCAGATCGACAGATACTTTGCCGGTGATATACACTAAACCGACTTCCTCGGTCTGAACATTCCCATTGGCATCCAGGGCAGGAACCTTGCGTTTTTCCTGTTGATTCCAAATCAGCACCTTTTTTTGCCAACGCACGATGACCGGATCACCAATCAAGTCAAATGACCAGGTAAATCCGAAGATACTGTTGGCTCGATCAATAACGTCGTATCCTTCCAGATAGGGGACGGATCCCATACCTGGCGCTTGGCGGCGTTTGACGCGTGACATATCCAATGGCTGGCGAAGTTCCCAGAGGATGCGGCTCAGCCGGTCGCTCAGGTTCCCATCATTTGAAGGGATGGTTTCATTCATGTGAATCTCCTTTTCTTGAATTATGTGAATTTGTGGTTGCGCCGCTTCTAAAAGGCGGACACCTTCAATGTGTTTGCAGAGAATCTGAGGCCCCCGCTGCTGATAGTCCATACAGGTACACGCCCAATTGACCTCTTCTGAACCACCTTGAGATGGTCTCAATGTGACGACATACGGTAGCTTGTCGCCATTTTTAACCGTCCATTGGTGGGGATTGGTTCGGGTGACCTGGAACTTGCCAGCGAGAATCGCAGATTGTGCACGTTCAGTACGTTCAACTTGTGCTTGGGTAAGGTCTTGTGTTTTTTGCATAATCCTCCTTGTGGAAATATCCGACGTTGATTAACAAAAGGTCGATTCGAAAGATCAACTCATGGCTAAGCACCAGGAGTGTCCCGACGTTATTTGCTACCCGTGAATAAACACAGGGCAGAAAACGACAATGGTGAAGACTTTTTCTTCATCGCTGACATTTGCAGCCCTATGGATGTGAGAATATATGGGTGGGATGAGTCATTCATCCCACCCACTCAGTATTGTTTTCTCCTTGTGATATGAACCTTTCTACTTCTCAGCACGCCATGCCGCCTCCTGGGAGGAAAAGGTTGTTTGTTAAAGTGCAAGCCCACTATCCGGGGACTCCCGGAAATAAAAAGGAGGATCACTCACTCCCAATACAAAAGGGAGCTTGACGATGACAGGTCTCGAAATCCCGCTTGCTTTATGCAAGGGATTCGGGCGTCATCTTGTGATCCTCCACGTACCCTGAAGTATTAAGAATTCACTTCAGGTCTGAACTCATCCATCTCTCTATTTTTTTACACACGTAGGCCTTTTGCAGGTAATCCAAAAAGAAAATTACCCATGCTCACCTTCGGTTTGTTGATCGGATGAGTTATTCAGCAGTTGCGTCAATTTCTCCAGAAGTGGATACCATCTCACTTGAATCATTCTCCGCTTCAGTGTGCTTGCCAGTCGTAACTCTCTCAATTGATCTGGCTTTTTTCTCATTCGGTGTGGCAGCATCCAACACAATAATGCGCCTGGCGACTGCCTCCACCACGTTTCGGTCAATGAATACCTGGTTTTGTTTCAATTCGCATGCTTTGATATCCACAGCCAGGTCAGTACAGTTTTTGGATTTCCGTGCTTTGTTGATAAACTCTTCCAAGCTTTCGCGGAAATCCCGAGACTGGAGGAAACCATGCACTCGCAATCGCATGCCGCGTCGGATGTGGATCAGCCCATTAGCTCCACCATTTACCCGGACGTTGATGTAATCACCTGCATCACGTTCTAAATCCAATTTCTTGGCAGGTAGATCACTATCTCGATAGATCACCAACCGGAAGAACAGGTCATCCATAAATTTCCATGGATCCCGTACCACGATTCCTTCTAGAACTACATCATTTATCATCTGACCTCCTTGTTCGTGAAACCCTCGTCAATTAGGGTTAAAAAGAAAATGCCGGACAGATCCCAGTGGGTTATGTCCGGCCAACGATAAAGAGAAATGAATATTCAGTTGTAATAAAAGTATAACAATGGAAAGGTAGTTATCCTAGGGGGGATTTTTTACCTCTCATCCAGCGGGCTGCGCACCGCCTTTGGTCCGCGGTTGAGAACATGGGTATAAATCATCGTGGTCTTGACATCCTTGTGTCCGAGCAATTCCTGCACCGTCCGAATGTCATAACCCGCTTCCAATAAATGAGTCGCAAAACAGTGCCGAAAAGTGTGCGGGCTGACTGGTTTATCAATCCTGGCCAATTTCGCTGCTGCTTTGACTGCACGCTGCAACCCGCTGGGGTCCAGATGGTGACGACGCACAATTCCACTACGTGGGTCGGTGGATAATCTTTCCGATGGAAAAAGATATTGCCAGCCTACTTCTTTATCTGCAGTGGGATATTTACGTGCAAGCGCAAAAGGCAGCTCAACCGAACCATACCCTTGCGCCAAATCTCGCTCATGTTGGTTTTTGACAAATGTAATTTGATTCTTAAGTGGCTGAATAAGGCTGGCAGGCAGCATGGTCGCACGGTCTTTTTCGCCCTTTCCTTCCCGGACGATGATCTGAGATTGCTCAAAATCGATATCTTTCACCCGCAAGTGGAAGCATTCCATCAACCGTAACCCGCATCCGTAGAGCAACTTCCCCATCAATTGATGCAGTCCATGCATTCCAGCTAACACCCTTGCTACTTCATCTTTCGATAAGACCGTCGGCAGATGTTCTGAGCGTTTGGCGCGCAGTGCGTGGAGTGGAACAGGAATATCTATTTGCAGGACATTTCGGTATAGAAATAGCAAGGCATTGAGCGCCTGGTTTTGAGTAGAGGCAGAAACATGCTCGTCTTTCGCCAGATGGGTGAGGAAGGCCTCGATCTCAGCGACACCCATTTCAGCCGGATGGCGTTTGTTGTGATAGAGAATATAGCGCCTAGCCCAGTGAACATAGGTTTTCTCTGTGCTGTAGGAATAATGCTTCAAGCGGATCGTGTCTCGGAGCTGATCGAGAAGTTTTTTAGGTTTTGGAGGGGACATATCAGTTGTAGATGTTTGATCTTGCAGAGCTGAGTGTATAATATTATAAGATTATTTTTAGGCATAATTGCAGTATATGGCTAGTCCGTATAATTAATAGTTGGGCTGTGTGCCAGAAAGGAGTCCGAAAAAGCGCATCTGAATAAAATGGATTTGTAGATTTCGCATAATTCAATATTCACCAAATTTGTTCAAAAGGAGAATAATTCTATGTTTCGATTTCACTACCTAAAAATTGTTGTTGCTCTCTGTTTGATAACAACAATAAGTCTATTTTTGTCGCCACTTGCTACGGCTCAAGCGGAGCAAGCGATTGTATCTAAATCAGATGTAGGGTTACTTTTGGATGATTACAGTCAATACATGGCTACAGGTAACACATCACAAAAAATATTTTATTCTGACCAAATAGCCGCATTGATAGCAGAAAGGCAAGATTACTATAGCGAGTTCTTTGCAGTTGGCTTACATTCCCAATTAATTTCAATCGAATCAAATTTTTTAGTGGATGATGCCGGTATATCTAAAACTGGTGATACAACGTCTGTCACCATACTGGAAGTGGTAACGCTGCATGGTCAATATGATTTGGAGTCTGTTAACGATTATCCTTTGCTCCTTGCCGCTAAATGGGCGATTTCTAAATCTGACAACGAATCCGTGCAACAAAATTTAAGACACTATATTACAACAATGACAGATGACATTAAGGAATCTCTTTCTCGCGGTGTCACAATTGTATTTCGAATCAATCATAACATTAGCATTGAGGACAGAAACGGCAAACTTCAAATCGTAAAAGATGAATTTACTGACAAGGGAATTGATATAGGGGAAGGCTTTGATAACGTAAATTGGACCAATGGACACCCTATAAGAAGAAAACCAGATTTAACTTTAATGCCGGATTACGAAATTTACAATACCCCGATTGAATCTTTAGGAAAACTATTGCTTGACGACTATACAAGAGCCTACGGGGATATCCCAACAGTTGAAGCTACTACGAGCTTTACATACAACAGAACGGCAGCAAAGAATTATGCAAGAACTTATGTTGTCAATACTATTAAAAAATGTCCATATAACACTAGCATCTACATGGACACTAAGTATTACAACACAACTTATAAGAATGTCTGGAGTGTTACAACAACCACTTGTAATGATTGTACCGATTACGTTTCGCAAGCATTAAAGGCAGGAGGGTTTCCAACAGACTCTACTTGGAAGCACTCTGGGAGTGGTTCTTATACTTGGAATGTGTTTGACTTTAGTACAAACCCTCAAGGTTTGGCACATTATCTGTTGAACACAAAACAAGCAGTGGAAGTGTATTCTTCATATCTCTCATTGCTATCGGGCGACTTGATGTATACGGATGGTATGCATGTAGTGATGGTCACAGACGTAGCACCTAATAGATTCAGCGGACATACAAATGATCGCTATAACTATCCATACACATCGTCGTTGACACATTTCTGGCATATAAAGAATACGATTCCATAAGAGATAAAGCAGCCCTGTAGTTTTGATGTTCTCAAAACTACAGGGCTGTTAGATTTTAAGCACGGATTTGGAGAGTAGTGATATGAAAGTTAAGTTAGGCTATCACCTTTGCTTAGTTTGCCTATTCTTTATCGTCTTTTCAGGATGTGCAAAAACAGGGCCATCTGCAAGTATTCCGATGGCAACACCAACAGCAAAATTAATTGAATCTAATTGGGCAGAGTTTTCTAGTTATTTTACATCAGATGTGGGAAGAATTGAATATAGTTTTCAGTACCCGGCAGAGTGGTACATCTATCCAGGCTCCACGAGAAGTATTCCAGGGCTAGAAGACGAAACTTTTATTCAAAGTTTTCCCAAAGAAAACAGTAATACAGAATATCAACCACCCGATTCTATTAGGTTAAAAATTTACGCCCTTCCTTGTGCAATTACCCAAGAAGGTTGCGATGTTTCCAGCATAGATACCATTCCTATCACAGAATCAATGGAAGGAACAAAAACAATACAATATCTTGCTGGAAATACGGTGTGGACTGTTTTCTTGTATACAGAGAACTATCGCTTTATGATGCAAGGATACTTAAAAGGCGAATACAACGAAAGTAGCGAACAGATTAGGCTGCTAGATAAGATAGCATCTACTATAAAGATAAAGTGAACACAGCCCAACACCGTTTGCAGCGGACGGGCGGGGGCTTTGCCTCCGCCCAAAGGGATTCTGCCCCGAAAGCGCAGTTCGCCCTTTAGCATTTTCCCGCCAATTCCCCCGCCCGCCGCTAAAACCAGCCGTTAGGCCGCCTTCACAGGTGACGCGGAGCGCATATCGTGAAGAAACGTTCTGTACTGCTGTTGGCCGTGACTTTGTTGGCTATTTTGGGTCAAGCAAGTTGTGCATCACGCCAATCGTTAGGTTTGGAAATTGCTAATCCTGAAGATATTGGCGTGACTTGGCAAGAATGTACGATTTCCCAGGGTTTCGATTGGCAACAAGCCGAAAGCTGCTTTGGTCATTCTATGCCTCTCTGGGACGAAAGCGAAAAGGGAAATTTCAGGTGTCGTCTTGATGATATGGAAAGTCTTCAATTGACCATAGGTCAGGACATCTATCGAGCAAGTTTGAGTGGTGGTTTGTTTCCGAAAGAGAAGTACACACTGTACAAAAACGACCAAGCCATTCAGTCCTTATATGGAGAGTTTGCTGCGTACTCTCCGAATGTATCCCTGCAAAATATCGGAGGCAAGGCTGCGTGGGAATTCTCGGATGGCAACACTGCTACGATTATTTACGACGGATCAGATGTTCGCCAACTTTACAGTTTGGACAAGGCATATCGGCCCTATGGTTTGGACGGCAAATTGATTTTCATAGGGCAGAAAGGCGGAAGGTATTTCGTTGTGTATGACGGTTGGAAAGTTGGTCCTGATTTCGATGAAATAGTAATTGCATATTGTTGTGAACCAGTCTTGTGGTCTGTTCAATACGGGCAAGGTAAGTATGTGTTCTGGGGTTCCAGGGATGGTCAATGGTATGTTGTGGAAATTGCTCTTCGTGAAAATAAAGGCGGCTAACACGCGCTTCCACCTGACGCCGCTCCGCTGCGCTTCGCGGCGCGGCTGAGCGGCAAGCCGTTAGCTAACATTAATGAGTCAAAGCCCTCAGTTTCGCCACGCCAGTTTGAGTTACTAGCACCTTGGGAACTACTGATGGAAACAGGATAGATAAATCTGCTGACACAGAGACCCGTACCGTGTTATCTCCCCCACTGACTTGAATGTCTGTAACAAATGCATGGACCCCTTTAGCGGATAAGCTGGCTGTATTAGAGGTCACATAAGCCTGAGCGTTCCCCCAGGTTCTTGAAGTGGGAACAAGACTTCCGGTATCTTGAAAAACTTGCTGATTGATCTCAGCGGAAGCGGCAACTGCCGCAGCGTCTGCTGCCTTTGCCACTTCTGAAATGGCATAAAAATACCGTCCGAGTTCAATAGCCAATGCCAGGGCAGGAATCATTACCAACCCAATGAATACCGCCCAGAAAGTCATTGAATAGCCACGCCGATCTCGCCACAGCATATTACCAGCCTTCTTGCCGAAATGTAGAATCGGCACGGACAGTAAACGTCTGCCCTGGCAATCCAGGGAACAGGCTGGTCAGAGGAGCCATAAAGTTGGGTACACTGCCGCTGACTTGGATCTTTAAAATGCTGCCGGCACTTCCTCCAGGAGCCAAGACACTGACCGAAGTATTT
>SWCH01002643.1_pt1 | contig 78097 bp, 77 predicted proteins | sample 4690051 | NCBI WGS metagenome assembly SWCH01 (sample SAMN10267282, study PRJNA491770) | bioreactor metagenome | isolation source: DHS bioreactor inoculated with | place: Japan: off Shimokita Peninsula
CCCCCCAAAAGATCGCCCGTGCCGTTCTTGTGGGACAGTGGGACATAGGCTGCCTTGCCGGGCCGGCTGGCCAGCGAAAAGCCGCACAGCTCCGCCTGCATTGGATCGAGGGATGTGGTTTCCGTATCGAAGGCCACCAGTCCCGCCTCATAAGCATCGGCAATCCATTCCCGAAGTGTGTCGAGATCGCGAATACAGACATAGGCAGTGCGGTCTATCGCCTGCGCAGGCGCTGCTTCAGCCAGGGCGTCGACCAGCTTCTGCGGGGTGTGGGCATCGTCCGCGAGGCCCGATGCAGCGGTTGCCGATTCCGGCAGGGTCTTACCGGAAGCCACGCTGGGGTCCATCTCGGGATTCATGTCGGGGCCATGTGCCCCATCTCCCGCTTGCACTTCCACATGCGCGGCGTCGATTTCACCAGCATCAGCGCCGGTCGCCTCCGCCACACGGCGGGTGAGCGTGGAAAATTCCATCGCCTTCAGGAACCCGATCAGCTTCGGTCCGTCGGGGGGGCTGAGTTCAAATGTCTCCAGCCCGTCTTCCACGGGCGCATCGAGGCGCAGGCGCACCAGTTCCCGTGAGATACGGGCCTTGTCGGCGTGTTCGATCAGGTTCTCGCGGCGCTTGTTCTGCTTGATTTCGCCGGCCCGCTCCAGAAGCGTGTCGAGATCGCCATATTCTTCCAGAAGCTGGGCGGCGGTCTTCGGGCCGATGCCGGGAACACCCGGTACATTGTCGACCGAATCGCCGGTCAGCGCCTGCAGATCGATCATCTTTTCAGGCGGCACGCCCCATTTCTCGATCACTTCCGGAATGCGGATTTCGCGATCCTTCATGGGGTCGTACATGGTCACCTGATCGGTGACGAGCTGCATCAGATCCTTGTCGGAGGAAATAATGGTCGTTTCGGCCCCGGCTTCCGAGGCCAGGCGGGCATAGGTGGCGATCAGATCATCGGCCTCGAACCCCTGCAATTCGATGCACGGCAGGTCGAAGGCGCGGGTTGCCTCGCGGATCAAGCCGAACTGCGGCACCAGATCCTCCGGAGGCTCGGAGCGATTGGCCTTGTATTCCGGATAGAGGTCGTTGCGGAAGGTTTTCGAGGAGTGATCGAAAATCACCGCGAAATGCGTGGGGGTGACACCCACTTCCGTATCGCGTGCATTCTGCAACAGCTTCCAGAGCATGTTGCAGAAGCCGGAGACAGCGCCCACCGGCAGGCCGTCGGATTTGCGGGTCAGCGGGGGCAGCGCGTGGTAGGCGCGAAAAATATAGCCCGAGCCGTCAACGAGGAAGAGGTGATCGCCTTTTTTCATGGCTGTAACGGGTAGCGCGGCGGTTGGCACGTGTCCATGGCAAAGGGGCCATAGGGGGCGCGTAATGCCCATCGTACTGACAGGTGCGAACACGTCTTTCGAGCGGAGCGGGGGTGCGGATCACGTGTTTGTTACGAATATGTAATGATCGCGCCCTTGAATAGCCACGTTCAAACACAAAATAAATGACAGCGGCACTTTTCGCCGTGGTCCGGTCAAGGCCCGTCCCCCGCCTTTCCCGGGCAATATAGCGGCAGCCTCATCCCCCCTCTCCGGGCTGCCGCGGTGTTTCAAGCATGGCCGCCGTGGTTCCCCCCTCCACCACGGCGGCACTTGCTTTCAAGGGGAGGGAATTCCGACGAAACAGCCCTGTGCGTACGGGTTCGGGTCAGCCCTTCCGGCGCTTGCGGCAATACAGTTCGAGCCGGTGGTGCACGATGTCGTAACCCAGCTCGCGCGCAATCTCTTCCTGCAGGGCTTCGATCTTGGTCGAGTGGAATTCGATCACGTCACCCGTGTCTATATCGATCAGGTGGTCGTGATGCTCGCCGCTGGCCTGCTCGAAGCGCGCCCGCCCGCCATCAAAGGCATGCCGGTGGATTGCGCCCATACCTTCCAGAAGCTTCATCGTGCGGTAGACGGTCGAAAGCGAAATGCTCGAATCGATTGCCGAAGCGCGTTGGAAAATCTCCATCGCGTCCGGGTGATCGTCCGTATCGCCCAGAATCTGCAATATGATCTTGCGCGGCCGGGTGATTCTCACCCCTGCCCGGCGCATTTCCCTCTCATAGTCCGGCTTCTGGTTCGCATACTGATTCATGGAGCGACTATGCGCCAGATGACAATCAGTTGCAAAGATTTGCGTCGGTTCACGGCCGCAAAGCGGGTCTCCACCGCTCTTCCCTCCGCAGACGGACAAGCGTTTCAATGGGGCCTGAAGCGATCTGGCAGGCATCAATCACCTGCCCTTAATGCAAACGATTTGCAATTGCATTGACGAAAGGCGGTATTGCAGCTAGCTTCCGGTAAATCGAAGGTCTTTCAGGTTTCAGGAGATAATCATGGGTTTAGCCGGAACGGGTATTTCCGGGCGGGTCGCCATCGTTCTTGCAGCGGTTCTTTTCTCTTCCTCGCCCAGCGCCGCGGAGACGCGCTTCAAGGCGATCACCACCTTTACCGTTATCGCCGACATGGCGCGAAACGTGGCGGGCGACACGGCAATCGTGGAATCCATCACCAAGCCCAATGCGGAAATCCATAACTACCAGCCGACACCGGGAGACATATTGCGGGCGCAGGACGCCGATCTGATCCTTTGGAACGGGCTCAACCTCGAACTCTGGTTCGAACGTTTCTTCCGCAATTTGAAGGACGTGCCGAGCGTCATCGTTTCACAGGGGGTCGAGCCCCTGGGTATCGCGGAGGGGCCTTATACGGGCAAACCCAACCCGCATGCGTGGATGTCGCCGACCGACGCCCTCACCTATATCGACAATATCCGCGATGCCTTTTCCGAACACGATCCGGAAAACGCCGAAGCCTATGCCGCCAATGCCCAGGCCTACAAGGCCAAGATCGAGGCAACAGTGGAGCCGCTGCGCGAGCGGCTTGCGAATATCCCCGAAGCTCATCGCGTGCTGGTGACGAGCGAGGGCGCCTTCAGCTATCTTGCCCGCGACTTCGGGCTCAAGGAGCTATACATCTGGCCGATCAATGCCGATCAGCAGGGAACGCCGCAGCAGGTGCGCCATGTGATTGACCGGATACGCGAGATGAACGCCCCTGCTGTCTTCTCCGAAAGCACGGTTTCACCCCGGCCTGCGCAGCAGGTGGCCCGCGAAACGGGCATCGCCTATGGTGGCGTGCTCTATGTGGATTCATTAAGCGATGCGGATGGTCCCGTGCCGACCTATCTCGATCTTCTGCGCGTGACCACCGAGACCATCGCCAAGGGGCTCGACACTCAATGAACGCACCCGTGCTGCCTGTCGCCACAGGGATCGACGTCCGCGACGTCACGGTGACCTATCGCAACGGCCATACGGCATTGCGCGACGCCAGCTTCTCCATTCCCACCGGTTCCATAACCGCACTGGTCGGCGTGAATGGCAGCGGCAAGTCCACACTGTTCAAGGCGATCATGGGTTTCGTGCCCCTGGCCAGGGGCAGTGTTTCCATTCTTGGCGAGCCGGCCGGCCGCGCGCTGAAGCGCAATGTCGTGTCCTATGTGCCGCAGGCCGAGGAGGTGGACTGGAACTTCCCGGTGCTGGTGGAGGATGTGGTGATGATGGGCCGCTATGGCCACATGAACTTCCTGCGCTGGCCCCGCCGCGTGGACCACGACAAGGTGACAGCCGCGCTTGAGCGTGTCGGCATGGCCGACTTCCGCAAGCGCCAGATCGGCGAGCTTTCGGGCGGACAGAAAAAACGGGTCTTTCTCGCGCGCGCGCTGGCACAGGAAGGCCGGGTCATCCTGCTGGACGAACCTTTCACGGGTGTGGACGTGCGCACGGAGGAATCCATCATCGCGTTGCTTGGCGCCTTGCGGGAGGAGGGGCATGTGATGCTCGTTTCCACGCACAATCTGGGCAGCGTCCCGCGTTTTTGTGACCGCACGGTTCTCGTCAATCGCACGGTGCTCGCCTCCGGGCCGACGCAGGAGGTTTTCACGCGTTCCAATCTGGAACAGGCCTTCGGCGGCGTGTTGCGGCAGTTCACGCTCGGCGGCGAGGAACTGCACGAGGATGCGGAAAAGGACACGCGGCAGGTAACCGTTCTGACCGACGACGAGCGGCCTTTCGTGATCTATGGCGACGAGACGAACCCGGAAGACGGGGAGACGCGGAAATGAGCACGCTGATTCTGGAGCCTTTCTCCTATGGCTACATGGTCAACGCCATGTGGGTCAGCGCGCTGGTGGGCGGGGTCTGCGCCTTTCTGTCGGCCTATCTCATGCTCAAGGGCTGGTCGCTGATTGGTGACGCGCTTTCGCACTCCATCGTGCCCGGCGTGGCCGGTGCCTATATGCTGGGGCTTCCCTTCTCGATCGGCGCCTTTTTCGCGGGAGGATTGGCGGCGGGGGCGATGTTCTTTCTCAACCAGCGCACGAGATTGCGTGAGGACGCCATTATCGGCCTTATCTTCACCTCCTTTTTTGCGCTCGGCCTGTTCATGATCTCGCTGTCACCCGCCTCGGTGAACATCCAGACCATCGTGCTCGGCAACATCCTGGCCATAACGCCGCAGGATACGCTGCAACTGGTCATCATCGCCGCGGTGACGCTCGCCGTCCTGGCGGTGAAGTGGAAGGATCTGATGGTGGCCTTCTTCGACGAGAACCATGCGCGCTCCATCGGTCTCAATCCCGGTTTCCTGCGCCTTGTCTTTTTCACACTTCTAAGCGCCTGCACGGTGGCTGCCATGCAAACGGTCGGCGCCTTCCTCGTCATCGCCATGGTGGTGACGCCGGGCGCCACCGCCTATCTTCTCACAGACCGCTTTCCGCGCCTTGTCCTTCTGGCGATTCTGATCGGCAGCGTGTCGAGCTTCGCAGGGGCCTATTTCAGCTATTTTCTCGACGGGGCGACGGGCGGCATCATCGTGGTGCTGCAGACGCTTGCCTTTCTCACGGCCTTCGTCTTCGCACCGAAGCATGGCCTTCTGGCGGCGCGGCGCAGGGCCAGGCTTGCGCTGCAAGAGGGGGCATGACGATGGCCGACACGCTTTTGTTACCCTTCGCATTTCCCTTCATGCAGCAGGCTTTCCTGATCTCGCTGCTCATTGCGGCGCCGATGGCGCTGCTCTCATGCTTCCTCATCCTGAAAGGCTGGTCGCTGATGGGCGACGCGGTCAGTCATGCGGTGCTGCCCGGTGTGGTGATTGCCTATATGGCCGGCCTGCCCTTTGCCATCGGAGCCTTCGTTGCGGGCATGATCTGCGTAACGGGAATCGGCTTCCTCAAAGAGAATAGCCGGGTCAAGGAAGACACTGTCATGGGTGTGGTGTTTTCCGGCATGTTCGGCCTCGGCCTCCTGCTCTACACCCGCATCCAGACGGATGTGCATCTCGACCATATTCTGTTCGGCGACATGCTCGGCGTGAGTTGGGGCGACATTGCGCAGACGGGAAGCATAGCGCTCGGGATCTGCGGCTGCATCCTGCTGTTTCGACGCGATCTTCTGCTCGCCGCGTTCGATGCGCAGCATGCGCGGGCCATCGGCCTGCCCGTGCGGGTTCTCCACTACGGACTCCTGTCGCTGTTGTCGCTCGCAATCGTAGCCGCGCTTTCCGCCGTCGGGATCATCCTTTCCATCGCCATGCTTATCGGGCCCGGCGCGGTGGCGTTCCTGGTCGTGCGGCGGTTCGAGCACATGTTGATCGTCAGCCTTGGCGTGGCGCTGTTCTCGTCCTTCTTCGGCGTCTATCTCAGCTTCTTCATGGACAGCGCGCCGGCACCAACGATCGTGCTTCTGATGACGGGAATCTTCATTATCGCCTTTGTCGCGACTTTGCTGCGCAATGCCGGCAGGCCGCCGGCGGATGCTGGCGTGTAATGCTCAAACGCCGAGAAAACGTTCCTGGGTCCCGGCGTCCAGCCCGGCGGGGGTGCCGGTCCACACGGATTTACCCTTCTCCAGTATGACGCAGCGGTCGGCCACCGGCAGCAGTTCGCTCAAGGTCTTGTCGACCATCAGGATCGACTGGCCGTCGGCGCGGATCGTGCGGATGGCGCGCCAGATATCCTGCCGGATGACGGGGGCGAGGCCCTCGGTGGCCTCGTCGAGGATCAGAAGGCGCGGGTTGGTCATCAGCGCCCGGCCAATGGCCAGCATCTGCTGCTCCCCGCCCGACAGGGTGCGGGCAGGCTGGCTGCGCCGCTCGGCAAGGCGTGGGAACAGCGCATTGATGCTCTGGAGTGTCCACTTGCCAGGACGGGCCGCGGCAAGAAGATTTTCCTCGACCGTCAGATTGGGAAAGCAGCGCCGCCCCTCCGGAACCAGGCCGATGCCGAGCCGGGCCACCTTGTGAGGCGCAAGGCCGGATATTTCTTTGCCGGCAAATTTTATGCTGCCCCGCCTCGCAGGTGTGAGATGACAGACGGAGCGGATCGTCGTGGTCTTGCCCATGCCGTTGCGGCCCATCAGCGCAACGGCCTCGCCCTCGGCGACGGAGAGTTCGACCCCGAAAAGCGCCTGCGACTTTCCGTAGAAGGTTTCGAGCCCGTCGACCGCAAGAAGCGTCATGCGTCTTCTCCCAGATAGGCTTCGCGAACGGCGGGATCGTTTCGGATCTCGTCCACCGTGCCGGTGGCAATGATGCGTCCATAAACCAGGACAGAGATGCGATCGGCCAGGGCGAAGACCGCATCCATGTCATGTTCGATAAGGAGAATAGGAGCCTGCGCGCGCAGTGTGTCGAGAAAGTGCGTCAAAGCCTGCGATCCCTCGGGGCCCATGCCGGCCATGGGTTCGTCAAGCAGGAAGGTGCGGGCTCCCTGGGCGAGCGCAATGGCGATCTCGAGCTGGCGGCGTTCGCCATGCGACAGTTCGGCGGCGGGTATGTCTGCCCGGTCCGAGAGGCCTACCCGCGAAAGGGCATCGCGCGCCGGATCGATCAGGCTGGCATCGCGCATCACCGGGCGGAAGAAGCGGAAACTCGAGCCGGCGCGCGCCTGAACGGCCAGCATCACGTTGCGCAGGGCCGAGAATTCGCCTGCCAGCGAAGAAATCTGGAAGGTCCTGCCCATGCCCAGCCGCGCGCGTGCCGCCATGTCGAGCCCGCTCACGTCGCGGCCTTCGAACAGGATCGTACCGCCGTCCGGCTTCAGCGAGCCCGCGATCTGTTGCACGAGCGTTGATTTGCCGGCTCCATTCGGCCCGATCAGGGCATGTATCTCGCCGAATCGCAGATCGAGGCTCACATCGTCGGTTGCCTTGAGGGCGCCGAAGCTTTTTTCGAGATTGCGGATTTCCAGAACCGTTTCAGCCATGGCGCGCCCTTCCGGCCAGAAGTCCGACGACACCGCCGCGCGCAAACAGCACAACGCCCAGCAGAACAAGGCCGAGGAAAAGCTGCCAGTGTTCGGTCACGCCGCCCAGCGCAAATTCGAAGAGCACATAGACAATAGCCCCGGCGAGTGGCCCCGCCAGCCGCCCGACGCCGCCGAGGATGATGAGCACGATCAGTTCGCCCGACATGTGCCATGAGAGCATGGACGGGCTCACGAAACGATTGAGATCGGCAAAGAGCGCACCGGCGATCCCTGTCATCATCGCGGACAGGACAAAGGCGACAAGGCGGATACGAAAGGGGCCGATGCCGATGGCGGCCAGCCGGGTCTCGTTCTGCCGGCCGGCCTGAAGGGCCGCTCCGAAGCGTGAATTGCGCAGCAGGGCGAAGAAGGCGAGGCCTGCCATAAGAAGCGCGGCGGCGATAAGGAAGAAGCTTAGCGGCCGCATCGTGTTGGCGCCGGGAAAGGCATTGCGCACATAAATGGACAGCCCGTCCTCGCCGCCATAGGCGGGCCAGGAAATGGCGAAGTAATAGATCATCTGCGCGAAGGCGAGGGTGATCATGATGAAATAGACGCCGGAGGTGCGCAGCGATATGAGGCCGATCAGGAAAGCGGCACTGCCGGCCGCCGCCGCCGCGGCGAGCCAGATCGGCACCATCTGGTTGGTGCCCGGCAGACCGAAAAGCAGAGGCTCCGCATTGAAGGCATGCGTTGCGAGAATGCCCGCCGCATACCCGCCGATGCCGAAGAAGGCCGCGTGGCCGAAAGAGACGAGCCCGCCAAGGCCAAGCGCGATGTTGAGGCCGGTCGCAGCCAGGGCGAGGATGGCAATGCGGGTCGCCAGCGTGACGTAGAAGGGCTCGCCCATCGCATCGGCAGCGAAGGGGGCGGCCAGGAGCCCGAGGATAAGGACGGCGTTGACGAGGGTTTCACGGTTCATCGCATCGTCTCACGCGCTTGCGGCAAAAAGGCCGCGCGGTCTGAAAGCGAGGATCAGGGCCATGAGAATGTAGATCAGCATCGAGGCAAGCGCTGCACCCATGCCCGCCGCTTCGGAGGCGGGTAGCACCAGCGCGAAGAGATGCGGCAGCAGAAAGCGGCCGAGCGTTTCCGTCAACCCGACGAGGATCGAGCCCAGCAGCGCGCCCTTGATGGAGCCGATGCCGCCGATCACAATGACCACAAAGGCAAGGATGAGCACGGGTTCACCCATGCCCACCTGCACGGATTGCAATGCGCCGACCATGGCGCCGGCGAGTCCTGCCAGTGCTGCGCCAAGCGCGAAGACCAGCGTGTAGAGCGTGCCGATGTCGACACCGAGCGCACCGATCATCTCGCGGTCGGATTCACCGGCGCGAATGCGCATGCCGAGCCTCGTCCGGCCAATCAGCACATAGAGGCCGAGCGCCACGGCGATGCCGACCGCGATGACGGCGAGACGGTAGACCGGATATTGCCCGCCGCCCGGCAACGAAACGGCCCCCGTCAGAAGAGGGGGGATGTCGAGATAGAGCGGAAACGAACCGAACACCCAGCGCGTACCCTCGGAAAAGATCAGGATCAGCGCGAAGGTTGCCAGCACCTGGTCGAGGTGATCGCGCTCATAAAGCCGGCGAATGACGAGAATCTCGATGACCGCGCCGGCCATCGCCGCCGCCGCGAGGCTTGCCGCAAGCCCAAGCCAGAAGGAGCCGGTCGCCGCCGCCACCGCCGCACAGGCGAAGGCGCCCACCATGAACAGTGAGCCATGTGCCAGGTTGATCAGCCCCATCACCCCGAAGATCAGCGTCAGTCCCGCCGCCATCAGGAACAGCATGACGCCGAATTGCAGGCCGTTCAGGACTTGTTCGATGAGGAGAGGAAGGGACACGGGCTGGCTGCTGGTTGGGTTGAACGGGTAATCATCGCGGTTGTCTCGCCCTCATGGCCCGGCAGGCTCACCATGATGAGCAGGCAGGCTCAGGATGGGGGTGGGTTGGGCGGCAGGCCGTCATATCGGGCCTGCCGTATATTCTCATGGGCCTGTCGCAACCACATTCCACGCATGCCGCACATGCCGAATCCGGCCTCATGGTGCGTTTGTCGAACCATGAGGGCGGAATGTCGCGCCGTCAGCCGGCCTACACTACATCTTGCAGTCGGCCGCGTAAGCGTCCTTGTGGTCGGTAAAGGCCGTGCCGACGATCTTGTTGGTCAGCGTATCGCCGTCCTTCACCACCTCGCGAACATAGAAGTCCTGAATGGGGTGGTTGTTGGTGTTGAAGGAGAACTTGCCGCGCACCGACTTGAAGTCGGCCGCCTTGAGGGCGGCGCGGAAGGCGTCCTTGTCCTTCACGCTTGCCTTGGCGGATGCCGCGAGGACCAGGTTGGCGGTGTCGAAGGCCTGCGCCGCGTAGACGGAGGGCAGGCGGCCATATTCGGCCTTGAAGCTCTCCACGAAGGCCTTGTTGGTCTCATTGTCGAGGTCCGGTGACCAGGAGGCCGTGTTCTTCACGCCGAGCGCGGCATCACCGATGGCCGGCAGCACGTCCTGGCTGAAGGAGAAGGCGGGGCCGAGCAGGGGGAGGTCCACACCCGATTGGGCATATTGCTTCGTGAAGGCGATGCCCATGCCGCCGGGCAGGAAGAAGAAGACGGAATCGGCGCCCGAAGCGCGGATCTGCGCGATCTCGGCTGCGTAATCGGTCTGGCCAAGCTTGGTATAGACCTCGCCGGCCAGCTCGCCCTTGTAGTAACGCTTGAAGCCGGTCAGCGAATCCTTGCCCGCCGGGTAGTTGGGCGCCATGACGAAGGTCTTCTTGTAGTCCTTGTTGGCGGCCTGGCCCATTGCCTCGTGGAAATTGTCATTCTGGTAGGCAACGTTGAAGTAGTTCGGGCTGCAGCCTGCTCCCGCAAGCGCAGAGGGACCCGCATTGACCGACAGGTAGATGATGTCCTGTGCCGTTACGGAGGGAACCACCGCCATGGCCAGGTTCGACCAGATGATGCCGGTCAGAAGATCGACCTTGTCGCTCTGCACCATCTTGTCGGCGATCTGCACGGCGAGTTCGGGCTTCTGGGCGTCATCCTCGGTGACGACTTCCACATCCTTGTTGCCCGACTGCTTGATCGCCAGCATGAAGCCGTCGCGAGCGTCGATACCGAGGCCGGCGCCGCCGCCGGAAAGGGTGGTGATCATGCCGATCTTCACCGGCTCGGCAAAAGCCTGGCCGGCAAAGCTGGCCGAGAGCGCCAGAATGCTGGCGGCAAGCAGATTTTTCATGAAATCAAGTCTCCCCTGGTGTTCCCATATGCTGCGCCGCAAAGGGCAGATAATCCCTGCCGGGCGGCCAGACGCGGTTCTCATGCGCCTACCCAGACCCGAATAGTTTCATATCCAGCATCTCACGCAAATAGGAAACACCCCAATTGGCCGAAACGGCATGATTCTGCGGCGCGCGCTCGTTTCGGGAAGACGAAGCAGTTCAGGCGTGGCCTTCCCAGCTGCTTTCGAATGCGTTGAGCGTGGAAACCAGCCCTCTGACCTCTTCATCCTGGAGGCCGCCCAAAAGCTCGTCGATCCAGTTTCGATGAGCTTCCACCATCCTGGCGACGAGGGCCTGTCCCGTTTCGGTCAGACGTATCACAGAGGTTCGGCGGTCACCTTCGCGCTTTGTCCTGTCGGCCAGCCCCTCGCTGACAAGCCGTTCCACAATTCCGGTGATGTTGCCGTTGGAGACGAGCAGCGCGCGCGAAATGTCGCTCATCGTCATGCCGTCTGAGGCTCGGGCGAGCGCTGCAAGAACCTCGAAGCGGGGAAGCGTGGTGTCGAAACGGGTTTTCAGTCTTTCACGCAGCACGGCTTCAATCAGCCGGGAAGCGCGCATCAGCCTGATCCACATTCGTAATCGTTCATGCGCAATCGAGCCATGATCACCGGAAATAAGCGAAGCGCTTCCCATATTCGTCTCCTTTCCAAAGAGATGCCGGCTGTCTGTGAAGTTCCTTTCAAAATGAAAATCCGTGTGAACAAGGATGACACCAGCGGCTTCCGGTTTCAAGTTGGCCGAAAAGGGCAGGTTTTCATGCGTCGCTAATGTTTGCCGATGCGGTCTTATTGCCTCAGTTTGAAAGACAGGGTGCACGGATACAAAAGAAGCGCCCGCCGTTCCCGTTGTTCTTACCGGTCTTGTGTCTTGCGGGGCGATTCCACTCCCCCCGAAAATGCTCTATGGCAGGACATCGCAGGGCTTCAAACGAGGAGGGGACATGCTCTACCGCACCATAACGGACTGGGACGATGCCTATGCCAATGGCCCCAATATTCCAGGCGGCGCGACATGGCCGCAGAGCTGGGTGGAGCCGGCGCGCGCCTATCGCGCCGCCATGAGCGGGGCCGCACGCGCGGAACTCGACCTTGCCTATGGCGAGGGAGAGCGCAACCGCTTCGACCTTTTCCTGCCGGAGGCAGCGCCTGCGGGCCTCGTGGTGTTCATCCATGGCGGCTATTGGCTGCGCTTCGACAAAAGCCTCTGGTCGCACCTGGCGGCAGGCGCGGTTGATCGCGGATACGCGGTGGCGATGCCATCCTACACGCTGTGCCCGCAAAATTCGATTTCCGGCATCACCGCCGAAATCGGCCAGGCGGTCGCGGCGGCGGCATCGCGTATCGAGGGGCCGCTTTATCTGACCGGCCATTCGGCGGGCGGCCATCTCGCCTCGCGCATGGCCTGTGTCGGCGGGCCGCTTGCCGAACCGTTGCGCGCGCGGCTGCGCCATGTGCTCTCGATTTCAGGCGTTCATGACCTTCGTCCATTGCTCAGGATCGGTTTCAATCAGACGATCAAGCTCTCGCCGGAAGAGGCGGTTGCGGAGAGCCCGGCCCTGCTTTCGCCCCTGCCTGGAACCAGGCTCACCTGCTGGGTGGGCGCGGGGGAGCGGGCGGAGTTCATTCGACAGAATGCGCTGTTGGCGAATATGTGGACGGGGCTCGGTGCGACGACGACGGTGGTCGAGGAAGAAGACCGGCATCACTTCAATGTCATTGACGGGCTCGCCGACAAGGACCATCAGATCGTGCGCTGTCTGTTGACACCCTGATACGAACCGCCAAATCTGGTATCACCTTCATTGCAATTCCGCTCCATGGAGCCGTCATGAGACCTGTATTCGTTCAATTGCGCTGCGAGCCCGGCAAGACCTATGAGGTTGCCGAAGAACTTTATCGCCGCGAGATCGCCTCCGAGCTTTATTCCACCAGCGGGGATTACGATCTCCTGATGAAGGTCTATGTGGATGACGGGATCGATATCGGAAAATTCGTCAACGAGAACATCGCCAATGTGGCTGGCATCCGGCGTTCCCTGACGACACTGACCTTCAAGGCGTTCTGAGATACAGCGAAGACACGGCGCTCTTCACGCTTCCACCGGGGTGCCGAAGATGACGATCGCCAGTCCGAACAGGGCGAGCGCGGCAAAGGCGGCGGCCTTGAGCGGGGCCTTTCTCCGTCGCCAGGCAATGCTGGCGGCCAGCATTGCCTGCAGCGCGTAGTAGAATGCGAAGGCACGCGAGGCGTAGCTGATGATCTGGAACACATTGGCAGACCAGGTCAGCGCGATGCCGACAACCGCCAGAAGCGCATAGGCCTTTCTGGGCGTGATGCGGTTTCGTGTGAGCTCGGCAAAAAGCCCGCCGGAACCGCTGGTGTCGGCAACGGCTGCGCTGAACTGGGCGGCCAGGGCCGCCCCGACCAGTAGCACAGAAAGAATTGGGGCGACGATTGCCATCATGCCGACGATCGCCGTTTCGGTCAGCTTCATCCCATGGAGATCGAACACATAGGCGATCAACAGGATGTAGGTCATGTAGATGGCGCTGGACACCCATTGGGCGAGGCGCATGGAGCGGATCAGCGAGGGCGTGTCGTAATCCCGGCCAAGGTAGCGCGAGGTTTCGAACCCTTGCACGGTTACAATCAGGCCAAAGGCCAGGGTAACGGCCGACCAGCCCTTCTGCTCCGGCGGATTGAAGATCAGGCCCCCGTCAGCAACGCGTCCATAGAAATAAACGCCGAGCCCCAGAAGAAGACCCGCGATAATGGCAAGCTTGGCCGTGACGGAGGCATATTCCATGGCTTCCAGCGCCTTGAAGCCACGCGTCCAGCCAACGAAGACGATGATCATGTAGATGGCGGTGGTGACGAGGCGCGCGTGATCGGTGTCGTTCACCGCGGTCAGGCTGACGCCGAAGGCGCCGAACAGGTTCAGATAATAGGCGACCGAAATGATATAGGCAAAGCCGAGACTGGCAGAGGCGGTGTTTTCGACCAGCCTGTCGAAGCGGCCTTCATGCTCGCCCTCGGTATTTTCCAGCGCGCGCATGTTGTAGCGGATCGCGGCGCCGAACAGATAGGCGCCGACGCACAGCGCCAGCATCACGAGCGGCGCTTGGATGCCATAGGAGAAATCCAGAACCGGGCCGAGAACCAGAAAGCCACTGCCGATGATCGAGGCAAGCGGTGTCGTCATGGCCCGCCACACCTTCGTTGCGTAAAGCCGGGGCGACCACAGCACGAGGACAACGGCCAAAACCACTACAAGAATTGCGACGTTCAGAAACATCCGGTGCTCCGGCGGAAGACGAAGGGCGGGCGTGATTTGGGAGCGAAAGCGCTCGGTTCGCCGTTCATGCATGCGCGCTGGAGGCTGTCTGTGCAAGAGCAAAGCGCTGAATACGCCTTGGCGACGGCCCGCGCTTGAGCTACGAACCGACGATCCACAGGGCGACAGCGACCAGGGAGGCAGTATGAGGCGCTCAAAGGTCAACGAGATATTGCGGGAAGGCGAGGCCTTCATCCGCTCGTTCGGCTATGTCTTGCCGCCCTTTGCGGACTGGACACCGGATGAGATGCAGCACAGGCGCGGCGACATTGACGGTATCGTCGATGCCCGTCTCGGCTGGGACATCACGGATTATGGCGCGGGCGATTTTGCCCGGCGCGGCCTCTTTCTCTTCACCGTCCGCAATGGCGACCCCGCCGATCTCGCAAGGGGCAGTGGCATGCTTTACGCCGAAAAGATCATGATATCCCGTCGCGAACAGGTGGCTCCGATGCACAAGCATGCGGTCAAGGCGGAAGACATCATCAATCGCGGTGGCGGCACGCTCTGTATCGAGCTGTTCGCCTCTGCGCCCGATGGTGGCATTGACCGCGAAGCGCCTGTAGCCGTGCCAGCCGACGGCGTCATGAGACGTGTCGATGCGGGCGGCATCCTGCGTCTGGCGCCGGGGGAGAGCGTCACGCTCCTGCCTGGCGTCTGGCATGCCTTCTGGGGGGAAGGAAAGGATGTGCTGATCGGCGAAGTCTCTACCGTGAATGACGATCTGACCGATAATATATTCGCAGATCCCATCGCGCGTTTTTCGCAGATCGAGGAAGATGAAGTGCCTCATCGCCTGCTGGTTTCCGATTATCCAGCCTGGCTTTGAGGGAACCGCGTGGCCCGGCGACCGTTCTCAGGTGAGGCCGTATATTCGTGCGAATAACAGGATGGACTTATGATTTTTTCTCCCGGACGCCGGTTTCTGCGGCCGGAACTCGATTTTCAATGGGTTTCGACGCTCGCGCTCGCCTCGGCACTCGCCTTGCAGACCCCGCTGCTTGCTCAGGGGCTCAAGCGGGAAGAGGCCATCGAGGCGATCATCGGTTCGGACGTGGAAACGGAAGAGACCGATGCTCAGGCGGCCACCGCCCGCATTGTAGCGGCTATAGGGAATGCTGCCGCGAATGCGGAATCGGTACGAAAGACGTTTTCACTCGATAAGCTCGACATCACCTTCGTGCCCGATCTGGACGAGAGCCGGGGACCGGTCGCGGAAGCAATCGCGAGGCACAAGCGCGACATCGTGCTTCTTCGGGAGGCGATAGAGGGCAGCGCGCTTTTCTATCATGCGGTCGATTCCCGCTCGATCCTGTTGCGCGATGTCGTGGCTTTGGAATATGCCGACAATGGCGCCGTTACGATTTTCGTGAAGGGCAAGCCGAACGGGACCGGACCGACGGGGCAATAAGCGTTGTGGCAGAGGCGATTATCCTCTCTACGCACTTGCCGCCAGAGCTGGTTTGGTTTCTTATGTTCGGCAATTTTGTATAGCTGAGTGCGGGTCTCCGGCCTTGTGGCATCCTGCCAGCGCGTTGTGGACCAAGGAGAGACTTTGATGAATGCTGAAAGCCACGTGGCAGACGACGTCGGACAGAAGATCTTGGAGAAGATCAAGACCCATGCCCCTGAAGATGCGTCGAACATCACGTTGGACACGCCTCTGGCGGATCTCGGCATCCATTCGCTCGAGCTGACCGAGATCATCTTCGATGTCGAGGACGAGTTCGACATCGAGGTGGAGATGAACACCGCCGAAGCGTGGGAAAACCTCTCGACGGTCAATGACATCGTTGCCGCCGTACGCGAACTGGTGGAAGCCAAGAGCTAAATGACGGCACCACGGATCGTCATAACCGGGCTCGGCGGCATCTGTGCCCTCGGCACGAATACGCCGGCCATCTGGGACGGCATGCGCGAGGGTCGTTCGGCGATCGGCCCTATCGACAATCCCGATCTGCACGATGTGAAGGTACGCGTCGGCGCTCAGATCGATCAGCTTCCCGACCATGGAATAGACCATCGCCGCCTTGTGACGATGGATCGCTTCAGCCTGCTTGCCGTGATCGCTGCAAAGGAAGCGCTGGCCCAGTCGGGCTACGCGGTCCCTCGGGAAAAAACCGGGCGCATCGGCGCGGTGGTCGGTGTAGGCGTGTGCGGATGGGAAGCCATCGAGCACAGCTACCGGTCCATCCTTCTGGAAGGCAAGCCACGGGCGAACATCTTCTCCGTGCCTCGCGCCATGCCGGGTGCTGCGGCGGGACAGGTCAGTATGAATCTCGGCCTGCGCGGCCCCGTTTTCGGTGCGACCTCTGCCTGCTCCTCCTCGAATCACGCCATTCTGGCGGCCGCGGATCAGATCCGGCTCGGCCGGGCGGACGTGATGCTGGCGGGCGGAACCGACGCGCCGCTGATCTATGGCATTCTCAAGGGGTGGGAAGCGCTGCGGGTTCTGGCTTCGGAGACCTGCCGGCCGTTCTCGGCGGATCGCCAGGGGCTCGTCCTGGGTGAAGGCGCCGGGATGGTGGTGCTTGAAACGCTCGAACATGCGCAGGCTCGGGGCGCGATCATTCTGGCGGAGCTTGCAGGCGGTGGCATGACGGCGGATGCCTCTGATATCGTCGCGCCGACCGTCGAAGGGCCGGCTGCCGCCATGCAGGCCTGTCTGACCGAGGCAGGGCTTTTGCCCGAGGATGTGGATTACATCAACGCCCACGGCACCGGCACCAAGGCAAATGACAAGATCGAGACCGAAGCGATCCGCCGGGTCTTTGGCAAGGCCGCCGACAAGCTTTCGGTATCCTCCACCAAATCGATGCATGCCCATTGCCTCGGTGCGTCCGGCGCGCTGGAGATGATCGCGTGCGTGATGGCGATCCGCGAGGGGATCGTGCCTCCCACTGCCGGTTATCGGCAGGCCGACCCCGACTGCGATCTGGATATCACGCCCAATGTGGCGCGCAGGCGGCCGGTTCGTGTGGCACTCAGCAACGGTTTTGCGTTTGGCGGCACCAATGCCGTTGTTGCTGTCAAGGCTGTCGAAAAGGGTTGAGGCGGCTCAGGTCGCCTTACCCTTGCCTTATTAAACCTGATCTTTTAAATCCACTATTGAGCGGCGTGGCGTGTTCAACGCTGGCCAGACCGGGTTTGCTTCCAGGATGCATCGGCATCAGGGATTGCAGGAGAGAGGATTTTTCATGAACCGCATTTTACTTGTCACCGCCGCATTGATGGCTGGAACGGCCATGCCGGCGTTCGCCACAGAACCGGAGGCCGCTATTGTCTCCAACTATGCGGATATCGCGCTGGCGACCTATGAGGACAGCCTGACGACCGCGAAGGCGATGCGCGAAGCGATTGACAAGCTCGTGACCGAGCCATCCGAAGAAGCGCTCGCCGCCGCGCGCACGGCGTGGCAGGCGGCGCGCGTACCCTATCAGCAGAGCGAGGCCTTCCGGTTCGGCAATCCGATTGTCGATGAATGGGAGGGCCGTGTGAATGCCTGGCCGCTCGATGAGGGCCTGATCGATTATGTGGATGCGGGCTACGGCACGGAATCGGATACCAACCAGTTTTACGTGGCCAACATCATCGCCAATGACAAGGTCAGCGCCGGCGGAACCGAGATCGACGCCGCGACGATCACCCCGCAAGTGCTGGAATCGCTTCACGAGGTTGGCGGCATCGAGGCGAATGTCGCCACGGGGTATCATGCCATCGAGTTTCTCCTTTGGGGTCAGGACCTGAACGGAACCGATGCGGGCGCAGGCAACCGTCCCTATACGGATTTTGACCCCGCGAACTGCACGGGCGGCCATTGCGAGCGCCGCATCCAGTATCTGACGGCGGCGGCCGATCTCCTGATTTCCGATCTCGAGGAAATGGTTGCCAACTGGCAGACCGATGGCGAGGCGCGCGCCGAGGTGTCGAATGACCCGACGGCCGGGCTGACGGCCATCCTCACGGGGCTTGGCTCGCTATCCTATGGCGAGCTTGCAGGCGAGCGCATGAAACTTGGTCTGCTGCTCAACGATCCCGAGGAGGAGCATGACTGTTTCTCCGACAACACGCATAACAGCCATTATTACGACCTCGTGGGCATTCGAAACGTCTATTTCGGTGCGTATGAGCGTGTCGACGGCTCCAAGGTCGAGGGCGCCAGCCTTGCCGAACTGGTCGCTGAAAAGGACCCGGCCCTTGCCGAGGAAATGAAGGCGAAGCTCGACGCGACGCTCGCGGCCATGACAGCGCTCAAGGAGCGCGCCGAGGGAGGCGAGGCCTATGACCAGATGATCGGGCAGGGCAATGAAGAGGGCAATGCGGTGGTGCAGGCAGCGATCGATGGCCTGGTCGATCAGACCCGCTCGCTGGAGCGTGTCATTGCCGCGCTCGACCTTGGCGGGATCGAGCTTGAAGGCTCCGACAGCCTCGACAATCCGAGCGCCGTCTTCGAGTAACGCAAAGTTTTGCCGGGCCGCTTGCCGGCCCGGCCCCTGCAAGTGTAAATCCCCACCATGAAAAGACCTGTCCTGACCGCGACGGCTGTCGGCCTCTTTGTCTGCCTGTTCCTGCCGACCTCATACGCGGAGGACGCGACGTTGCGTGGAGACCTCACGGCGGAGCAACGGACAAGGGTGGAAGAGGTGACGCGGCCGGCGACCGCCTTCGACAAGCCGGAGCGCTTCGAGCGCATGTCGGCGGGATCCGCCACCTTCACCAAGCGCATCAACGCCAATGTCTTTTCGCACGCTTCCAGCAATCTGGAATTCGCGGAGTTACAGCGTTTTCTTCTAGGGAACGGATTGTTCCGCAAGGATTGGGTGTCTTCGCCCTCTTCCACGCAGGCTTCCGATGGGCTGGGGCCGCTCTTCAATGCCCGCGCGTGCCAGTCTTGCCATATCAAGGACGGACGGGGTCACGCGCCCGCCCGGATCGGCGATCCGGCAATCTCGCTTTTGGTAAGGCTGTCGGTGCCACCGAGCGAGGAGCAGGCACAGGCGATCGCTGACGGGCGGCTGGCAGCGGCGCCGGATCCCGTCTATGGGCTCCAGCTCCAGGATGCGGCCGTTGCCGGTCTCAATCCGGAGGGCAGGGTCGAGATTGCTTACGAAGACGTTCCGGTCACACTTTCCGGTGGCGAAACGGTGACATTGCGCAAGCCGACGCTTGCGATCCGGGATACCGGCTTCGGCCCGCTTCATCCGGGCATCATGATGTCTGCCAGGGTTGCCCCGCCGATGATCGGGCTGGGATTGCTCGAAAGTGTCGCGGCGAGCGATATCCTCGCCTGGGCCGATCCTGAGGACAAGGATGGCGACGGCATTTCGGGACGCCCTGCGCGTGTGCGCGATGCCAGCGGCGCGTGGACCCTCGGACGTTTTGGCTGGAAAGGCATCGCCCCGTCGATCATCGAGCAATCGGCAGGCGCATTTTCCGGCGATATGGGACTTTCAACGCCTCTTGCCCCCGATCATTGGGGCGATTGCACCCAGGCACAGGAAGCCTGCCGCGCGCTGCCGCATGGCGCGCAGGAACGCTTCGGCGCCGAAGAAGTGCCGGGCGATCTGCTCGATCTGGTTTCCTTCTACTCGCACCATCTGGCTGTTCCGGCGCGTCGCAAGGTCAACGACAAGGCCGTTCTCGCCGGCAAGAAGGTTTTCTACGAGGCGGGTTGCGTGGCGTGCCATCGGCCCAAATATGTCACGCGCAGCGACGTGGCGGACCCCGCGCTGCGTTTTCAGCTGATCTGGCCCTATACGGACATGCTTTTGCACGACATGGGCGAGGACCTGGCCGATCATCGCAGCGAGGGCATCGCGGACGGCTATGAATGGCGTACGCCGCCATTATGGGGCATCGGCCTCAGCAAGGTGGTGAACGATGAAGCCGCCTTCCTGCATGACGGGCGGGCACGCACGCTCCTCGAAGCGGTCCTGTGGCATGGCGGCGAGGCGCAGGCCGCGCGCGACCGCGTCGTCGAAATGAACAAGCAGGACCGCGATAATCTGATCCGCTTTCTGGAATCGCTTTGAAGCCCTTATCGGGTTTCAAGATATAATACCAATCTCGACCGCCTTCAGGGTGCAATCAGGCTTTGGTTCAGCCCGATAGAGATTTCTTGCCTCAAGACCATAGAAATGCGATGAATCCAGCGCATTCTGCGACCGTATTTCACGGTTTCGAAAAGGCTGCTCCTGGGAATCCGACGCGGTTCGCGAGTCTTTTTGGTATTTAATTGGTCTTTATTGGCCCTGAAAGCCGCCAGAAGCCGGCTCTGGACGATGATGATGACTGAAGCGCCCTCTCTCATGTTTCAGGAAACCGCCGAGGCGGCCGATGCCGTGGAGCGGCTGTTTGAGCGCGAGGCGGCGACCTTTGTCGAACTCGGCCGGGTGATCGCCGAGCGCCGGCCGGCGGTGGTCAGCACCTCGGCGCGGGGTTCTTCCGATCACGCGGCAAGCTTCTTCAAATACCTGTTCGAGATTCATGCGGGCATTCCGGTCGCATCCATCGGGCCGTCGGTGGCTTCCGTCTACGATGCGCCTCTCAAGCTCGAACGTGCGCTGCACATCACCATTTCGCAGTCGGGGGCAAGCCCGGATATCGTTGCGGCGCAGAACGCCGCCAGAAAGGGCGGGGCGGTGACAGTTGCGGTTGTCAATGTGCCCGATAGCCCGCTTGGGCGCACAGCCGATATCGTGCTGCCGATCCATGCCGGCCCGGAGCGCAGCGTTGCGGCGACGAAGAGCTTCGTGGCCTCGGCGGCGGCGCTGGCCGGGATAGCGCAGGCCGCGTCCGGCGATGCAGCGCTTGGCGAAGCGCTGAAGCGATTGCCACAAGCCTTGCGGCGGGCCTGTTCGGTAAATTGGGAACCGCTGTTGCCGCTGCTGCGCGACGCGGCATCGCTCTATACGGCCGGGCGAGGCCCGGCTTTCGCCATTTCGCTGGAGGCGGCGCTCAAGGCCAAGGAGACAGCGCAGCTGCATGCGGAAGCCTTTTCACTTGCGGAACTGATGCACGGGCCGATGCAACTGGTCGATAAAGGCTTTCCCGTGATCGCCTTCGTGCCGGAGGATGCGGCACTCGAATCCAGTTCTCAGGCACTGGTGAAATTGCGCGGGCTCGGGGCTGAAGTCGCTGTCTTTTCCTCGCGTGATCTTGGCCCCCTCACCGTGGAGACGCCGTCCACGGGGCATGGCCATCTCGACCCGCTGGTGGCGCTGGTCGGCTATTATCGGTTGATCGAGCGGGTCGCGCGGGCGCGGGGGCTCAATCCCGACACACCGGACAAGCTGAAGAAGGTCACCGAAACGATCTGATCGATGCCGGGGCGACCGGAACGGGGAACCAATCTCTTTGCAGCGGTTATGCGAATATCGATGATTTCACCCGACAGCGAAATGCGTTAGCTTCCACCGTCGCAATCCTTTTCCGGGCACAGCCATGGATTTCATTCCAGACACCGCCATCATCCTCCAGTTCGCGATTGCCACCTTCGTGCTGGCGATCACGCCGGGCCCCGACATGACACTTTTTGTCGGGAGGGCGCTCAGCGAAGGCCGCGCGGCAGGCTTTGCCTGCATGTTCGGGGCCATGACCGGTATTCTCATTCACACCGCGCTCGTCGCGCTCGGATTGTCGGCGCTGATAGTCGCCTCTCCAGAAGCGTTTCTCGTGCTCAAGGTGTTCGGCGCGGGCTATCTGATCTGGCTCGCCGTACAGGCAATCCGCAAAGGTTCGGCCTTTTCGCTGGAAAAGCGCGCCGTGCGCAGCCGCTCGCTGTTCCGCAACTGGGCGACCGGGCTTGGCATCAACCTGCTCAACCCGAAGATCATTCTGTTCTTCATGACCTTCCTGCCGCAGTTCGTTTCGGCGAACGATCCCCATGCGCCGGGCAAGCTGTTCTTCCTCGGGCTGATGTTCATTCCGCTATCGTTTCCCGTGACGGCGCCGATGGTGATTGCGGCTGACGGGTTTTCGAAGCTCCTGAACAGGAGCCCGCGTGTGACGCGTATGATCGACTATCTGTTTGCGGGCGTGTTCTCGGCGTTCGCGCTCAAGATCATCACCGCGCAGGCCCGCTGAGAAGCCATACGACGCACAGCCTCTTCCTCGAAGAATGCGCCTTTACTCGCCGTGTCCGGCGATCATCATGGCTTCAAGTGCAAGGCGTTCGGTTTTCTTCATGCGTTCCGAGGCGGATTTGAGCTGCCCGCACGCGGCCAGGATGTCGCGGCCGCGCGGGGTGCGGATCGGCGACGCATAGCCGGCGCGATTCACCACGTCGGCAAACTCCTCGATCTGCTCCCAATCCGAACATTCGTAAGCGCTGCCTGGCCATGGATTGAACGGGATGAGATTGATCTTGGCGGGGATGCCTTTCAGAAGCCGCACCAGTTCGCGAGCATCCTCCAGCGAATCGTTGACGCCCTTCAGCATCACATATTCGAAGGTGATGCGGCGGGCGTTGGACAGGCCGGGATAGGCGCGGCAGGCGTCGAGAAGTTCCTTCAGCGGATACTTCTTGTTGATCGGGACGAGCTCGTTGCGCAGGTCATCGCGCACCGCATGCAGCGAAATCGCCAGCATGACGCCGATTTCCTCGCCCGTGCGATAAATCTCTGGAACGACGCCGGATGTCGAAAGGGTAATGCGGCGCCTGGAGAGCGACAAGCCGTCACCATCGGAGGCAACAAGCAGCGCGTTCTTCACATTCTCGAAATTGTAGAGGGGCTCACCCATGCCCATCATCACGATGTTGGTGACCTTGCGCCCTTCCGCGGGCACGATGGCACCGTCCGGCGTATCGGCGTCGGGAAAATCGCCGAGGCGGTCTCGGGCCACGAGAAGCTGGTCGAGGATTTCTCCCGACGTCAGGTTGCGCACCATCTTCTGCGTGCCGGTGTGGCAGAACGAACAGGTGAGAGTGCATCCGACCTGGCTCGAAATGCACAGCGTGCCGCGGCCTTCTTCCGGGATATAGACGGTTTCCACCTCGACAGGCCGGCCGGCACCGCGCGGGGGAAAGCGCATCAGCCATTTGCGGGTGCCGTCCTCGGAAATCTGTTCCTCAACGATCTCGGGACGCGCAATGGTGAAAGCTTCGGCGAGAGCGGCGCGCAGATCCTTCGAGATGTTGAACATCTGCGAGAAGTCGGAAACGCCACGCACATAAAGCCAGTGCCAGAGCTGGCGCACGCGCATGCGCGCCTGCCGTTCCGGCACGCCAACGGTAAGCAGCGCCTCGGCGAGCTCCTCGCGGGTCAGGCCGATAAGCGGCTTCTTTTCCGGTGCGGCCGCAGGGCTCAATGCTGCGCGGCTCTCGGGCGTCGATAGGTCGAGTGTCAGTGCCATGGCGTTCTTGAAACAGCTACGGGCGGATCATGCCGCAAAACGCGGGACCACCCTTCATTTGGCGCGCTCATAGCACGCTCCGCCGCCCACGTCACCTGTGGCGGCGCAGGCCGCTGGCACGATTGTCCGCCGCGGATGCCATTCAGCATCGATGCGGAGGCCGGTCGGGCGGCCTCCGATCCTGCGGAAGAGGCGTCCTATTTGCAGTTGCGGGTCGCGTCGATCGCGGCGCTGACGCCGCTCAGCGAGAAGACGTAACCCGTATCGTTGCCACGACCGGACTTGGCCGCAATCTTCATGTCGGAGCCTCCGCGCATGGCAGCGATCAGCTGGGGTTCCTGGGCCGCGTTCTCTAACCAGGCCGATTTGCCCTGGGTGAACATGGTGAAGCTCTTGTCGCCCACCGTTACGATCACCTTGGAGCCCTGCTGGAAATTGTAGGCAGCGATGAACTGCGGCTCGGAAGCCACGTTCTGTCCGGGCTTCTGACTCACGAAGAAGAAAATATCCCCGTGATCAAGGCTTGCCGGCTGCTTCTGCTTCGGCACGCTCATGGCGTAGCAAACCTTGCTGTTTCCTGATTGGTAGCTGTAAACGCCCCAGTCCTTGTGCTGGCCGACCGCAGTGGCCTGCGCCATGGCTGGCCCAGCTACTGCCAGTCCGCAAATGAACATGAGTGTCGAAATCAGTACGCGCATCGTCATGACCGTCTTTTTTTGCCAGTGTTTTGAAGCCGATCAGCCACAGCCTCGATCACTTCATTTTTACTTAATCTGGGTTACCAAAGCGTGAAGCGAATCAAGAGATCTTCATGCGCCGAACCCCGAATTTCGCCCATGGCCGAATGCGGGCCAGAAACGAATACCCCTTCACATCCGTTTCAAACGACGAAAAAGGCGAGATTTTGACTGCTCAGAGGTCGAGTTCAGCTTCTGCAAGGGCCCTGCGCGCGGCCAGGCGGTGAGCCGGCGTGATGTTGTTGCGCACCGCACCGAGCGCCGCGGCGATCACAGCCATGTCGTCGGTGAAGCCGAATCCGATCAGGAAATCGGGCACGAGATCGATGGGCAGAACAAAATAAGCAAGCGCGGCCAATAGGATACCACGCACGCGAGGTGGCGTGTTGCTGTCGAGCGCGCAGTAATATCCTGCGACGAGTTCTTCAACGAAAGGAACCTGCCGCGCAGCCCTCTTGAGGGTGCGCCAGAACTTTTCGCGCACGCGCTTCTCGCGCCGCTTGTTCTCGCCGGGGCCGACCGGCTCGAGGATTTCGCCGATTTTCACGTCGTCCATCGCAATCTCCAGTTCATCGAAAATGTGGGAGGTGGATGGAGCGAATGCAAGAATTCATGCCGGAATTGCTATTCCAGAAATCCGTTCATCGCTTCCGCCAGCCTGAAATCGAGCTCGGTCAGGCCGCCGGCATCGTGGGTCGAAAGGGTGACATCGACAGTCTTGTAGACATTCGACCAGTCCGGATGGTGGTTCAGCTTTTCGGCGACGAGTGCCGATCGTGTCATGAAGGCGAAGGCCTCGGAGAAATCGTTGAACACGAACCGGCGGTGAATGGAGCCGCCATTCCCCGAAAGTTTCCAGCCTTCAAGACCGGACAACGCCTTTATCGCGGTTTCGGTATCGAGCTTTTGTCTTGCCATCGCGTCTCTCCATGATACGCCTCAAGAGCCGGGGCGAAAGTCCGCTCAATCTGCTTGTTCTTTCGCCTTTGTGCGGGCGTCGGATGATTTCGACTGACCGCACATGCTCCTTGAAAGATAACGCCTGGACCATGAACGCAAAGCCCGAAACCACCATTCTTTTCGTATGCCTGGGCAATATCTGCCGATCCCCGCTGGCTGAGGGTGTGTTCCGCAGCGTTGTCGCCGATCATGGGCGAGCAATGTCATTTCAGGTGGATTCAGCCGGCACCGGTGCCTGGCATGTGGGCGAGGCCCCCGATCCGCGCTCGGTTTCCATTGCAAGACGCCATGGCGTGGACATTTCTGCCCAGCGGGCGCGGCAGGTGGTGTCCGGCGATTTCGGTCGCTTCGACCTGATCCTCGGCATGGACAGGAACAACGTGGAGACCTTGCGCATGCGCGCGCCGGAAGCCGCGCAGGGCAAAATCCACCTTTTTCTGGACTATGCGGGTGGCGGGGCGCTCGACATACCGGATCCCTATTATGGCGGAGAGGACGGTTTCGCTTCTGTCTACCACATGATCCGCGAGGCTTCGGAAGCGCTGCTGGCAAAGCTCGACTGACGATCGCTCTCACCGCCGACCAGAGGCCAGGCCTCCTCGACGATATAGGGACCGCCGCCCACCGAGGCGCGGGACGACAGAAGCACGAAACGGCCGATCGTGAAGGGTACGGAGGCGAAATTGCCGCGTGCGGAAAGATAGGTCGCTACATCGTGCGGGTTGGCGTTCTTCAGGCGCGCCAGTGTTACATGCGGCGTGAATTTGCGGGGATCGGGCGGCAGGCGCAAGCGTCTGCAAATGCTCTCGATCTCGCCCTGAAGGGCATAGAGGTCGGGCGAGGCGGAGACGCCGGCCCAGATGCTGTGCGGCTTTTTCTGCCCGAAGGCTCCGACGCCTGAAAGCTTGAGGGTGAAAGACGGACGCCGCACCCGGTCTAACGCATTGGCGATCTCGTCGGCCGTGTGGCCTTCGATATCCCCGAAAAATCGCAAGGTCAGGTGATAATTCTCGACGTCGATCCAACGAGCTCCTTGGAGGCCCCCGCGCAGAAGTGACAACGACAAAGCGGCGTCACGCGGGATCTCGAGGGCGGTGAAAAGTCGCGGCATAGCAACCTCCTCGAATCGCACTGTCAGGGACAGCGAATCATCGATTGCCCCGACGGGCAAGTGGTTTCTTATGAAAGATTTAAGTGTCCTTCTGGGTGTGCCCGGTGAGCACTTTCTCGAAAACCGGCAGCATGCGCTCGACCATTCGGTCCACGCCCCCGGCATTGGGATGCATCCCGTCTTCCAGGAGAAGACCGGGTTCGGCTGCGACGCCGTCGAGGAAGAAGGGGATGAGCGTCAATCCATATTTCTGCGCGAGGCGTTCATAGATCGGATTGAACGCGGAGGCATATTCGGCGCCGAGGTTGGGCGCGGCCATCATGCCTGCCAGAACCACCGTTTGCCCGCGTCCTGTGAGCTTGCTGATCATGGCATCCAGATTTTCTTCGCTCGAGGCCGGGGCGATCCCGCGCAACATGTCGTTGGCGCCGAGCTCCAGGAGCACGATGTCGGCATCCTCTGGCACCGACCATTCGAGCCGCGCCAGACCGCCGCTCGTCGTGTCGCCGGACACCCCGGCATTGGTTATCGCGACTTCGAACCCCTTACCCCTCAGCGCTGCTTCCAGCTTGTCGGTAAAGCTCTCGCCGGGCCCTAAACCATATCCGGCCATGAGGCTGTCGCCGAAACCGACAATGGTGATCTGCCGGGCTTCAACCGCACCGGCTGCGGCAAACAGCATCAGGCCGAGAAGAAGCGATGAAATCTTTGTGAAGTGGGTGAAACGCGGAAGGGATTTGAATGCCATTCGGGATAACCCATATTTGCCGGAGCCTCCGGTTGCCCGGTTTGCAGCGTTGTTTTCTCTCAATATAGGATGTCTTTTCCGTGACAGAACCCGTGATCGAGCTGGACAACGTCTCCCTTACACTTGGCGAGGGGGCATCCTCCGTCCATGTTCTCAAGGGCGTCAGCCTTGCGGTCGAGCGCGGGCAATCGACTGCCATCGTGGGGCCTTCGGGGTCAGGCAAGTCGACGCTGCTGATGGTGGTCGCGGGGCTCGAGCGGGTCGATAGCGGGACGGTCAGCATAAATGGCAAGACGCTGACGGGGCTCAGCGAAGATGCGATTGCAGCCTTTCGCGGGCGTACAATCGGTATCGTCTTCCAGTCCTTTCACCTCATTCCGAACATGACGGCGCTGGAAAATGTCGCGGTGCCGCTGGAACTTGCCGGTCATGCGGATCCGTTCGGCATTGCCGAGCAGGAACTGGCGGCGGTGGGGCTTGGCGAGCGTCTGACCCATTATCCCGGCGAGCTTTCTGGTGGCGAGCAGCAGCGCGTGGCGATCGCCCGCGCGCTCGCGCCGGGGCCGGCAATCCTGATCGCTGACGAGCCGACGGGCAATCTCGATCAGGCGACCGGGCGGCAGATCGCCGACATGCTGTTCGCCAAGGCCGGGGAACGCGGCACGTCGCTCGTGCTCGTCACGCATGATCCCGCGCTGGCGGATCGTTGCGCGCGGCAGGTTGCCATGCGCTCCGGGCGTATCGAGCCCGTGGCCCAGGAACGTGAGGCGGCGCGCGTATGAGCCTCTCGCGGACGCTGCGCCTCGCCATTCGGTTTTCGCTGCGCGAGATGCGCGGCGGGCTCGCCGGGTTTTTCGTCTTCATTGCCTGTATCGCGCTTGGCGTCGGGGCGATCGGCGGGGTCAACTCCGTCGCACGCGCCATCGGCGATGCCGTGGAGACACAGGGACAGTCGCTGCTTGCGGGCGATCTGCGGTTCTCGCTGACGCAGCGACGCGTGAGCGACCAGGAGCGGGCCTTTCTTTCAAGCCTTGGCGACGTCTCGGAAAGCGTTGCCATGCGGTCCATGGCGCGTCTGCCGGACGGTTCCGACCAGACGCTGGTGGAGGTGAAGGCCGTTGACGGGCTTTATCCGCTCTATGGGGCGCTCGAGACCACGCCGCAGCTTTCCCATGACGATCTCTTCGGGGAGCAGAGCGGGGTGTTTGGCGCGGCGGCACCCGACCTGCTTTTCGAACGGCTTGGCATCAAGCCCGGAGACCGCATCATGCTCGGCACGCAGGAAATCGAACTGCGCGCCGTTCTTGTGAGCGAGCCCGATGCGGTTTCGGACGGTTTCGGGTTTGCGCCGCGTCTTCTCGTTTCGTTGCCGGCGCTGGAGGCCTCCGGTCTCGTGCAGCCGGGGAGCCTGATCCGCAACATCTACAAGGTGCGGCTTGCCGACGGAGCGAGCGAGACGGCGCTGGAAGCAGCGCGCGAGCGCGCGGGGACCGCGTTTCCCGATGCCGGCTGGAGCATTCGCAGCCGCAGCAACGCGGCGCCCTCGCTGTCCAGCAATGTCGAGCGGTTCTCGCAGTTCCTTACGCTGGTCGGCCTTACGGCACTGGTGGTGGGCGGCGTCGGCGTGGCGAATGCGGTCCGGGCGTATCTCGACAGCAAGCGGCCGGTGATTGCCACCTTCAAGAGCCTCGGGGCGTCGGGAGGCTTTGTCTTCACGGTCTATCTGGTGCAGATTCTCCTGATTTCGGGCATCGGCATTGCCGCCGGTCTGGTGCTCGCCGCTCTGATGCCCTTTGCGGCTTCTGCCATGCTTTCGACCGTGCTGCCCGTGCCGGCGAATGGCGGTTTTTACCCCTCCGCCCTGGGGGGTGCGACGCTGTTTGGCCTGATGATAACGCTGGTCTTTGCCCTGATGCCCCTGGGACGGGCGCGCGATGTGCCGGCCACAGCGCTCTTCCGGGAGATGGGCATCGAAGGACGAGGCTGGCCGCGGCCGGTCTATGTGGCGCTTTCCGTGGCGATTGCGGCGGGGCTTGCCGGGCTTGCGGTGTGGTTTTCCGACGACCGCCGCATGGCGGCGATCTTCGTGGGTGCGACGGTTTTTGCCTTCGTGATCTTGCGCGCGGTGGCGCTGGCGGTGGAGTGGCTGGCGCGGCGCAGCCCGCGCGTTTCCTCCACGCCGCTCCGGCTGGCGCTCGGCAACATCCACCGTCCCGGCGCGCTCACGCCTTCCGTGGTGCTGTCGCTTGGACTCGGCCTGACGCTTCTTGCCACGCTGGCGCTGATCGACGGCAATCTGCGCCGGCAGATCACCGGCAATCTGCCGGAGGTGGCGCCGAACTTCTTCTTCGTCGACATACAGAGCAATGCGGTCGACGATTTTACCGCGCTGATCGGGGAAGAGGCACCGGGAGGCAAGCTGATGAAGGTGCCGATGCTGCGCGGGCGTATCATGGCGCTGAACGGCGTAAATGTGCGCGATCTGAAGATTCCGCCGGAAGGTGGCTGGGTCTTGCGGGGCGACCGGGGCATTACCTATGCCGCCAATGTCCCCGAAAACGCGACTTTGACCGAAGGAGAGTGGTGGCCCGCCGATTATCAGGGCGAACCGCTCGTTTCCTTTTCGGCTGAGGAAGCAGCAGAGCTTGGCCTGAAGATCGGCGACACCATCACCGTCAACGTCCTCGGTCGCAGCATTTCAGCGAAAATCGCCAGTTTCAGGCGGGTGGAGTGGGAAACGCTGGCAATCAACTTCGTGATGGTGTTTTCACCCAACACCTTTGCCGGTGCGCCGCATGCGTGGCTTGCCACGCTGACGGACGCAAACGCAACGCCGACCGACGAATCAAGGATTCTCAACGCCGTCACGCGCAGTTTTCCGACTGTCACGACGGTTCGGGTGAAGGATGCGCTCGATGTGGTGAACGGGCTGCTCGGCCAGCTCGCCACGGCCATCCGTGCGGCCGCTGCCGTGGCGCTCATCGCTTCGGTTCTGGTGCTTTCGGGGGCGCTTGCCGCTGGCAACAGGGCCCGTATTCACGATGCGGTGGTGCTGAAAACACTTGGCGCGACGCGGCGCACCCTGATCGCGGCTTTCTCACTCGAATATATGCTGATCGGCCTTGCCACGGCGGTGTTCGCGCTTCTGGCAGGGGGGATTGCGGCATGGTTCGTGGTTTCGCAGGTGATGAACCTGCCATCGCGTTTTCTCCCCGAGGTGGCGCTTTCGACCGTGGTTCTGGCGCTGGTCCTGACAGTGGGATTCGGGCTGATCGGCACCTGGCGCGTGCTTGGGCACAAGGCCGCACCCGTCTTGCGAAACCTGTAAGCACGGGGCAACCGGAGGAAATTCGTTTACCAAGATAGGCGAGCGCGGGGTCCGCGGAGGCGCGAAGTGTTGCCGCACCTGCGATTCGGGGTGTTTCGGGCCTTGTCGCGAACACAAACTGACATCATATTTGAAAGACGCATGCTGGACTCCCGCCAGCGGCGCACGGCCTGACGGCCGTCACCGGACGGGAATTGAGCCAGAAAGGGGTAATTATGGCTGACCTTCGTAACTATCAGGCCCGCGTAACGCCCGGCGCCCGCGCCGACGCGGCTATCGACGAGGGCCTGCGCGCCTACATGATCCGCGTCTACAACCTCATGGCGCTCGGCCTGGCCATCACCGGCCTTGCAGCCTATGGGGCCTTCAACCTCGCCGTCGCCGACGGCCAGCTCACTGGTTTCGGCCAGCTGATCTATGCGAGTGCCTTCCGTTGGGTGGTGATCTTCGCACCGCTGGCGCTGGTGTTCTTCATGAGCTTCCGCATCCAGTCGATGAGCGTCGCCGCCGCGCAGACGACCTTCTGGGTCTATGCCGGCCTTGTCGGTCTCTCCCTGTCGACGATCTTCCTCGTCTATACGGGACAGAGCATCGTCCGCACCTTCTTCATCACGGCCGCCTCGTTCGGGGCGCTGTCGCTGTGGGGCTACACGACCAAGCGTGACCTGTCGGGCATGGGTTCGTTCCTGTTCATGGGTCTGATCGGCATCATCATCGCCTCGATCGTGAACCTGTTCCTCGGCTCCACGGCCCTGCAGTTCGCGATTTCCGTGATCGGCGTTCTGGTCTTCGCGGGTCTTACCGCTTACGACACGCAGCAGATCAAGGAAATGTACTACGAGGGTGACGACGAAGCCGTGTCCGGCCGCAAGGCCATCATGGGCGCGCTGCGTCTGTATCTCGACTTCATCAACCTGTTCATGTTCCTGCTGCAGTTCCTCGGCAATCGCGAGTAACACCGGCTACGGAAACGTGTAAGATCGAGGCGGCTTTCGGGCCGCCTCTTTTTTTTGCAAAAGTCATTCCCAGCGAGAGTTGTTACATTGACCACCGCACTCGTTTTTCGAACTGCCACGCCGGACGATTTACCCAGCATCACGCGCATTTATGCCCATGCGGTTGATCACGGGACGGCAACCTATGAACTCAATGCGCCCGACGAAAAGGAAATGCAGGCCCGGATGCAGAGCCTTGTCAGCCAGGGCTATCCCTATCTGGTGGCGCTGCAGGGCGAGGAAATTCTCGGCTACGCCTATGCCGGTCCGTTTCGTGCCCGACCGGCCTATCGGTTCATGGTGGAGGATTCCGTCTATCTGGCGCCGGAGGCTCAGGGCAAAGGGGTCGGCCGCCGCCTTCTGGGCGCACTGGTCGAGGCCTGCCGTGCAAGCGGTTTTCGCCAGATCGTCGCCGTGATCGGCGATGGGACCAATCATCGCGCATCGGTTGGCGTGCATGCCGCGCTCGGCTTCGAGCATGCGGGCGTTCTGAAGGGCAGCGGCTACAAGTTCGAACGCTGGCTGGACACCGTGTTCATGCAGCTGGAACTGAACGGGGGAAACCAGACGCCCCCGGATCCTGCCTCAGTGCCGGAAAAAATGTATCGCGAGAACGCCTCCTGAGGCTTCGGGGGATGTCTGCCGCGTATCTCCGCCGCCCCCTCAGGCCAGGAGGATACGACCTTCTCGCCTTTGCACATCGATGCGAAGTGGGGTGATGCCGGCTGGCTGCGCAACGACTAACCGGAAACCAGGCGCAGCTTCTTGTCGAAGACCGCGAGAACGCGAGGCAGTTCATGCCCGCGCTTCAATATGGCGCCGGTTGCGGCGATGACGCTGTAGGCTCCTTGCTTCCGCGTCAGTTTCGGATCCTTGACGATCTGGAAGAGCGGCACTTCGCTGGTGCGGCGGAAAACGGAGAAGACGGCACGGTCCTTCAGGTGATCAATGGCGTAGTCGCGCCACTCCCCGGCGGCGACCATGCGGCCGTAAAGGCGCAGAATATAATCGAGTTCCCGCCGTTCGAAGGTGACAGGCATGTCAGACCGCGCACTGCGCACCTCGTGCAGCGGGATCAATATCCCTGACCCGTCCTTCCCCTCCGCGTTGCTGCCATCCTCGCTCATTCATTTCACCTCAATGACGATTTGGTGACAGGGAAGATTCGTCTGCTCTTGCCAATTTTGCAAGTCATGAAACAGTTTCCTTTAGAAACAAAGGGTTGGCGAAAGATAGCCGGCGTTCAAAAAAAGCGATTCGCAACCCATCAAATGCCGGGTAACGGTAACAATTGGGCACCAACTGAATGAATTGGTGATGCCGCACCACAATCTCGCCGCATTTTGTCCAAGCTCACGCCCCATTGTGCCGCGAGCATCCACCTGTTGCCTGAGACGGTTCGATCCGGACAGAAATCCCGAAAACCCCAAGCCCCCCCGCCCTCGGGATCATGGCCGGATCGAACCAACTCGGCAACGAACAGCTGGTGTAGCCAGCTCAGTCTTCCCGACAGCAATCATTGGCATCCTCCGCACGCAAAGAGCGGTGGATGCTTTTGTGTGTCGGGAAGCGGTGGTGATCCCGCCTATCGCAATTTGTGTGTCTTGTTGATGCCGGCGACAGGCTCGCCTGTCCTTATCGGGTTTCAGGGCCTGGTCATGGCCGCGCCGAGGATCGCTCCCAGACGTCCTTCCCTGTCGACGGCCTGCAAGAGGACGGCGCAGCCATCGCCCTTCTTCATCATCTCGCTTTTGGGCAGCTCGATGCTCTTGGCCTTGCCGTTCCACATGCCGACAGTCTGGATGCGCTTCACGGCATTGCGATATTCGAAGGTCTTGCCGCCGTTCTCGCCGGAGCGGATCGCCACGGATTGGCGTGCCGTGAAATCGATCAGCAGCAGGTGGGCGTTCAGGGGGGTGGCAGCGGTCATGGCGGGCATGTCGCCTGCATCGATCACGATGCTGTCGCCGGTATCGCGCAGGGCCATGGTCACCGGAAGGCCACCGGCCCGGCCCGACATTCCATCCAGGGCCGAAAGCACGGTGTCGCGGCGCGCGCCGTTCACGTCACGCTGACCGTTGATGATCGCCTGCGGCGTGTAGACGGAGGCTTTTTCGAGGGAAAGAGCATATGTCTGCTGACGCTCGGTGTTGTCCGGGCTTGCCATGGCGTCTTTCCAGCCGAGATAGTCCCAATAGTCGACATGATAGGACAGGGCGATAACATCGTCGCGATCGGCGAGTTCACCCAGCACCTTGTCGGCCGGAGGGCAGGAATTGCAGCCCTGGCTCGTGAACAGCTCGACAACGCCAAGCGGCCTTGCAGCCTGCCCGGCATGAGCCAAGCCGGCTATGCCAAAGGCAAGGCCAAAACCGAAGAATGCGGCAGCCAGAAGCCGCCGTCTGCCCGTCATCATCATTTTCCGTTCCGTCCGAAGTCGGTCGAAGGTGTGTTTTGTGGCAGCAATATAGGGGCTTGTGAAGCTCAAGCAGAAGTCACGTTCCGGTGAGAGCGCCCGGCATGTGTCGCGGGTTCAGGGGAAAACCCGCGTCAGGGGCGAATTTCTCGCGAAACGACACGAAAAAGGCCGCCGGATCGCTCCGGCGGCCTTTCATTGCAGATGTCGGTTGGTTTACGCGGCGAGGTCGCGCAGAACGTACTGAAGGATGCCGCCGTTCTTGAAGTACTCAAGCTCGTCCAGCGTATCGATACGGCACAGCAGCGGAACTTCCTTCACGCTGCCGTCCGCGTAGGCGATCCTGGCATTCACGGTGGTGCGGGGCTTGATGTCGTCGAGACCGTCGATGGTGACCGTCTCGTCGCCCTTCAGACCCAGTTCCTGCCAGCTCGTCTTCTCGGCGAAGACGAAGGGAATGACGCCCATGCCGACCAGGTTCGAGCGGTGGATACGCTCGTAGCTCTGGGCGATCACGGCGCGCACGCCAAGCAGGTTGGTGCCCTTGGCAGCCCAGTCGCGCGAGGAGCCGTTGCCGTATTCGACGCCGGCGAAGACGACCAGCGGCACGCCCTCCTTGCGGTATTCCATGGCAGCGTCGTAGATCGACATCTCTTCCTTGGAAGGATAGTGGATCGTGAAGCCGCCTTCGGTGCCGTTCTCGCCCAGCATGAAGTTGCGGATGCGGATGTTGGCGAAGGTACCGCGCATCATCACTTCATGGTTGCCGCGGCGCGTGCCGTACTGGTTGAAGTCGGCGACGCCCACGCCATGGTCCATCAGATATTTGCCGGCGGGGGAAGCCGCCTTGATGGAACCGGCCGGGGAGATGTGGTCGGTGGTGATCTTGTCACCGAACAGGCCGAGGATGCGGGCGCCCTTGATGTCGCTCACATCGCCAGCCGTCTTCCTCATGCCCGTGAAGTAGGGTGGGTTCTGCACATAGGTCGACTGGTCGTCCCATGCATAGGTCTCCCCTTCCGGCACCTGCACGGCCTGCCAGTTCTCGTCGCCCTTGAAGACCTCGGCATATTTCTTCTCGAAGAGGTCGCGGGTGACGTTCTTCTGGATGAACTCCTGAATCTCCTGGTTGGAGGGCCAGATGTCCTTCAGGAAGACGTCGTTGCCATCCTTGTCCTGACCGATGGGTTCCTTGGTCAGGTCCTTCGTCACGGTGCCGGCAAGCGCGTAGGCGACCACCAGCGGCGGGGAGGCCAGGTAGTTGGCCTGCACGTCGGGAGAAATGCGTCCCTCGAAGTTGCGGTTACCCGAGAGCACGCCGGCGGCGATGAGGCCCTTGTCGTTGATCGTCTTGGAGACGGGACCGGGAAGCGGGCCGGAGTTGCCGATGCACGTCGTGCAGCCGAAGCCGACGAGGTTGAAACCGATCTGGTCGAGTTCCTTCTGCAGGCCCGCCTTTTCCAGATATTCGGCCACCACCTGGCTGCCAGGGGCGAGAGAGGTCTTGACCCAGGGCTTCTGCTTGAGGCCGAGACGGTTTGCGTTGCGGGCCAGCAGGCCGGCGCCGATCAGCACGCTCGGATTGGAGGTGTTGGTGCAGGAGGTGATGGCGGCAATCGCCACATCGCCGTGACCGAGGTCATACGTCTCGCCTTCCACCTGCCAGCGCTTGCTGAGGCTGGCGCCGTCCTTCTTGTATTCCTTCTCAAGCGATTCGGCGAAGCCGGAGGCGATGCCTTCGAGCGGAATGCGGCCTTCGGGACGCTTCGGGCCAGCCATGGAGGGCACGACGTCGCCGAGATCGAGCTCCAGCGTGTCGGTGAAGACCGGATGCTCGCTGCCCGTTTCGCGGAACATGCCCTGCGCGCGGGAATAGGCCTCGACCAGAGCGATACGCTCCTTGGAGCGACCGGAAACATTGAGGTAGTTGAGTGTTTCGGAATCAACCGGGAAGAAGCCGCAGGTCGCGCCGTATTCCGGGCCCATGTTGCCGATGGTGGCGGCGTCGGCCAGCGTCAGATGATCGAGGCCATCGCCGAAGAATTCGACGAACTTGCCGACCACACCTTTCTTGCGCAGCATCTGAACGACGGTCAGCACCAGGTCGGTTGCCGTCACGCCTTCCTTCAGCTTGCCTGTCAGCTTGAAGCCGATGACTTCCGGCAGAAGCATGGAGACGGGCTGGCCGAGCATGGCGGCCTCGGCCTCGATGCCGCCCACACCCCAGCCCAGAACGCCCAGGCCGTTGATCATGGTGGTGTGCGAATCGGTGCCCACGCAGGTGTCCGGATAGGCAACGGTTTCGCCGTCTTCTTCCTTCGTCCAGACGGTTTGGCCGAGATATTCCAGGTTCACCTGGTGACAGATGCCGGTGCCGGGCGGCACGACGCGGAAGTTCTTGAATGCCTTCTGGCCCCATTTCAGGAAGCGGTAGCGCTCGCCATTGCGCTGGTACTCCAGCTCGACGTTGCGGGCGAAGGCCTTCGGCGTGCCGAACTCGTCAACGATGACCGAGTGGTCGATGACGAGATCGACGGGAACCAGCGGGTTGATCTTCTGCGGGTCACCGCCAAGCGACACCATGGCGTCGCGCATGGCGGCGAGGTCGACCACGGCGGGAACGCCGGTGAAATCCTGCATGAGGACGCGGGCCGGACGGTAGGCGATCTCATGGCCGGCCGTGCCGCGGTCCTCGAGCCAGGCGGCGACCGCTTCGATATCGGACTTGGTGACCGAGCGTCCGTCTTCGTTGCGCAGGAGGTTTTCCAGAAGCACCTTCATGGAGAAGGGCAGGCGCGAGATGCCGGCGAGGCCGTTCTTCTCGGCCTCCTTCAAGTCGAAATAGACATACTCGGCATCACCCACCTTGAGGGTGCGGCGGCAATTGAAACTGTCGAGTGATTTGGTCACGAGCGATCCTATCCTGGTCTGTTCATCCGAAACGGGAACGAACTCCTCTAGGCATCACGCGCAAAAGGTGCGGGTACGGTCATTTCCGCTGTCCGCCCCCAAGCGTCCCGGGCCGTTCAAGGCGGCGCGCGCGCGGGTATCGGCACAAAGAATTACACGCCGACCGCTGGCGTGGTTGTCCGGCATATAGAGAATTTCTAAAAAGAGTTCCATACCGATATTGAGCAAAACTGCCTTATCGAGCAGATTCAGGATCACAGCCTTGCCGGAACCACAGGACGAAATGCGGCTGATCGCCGAAAAATTGAGCGGCGAGCGGGGGGGAGAAGCCGTGTTTTCGGGCGTTTCCTTCACGCTCGGCAGCGGGGAGGCCCTGATGGTGACGGGGCCGAATGGCGCCGGGAAATCCACGCTTCTGCGGGTGCTCTGCGGCCTTTTGCCTCCAGCTGAGGGGCAGGTATCGTTCAGCGGAGGTGGAGAAGAATGGCCAGACCCCGCCGCCGCCTGCCATTATCTGGGGCATCGCAATGCCATGAAGGAGGCGCTCAGCGTGACGGAAAATCTCGTTTTCTGGCAGCGCTTCCTCGGCAATGCCTATCTCGACCCGCACGAAGCGCTGGAAATGGTCGGACTCGATGGAATTGGTCATTTGCCATTCGGCTATCTCTCCACCGGACAAAGGCGGCGGGCGGCCATTGCCCGGCTGTTGGTGAGCTATCGGCCCGTGTGGCTGCTCGACGAGCCGACCTCGGGGCTCGACAAGGCCTCGGAGAAACAGTTCGCCGAACTCATGGGGGTGCATCTTGAGGACGGTGGCCTGATCGTTGCCGCCACGCATCTGCCACTGGGCCTGAGTGGTGCTCGCGAACTTGCCATGCGGGGGGCGGGGCTTTGATGTCGCTGCTTTCCAGTCGGCCCGCGCGGTTTTCCGCAGGCGCTCGCCCGCACCTTCTTCCCGCCCGCGCAGAGAGGGGAAGCGGGTGGCGACGACGGCGCATGTATGGGAATTGCATCAGCGCGCCGTCCGCAATGCCGCTCTCCCCGTTTAAAGGGGGGGATGCCGTCCCTGCCGTCGCCAATGCCGGAGAATTCGTATGCTAGCCCTGTTCCTGCGCGAAACGCGCCTTGGTGTGCGGGCGGGCAGCGGAGCCTTGACCGGCGTGCTCTTCTTCCTCGCCGTTGTGGCGGTCATCCCGTTTGGCGTGGGGCCGGATCTCAACCTTCTTGCACGCATCGGACCGGCCATCTTGTGGATTGGCGCTCTCCTGGCGAGCCTGCTCGGGCTGGAACGTCTGTTTCAGGCGGATCGCGAGGACGGATCGCTCGACCTCCTGCTTCTGGCGAGCCATCGTCACATGACGGCGTTGACCGTTTTCGTGAAATGCCTGGCGCATTGGACCGCAAATGTGTTGCCTCTGGTGGCAATCACGCCGCTTCTGGGGCTCTTCATGAATGTCGGGCCATTGGGCATCGCTGCTGCAACCGTGACACTGGCAGTGGGAACGCCTGCGATCACCTTCATCGGCGCGGTGGGGGCGGCGCTGGCGGTCGCCCTGCCGCGCGGCGGGCTGCTGGTTTCCGTCCTGATCCTCCCGCTCACCATTCCCGTGCTGATTTTCGGGGTTGCCGCGGCGCGTGGCGCGGTCGCCGATCCCGATCCGTTCCTGCCGCCCTTCCTCATTCTCGCCGCCCTTATGCTGTTCTTTGCGGTAATAGGGCCGCTGGCCGCCGCGCTGGCCTTGCGCTGGAGCGGCGATTGATGTGCGGCAATCGAGTAGATTGCGGAACAGGGCAGGCAACGCTATGGGTGCAGGCATGACAGACGCCAACCCGCAAGCCACAACGCTTTCCGGTCGCCTCACGGCGCTTGCCAATCCCACGCGTTTCATCGCGCTTGCGGATCGGCTCGTGCCATGGCTTGGCCTGCTTGCGCTGGCAATCCTGGCTGCCGGGCTTTACCTGGCTTTCGCGGCGCCGGAGGACTACCAGCAAGGCAGCACGGTGCGGATCATGTATATCCATGTGCCCTTCGCCTGGCTTGCCATGTTCTGCTATTCGGTGATGGCGGCATCCGCGCTTGGAACGCTGGTGTGGAAGCATCCGCTCGCCGATGTGGCGCTGAAGTCGGCAGCCCCCATCGGGGCGGCCTTTACAGCACTCGCTCTCCTGACCGGCTCTATCTGGGGTAAGCCCATGTGGGGTACCTGGTGGGTGTGGGATGCGCGGCTGACATCCGTGTTCGTGCTGTTCCTCATGTATCTTGGCATCATCGCGCTGACACGGGCGATGGACGATCCGGGTCGCTCGGCGCGGGCTGCGGCGATCCTTACGCTGGTCGGTTTCATCAACATCCCGATCATCAAGTTTTCCGTCGACTGGTGGAACACGCTGCACCAGCCGGCTTCGGTGTTCCGCCTTGACGGGCCGACGATCCATCCCTCGCTGTTATGGCCGCTGCTTATCTGCGCGGTGGGCTTTACCTTCCTGTTCCTGACGCTGCATCTCATGGCCATGCGGGCAGAAATCTGGCGGCGGCGGGTGATTGCCATGCGCCGGCTGTCGGCGCGCGCGGCGGAAAGGGCGGCGCGATGACCCATGCGGCTTACGTCTTCGCAGCCTACGGCGTTTCAGCGCTGGTAATCGCGGCCCTGGGCATCTGGATCCTCCTGGACCAGGCAGCCCGCCGGCGCGAGCTGAAGGAGCTGGAAGAACGCGGCATCCGTCGCCGGTCCGACCGCCAAGGGGCGGGCAAGGGAGCGGACAAGTGAGCGCTGCCGACGAAAAATCCGCAGGCAAGCAGGCGCGGACGCGGCGGATTCTGTTCCTTCTTCCGCTTGCGATGTTCCTGGCGCTCTCGGCGGTTTTTCTGATGCAGCTCTTTTCAGGGCGCGACACATCGCTCGTGCCCTCGGCGCTGATCGGCAAACCTGCTCCGCAAACGGAGCTCGCGCCGCTCGAGGGCAGTGGCCTGCCGGGGCTTTCCACGGCGGATTTTGCCGGCAAGGTGACGCTGGTGAATGTTTGGGGATCGTGGTGCGTGCCCTGCCGTCAGGAGCATCCTCTTCTGATGCAGCTCGCGCAGGACGAGCGCTTCGAACTTGCCGGGCTCAACTACAAGGACAAGCCTGAGAATGCGCGGCGCTTTCTCGGTGATCTTGGCAACCCCTTCGACCGGATCGGGGTCGATGCGAGCGGGCGCACCGCTATCGATTGGGGTGTTTATGGCGTTCCCGAGACTTTCCTCGTGGGGCCGGACGGCACGATTCGCTACAAGCATGTTGGGCCGTTCACACCGGAAAGCATTCGCGACGATCTTATCCCTGCCGTGGAAAAGGCACTGTCCGAGGTGCCGGCGGGCTGAGGCTCAGGCGAAACTTCGTCCTGTCGCAAAATCACGTTTTTGCCTGTGCTAGATACGAGCTCACACGGAAGGAGAATTCTTGCCATGGCTGTGAGCATTGTTGAGCATTTCGAAAAACAAGCTGAGTCGTGTGATCGCATGGGGTCGCCATTCACGGCGGAACTGTGCCGTTTGTTGCCCTCACTGATCGATGAGGCAACACAAACGGGCCGGCGGATCGCGGACTGGCCGGGCGATTTTCATGACGACGCGTTGGCTTTGCGGCTCTGCGGCGGACTGCATGCTCTGGTTCTGGCCGGCCGCGACGAGGCGCTCGCGGCCGCTTACCCTCCCAACCCGTTATCCCGAGCTTTCCTTGCGGACGCCGTCAGAGGCGCTATCGGGCGTCACGATGCGCAGCTGGCCGCTACGCTCGAAAGCGCGCCGCAAACCAATGAGATCGCGCGTTCGGCAATGCTATTGCCCGGCTTCCTGATGATTGCACGGGAAACTGGCCTGCCGCTCGATCTACATGAGATCGGGTCGAGCGCGGGTTTGAACCTGCTCTTCGACCGTTTCCATTATCGCTATGGAAATGCCAAATGGGGAAATGCCGAATGGGGGGATGCCGCCTCCCCTGTGCGGCTTTCGCCGGAGGTGCGGGGCGATGTGCCGCCGCTTCAGGGGACGCTCTCGATCGTTGCGCGCCGGGGGAGCGACATTGCGCCTATCGATGTCGCACAGGCCGAAGAGCGGCTACGCCTCACCTCCTACGTTTGGGCCGATCAAAGGGCCCGTCTCGAGCGGCTCGCCGCGGCCATCGAGATTGCGGGACAATATCCCTTTGAGCTGGAAGAGGCAGATGCGGCGCCATTTGTGGAAGCGGCAATCGCCGCGCGCAGGCCCGACAGCGTGTTCGTGCTCTTTCATTCGATCATGTGGCAATATTTGCCGCTGGTCACACGGGCGCGCATCGAGAGGGCGCTGGCTGCGGCAGGCCAAAACCAAAAGATGCCGCTCGCATGGTTGCGCATGGAACAGGTGAGCGCCAGGGAACCTTATGCGCAGGTGCAGCTCACCATGTGGCCCGGCGGAGAGACGCGGCAGATCGCGCGCTGCGATTTTCACGGACGCTGGATCGAGTGGGTGGCCGAATAGCGCTCTGGGCCATGGATGGAACATCTTGCAGTCAGGCGGCTCACCTGATGTCCGCATGAATGCGGGAAAATGAAAAGGTGGAGCGTCCTTTGTGCGTGCGACAGGACGCACCGCGCGCCAGAGTCAGCGCGCGGCGATCGCCGCCGCCGCCCCGGCCATCAGGGAGGCGCTGGTGCGGTTGGCGACACGCATGGCCCGGCTGCTTTTCAGCAAGCGGCGCGCCTGCGCGGCCGCGACCATCCAGGCCGCGTCGACCGCGACCAGAACCAGCACCATGGTGGCGGTGAGTTCAGCCCAGCCGAGCAGGGTGACGGATGTCAGGTCGATGAGGGTGGGCAGGAGTGCCAGATAGAACATCATGATCTTGGGATTGCCGAGCGTGACGGCCATGCCGGCGAGAAACAGGCGCAGGCGCGAATCCTCGGCGGGCATTTCCCCGGTCTTGGTTTCCACGGGTGCCGTCCACATTCTCCAGGCGAGATAGAGCAGATAAGCGACGCCCGCATATTTGATGACGATGAAAAGGTGATGGAAGGTCTCGGCCACGAAGGCCAGTCCGAAGATCGCGAAGGACAGCCAGATTGCCTCGCCGATCCACATTGCCAGCATGAATGGCAGAACGTCGCGCCAGCCACGGGCAATCACGCGGGCAACGAGCGCGGCAATGCTGGGGCCGGGAGAACCCGCTGCGACCAGCAGCGTGGCTCCGAAGATGAGGAGGGCAGAGAAATCCATCGGTCCGTGTTTATCGCGCCGAGAAGGCGAGCTTCAGGCCGAGCGCGGCGAAGGCCGCGGCGAAGGACCGGCGCAGCCACTTCATAATGGCCGGGCTTGAGAGCACCTTGCCCCGCACCAGCGCGGCCATCTGGCCGTAGATCACGAAGACGACAAAGGTCATCACCATGAAGACGAAGCCGAGCCACGCCATGTGAATGGCCGGAACGGCCGCGTCCACCGGCACGAATTGCGGCAGGAAAGCCAGGAAGAAGATGGAAAGCTTCGGGTTGAGGATATTGAGCAGGAGGCCGCGAAGCACGATGCGCCAATGGGAGTGTTCGGCGCGATCCGGCTCCGCCTCGATGAGCCCCTTGTCTCCAAGGGCGCTCCAGGCCATCCACAAGAGGTAGACCACACCAACAAGCTTCACGATCTGGAAGAGCAGTGCGCTGGCATGGAGCAAGGTCGCCAGGCCGAGGATCGCAGCCATGATGTGCGGCAGGATGCCGAGGGTGCAGCCGAAAGCGGCCGAGACCGAGGCCATTCCGCCCCGCCCGAGCGCCACGGCGAGCGTGTAAATCACGCCCGTGCCCGGTATGAGCACCACCACAAGGGCTGTCAGAAGAAATGCGGGATCCATGATGACCTGCCTTCAGCCTGAGAAAGCCGGGAGTGTGTATCGGTCCCGGTGCTTGTCAAGCAAGCCAAGATGCGCGGCGGCTTCAAATCGGGCCGGGTGGATTGGGCCGCATGGCGGTGGCCAGGTCCGGTTCCGGCAGGCGATGCCAGATCACCCATGACACGATCGCTATCAGGCCCAAACAGGGTACGACTATGGTCATGCCACGCACCGGGTCGCCGATGGCTGCCGTCAGCGTTCCGCCGATCATGCCGGCGCTCATCTGCAGGAAGCCCATCATGGAGGAGGCGGACCCGGCCATGCGGGGAAAGGGGGCGAGCGATGCGGTCATCATCGCCGGCATGACGAAGGCGACGCCGAAGGCATAGAGGCCGACCGGGCCCATGACGCTGATGAAGCCGGGCTCCACGAAATGAAGCGACAGGGCCACCGCCACGCTTCCAATGCCGATGAACACGAGGCCGAAGGGAACCAGCGCGGCTGCATTGAAGCGTTGCATCAGAAACCGGGCCGCGACCGATCCCGAAAAATACATGCCGCTCTGGGCGAGCATGCCCAGGCCGAATTGCGAGGGTGTCAAGCCGGCGCGGTCCATCAGAATGAAGGGGAGGACGGTCGCCAGCGTGTAGAGCGTGCCGACCGATCCCGCCACCACGAGACTCGACAGCATGAAATAGGCGCTGCGGGTAAGTGTGAGATAGGAGCGGACCAGCGCTGCCGGCTTGATGCGGGAAATATCGCGCTCCACGGTTTCACGCATGCAGAAATGCACGACGATGATGATGGCTATGCCTGCGATCAGCATCAGCATGAAGATCGCATGCCATCCGGCGACTTCCATCGTGAGACCGCCAAGCGTTGGGGCTATCGCAGGCCCGAGCGCCAGGATGATGCCCATCAGGTTCATGATGCGCGCAGACCGTTCGTGGGTGAAAAGGTCACGCACGATGGCGCGTGAGACGGCGACGCCCACGGCTGCGCCGACGCCCTGGAGGAAGCGGGCGAGGATCAGAATCTCGATGTTCGGCGACAGAAGCGCGATCAGGCTTGCCAGAACATAGATGCTCATGAACACGAAGGTCACCGGTTTGCGCCCCAGCCCGTCCGAAAGGGGCCCGCAGACAAGCTGCGTGAATGCAAAGCCGGCGAAATAAAAGGAAAGCGTCATCTTTACCGCCGCTTCCGTGGTGCCGAAAGCATCCACGATCTGCGGCATGGCAGGGGTGAAGGAGGCGAGCGAGACGGGGCCGATGGCCACGAGCATGGCGCCGATGATGCTCGTGCGCCTTTCGCTCATTAACGGGGCGTCGGGAGCGGGCGGCTTGAGAGAGGGCGAGTTGGGCTCGGCGTTCATGCGAGCGTCTCCGGCTCCGGCGCGGCGGAAAGATTGTCACGGACAAGCTTGAGCTTTTCCAGGAAACGCTCCCATTCGGGCAGGGGCATGTCGCCGGCAGCCTTGCGGCGCACCTTGGCGGCAACTTCCGCAACGGTGTTCAGAACCTCATCGGCGGCATCGGTCAGTTCCACGAGCTTGGCGCGGCGATCCGTCGGGTCGTTCAAGCGTGCAACGAGGCCGCGGGCCTCCAACCTGTCGAGATAGCCGCTCAGCGTCATCGCTTCGACGCCCATGCGTTCGGCGAGCACGTTCTGGCGCACCGTTCCGGCGCGGGCGGCGTGGGAAAGCGTCCGCGCCTCTCCTGCTGTCACGCCAATGCCCGCCTCGGCGATGGCACGATCCATTTCGGCCCGGATCAGGCGATAGAGATCGGTAAGCAAGAACCCGAAAGACTCGGGATTGACGTTGCGGGGCATGGTTGCACGCTGGTACTAAGGGATACTTATTATAAGTAATACATATATTTCCGTTCCGCTTCCGTCAACGTGCTCCCGGCGGGTGCTTTGCCGGGGGAAGGGACAGGGTGCAGCCATTGCGCGCTCCGTCCCGCGCGCCTACATCGACAGGAAACCTCTTTCTCCGATCCGGAATCCATCATGCAGAACATCACTGTCGACCTCTCCACCCATCCGCTCGCGAACTGGAACGGGCCGCTCGGGTTGCCCGATTTCCGCGCTTTCAGCGATACGGATTTTGCCCCGGTCTTCGATGCCGCGCTCGCGGCGCATGAGGCGGAGGTGCGGGCAATCGCGGAGAACCCAGAGCCGGCGACCATGGAGAACACGCTGGCGGCGCTGGAACTTGCGGGCGATGCCCTTTCGAAAGTGTCGGCCATCTTCTGGTGCCGCGCCGGCGCTCATACCAATGACGCGATCCGGGCCCTGGAGCGGGAAATCTCGCCGCGCATGGCGCGCCATGTCTCGGCAATCTTCATGAATGCGGCGCTGTTTGCGCGGATTGACGCGCTCCACGAGAAGCGCGCTTCGCTCGGCCTCGATGCGGAGAGCGCCAGGGTTCTGGAGAAGACCTGGAAGCGCTTCGTGCGCGGCGGCGCGAAACTTGATATCGCGGCCAAGGAAAGGCTGGCGCAGATCAACGAGGAACTGGCGGGCCTTGGCGCCACGTTCGGCCAGAATGTGCTGGCCGACGAAAGCAGCTGGGCGCTCTTCCTTGACGAGACCGACCTTGCGGGCCTTTCCGATGCCGTGAAAAGCGCCATGGCGGAGGCGGCGGAAGGGCGCGGCGAGGCAGGGCGTTATGCCGCCACGCTTTCGCGTTCCATCGTCGAACCGTTCCTTTCGTCATCGGAGCGGCGTGATCTCCGTGAGAAGGTGTTCGAAGCCTTCACGCGCCGTGGCGAGAATGGGGGCGAGACGGATAATGGGGCCGTGGTGCGCCGTACGCTCGAACTGCGCGCAGAGAAGGCCAGGCTTCTGGGGTATGATACCTTCGCCGCGCTCAAGCTCGACGATACCATGGCCAAGACCCCGCAGGCCGTGCAGGAACTTCTCCAGCCGGTTTGGCGCAAAGCGCGCGAGAAAGCCGCCGTGGACGAGAGGGAGCTTGCCCGTCTCGCGGCTGCCGACGGCCATAACCATGCCATCGCGCCCTGGGACTGGCGCTATTATGCCGAGAAGCGCCGCGCCGAGCGTTTTGCCTTCGACGAAAGCGCATTGAAACCCTATCTGGCGCTCGAAAATGTCATTGCCGCCTGTTTCGACGTGGCCAACAGGCTCTTTGGCCTGACCTTCGAGGAGCAGACGGGTATTGCGGGCTGGCACGAGGATGTGCGCACCTTCCTGGTGCGCAATGCCGACGGGTCGAGACGGGGCATTTTCCTGGCCGATTATTTCAACCGGCCCTCCAAGCGCTCGGGTGCATGGATGAGTGCCCTGCAGTCGGGTTACAAGCTCGGCGAAGGCAAGACGCCGATCATCTACAATGTGATGAATTTCGCCAAGCCGCCGAAGGGACGCCCGGCGCTTCTGTCCATGGATGAGGCGCGCACGCTGTTTCATGAATTCGGCCATGCGTTGCACGGGCTTCTGAGCGATGTGACATGGCCGTCCATCGCCGGGACGGCGGTGTCGCGCGATTTTGTGGAACTGCCCTCGCAGCTTTACGAGCATTGGTTCACCGTGCCGCAGGTGCTGGAGAAATTCGCGGTGCATGTGGAGACCGGGGAGCCGATGCCGAAGGAGCTTCTGGAGAAGATGCTCGCTGCGCGCACCTTCGATGCCGGTTTCGCAACGGTCGAGTTTACCGCCTCCGCCCTTGTGGACATGGCGTTTCACAGCCAGAGCGAAGCCCCCAAGGATCCGCTCGGCTTCGAAGCGCAGACGCTCGCCGAACTGGAGATGCCGGACGCCATCGTGATGCGCCATCGCACGCCGCAGTTCCTGCATGTCTTCGCGGGAGACGGATATTCTGCCGGCTATTATTCCTACATGTGGTCGGAAGTGCTCGATGCGGATGCTTTCCGCGCCTTCGAGGAAGCGGGCGATCCGTTCGACCCCGAGACGGCGGAAAAGCTGCGCCGGTACATTTATTCCGCCGGCGGTTCGGCCGATCCTGAAGCACTCTACAAGGCTTTCCGGGGCAGGCTGCCCACGCCGGAGGCAATGATGGAGAAAAAGGGCCTGGCCTGACGTTCTTGACAGCCGGCGCAACGGCACGGCCTCCATGTTTGCGCGGGGCCGCAGTTTCTTCAGCCGGCTGTCTTTGAAACTTCAGATAGCTGTCATCCAGCCGATAAGCGGATGCAACATTCGGCGACGAGAGTGCCTCCCACGAATCAACCGTTTCGAGGGAGACTGGCATGACGTCCTTTACAGTGAGTACCCGCCGCAAATTTCTGATCGGCACCGGTGCAACGGCTCTGGCATCGGCCTTCGGCGGGCTTGCCATGCCCGCTATCTCGCGCGCCGGGGCACGCCCGCTCTTCACGCACGGCGTACAGTCAGGCGATGTGGACACGACCACCGGCATGATATGGACGCGCACCGACCGTCCGGCGCGCGTGCAGTTCGAGATTTCGAACATGGAAAGCTTCAGGGACGCAGTGCGCCTGCCCAGCGTGGACGTGCTGCCGGACAGCGATTTCACGGTGAAGCGTCTCCTGGAAAACCTCACGCCCGACCAGGACATTTTCTATCGGATGACAGCGGTGGATCTCGACGACGTCTCGGCATCTTCGGAACCGATCGTTGGCCGCTTCCGCACCGCACCTTCCGCACGCCGCAACATCCGCTTCGCATGGTCGGGCGATACGGCCGGCCAGGGCTGGGGCATCGACGAGGTCGGCATGAAGACTTACGCCACGATGGGTCGCCACGAGCCGGACTTCTTCCTTCATTCGGGCGATACGATCTATGCGGATGGCGCGATCCAGAAGGAAGTCGACCTGAAGGACGGCACCAAATGGGTCAACAAGGTCGTTACCGAGGAAAAGAGCAAGGTCGCTGAAACGCTCGAGGAGTTCCGTGGCCAGTGGAAATACAACATGATGGACGAGCATGTGCGCGCGTTGAACGCGGTTTGTCCGACTTTCTTCCAGTGGGACGACCATGAAGTCATCAACAACTGGTCTGCCTCCAAGGACCTGACGGCTGACGACCGCTACAAGGTGAAGTCGGTTCCGCTTCTCCAGGCGCGCGCGGCCCGCGCGTTCCACGAAATGACGCCTATCCGCTATACGCCCGCTGAACCCGGCCGGGTCTATCGCAAGATCGCCTATGGGCCGATGCTCGATGTGTTCTTCCTCGACATGCGTTCCTATCGCGGTCCCAACAGCGATTCCATGCAGGAAACGCTGACGGACGAGGCGCGCATCCTGGGCGATCAGCAGGTGCAGTGGCTGAAGCGCGAACTCGCCAATTCCCGCGCCACCTGGAAGGTGATCGCCGCCGACATGCCCATCGGCCTTGTCGTTCCGGACGGAGAGAAGATCGAGGCCGTCGCCAATGGCGACAATGGCGCCGCACGCGGCCGCGAGCTGGAAATCGCCGATCTCCTGCGCTTCATCAAGAATGCGGGCATCGAAAACACGGTGTGGCTGACGGCGGATGTCCACTACACCGCCGCGCATTACTACAATCCCGACAAGGCACAGTTCCAGGACTTCAAGCCCTTCTGGGAGTTCGTTTCCGGCCCGCTGCACGCCGGCACGTTCGGACCGAACGATCTCGATCAGACCTTCGGGCCGGAGCTGAAATATGTGAAGGCCCCGAGTGCCGAGCAGGGCGCCAATCTGCCGCCTTCGGCGGGATTCCAGTTCTTCGGCCTCGTGGATATCGACGCGGCCAGCGAGCAGATGACCGTGCGCCTGATGGATCGCGACGACGTGGAACTCTACAAGGTCACGCTCGACCCGGTTCGCTCGGCCTGAGGCCACGAACGGGGGGCGCGTGCGTCCGCATGCGCCCCTTTTTGGCCCGGAATGTCGGCTTCAGAAACGCTGCGCCCTTTCGCATCCGCAAAAAAACCTGTATGAGCGCGGCGATAGAAACTGGCTGCGCCTGCTTTTTGCGCGCCCGCCGATCCCAAAAAGAGCACACATGAAACTGCGCAACATTGCGATCATTGCCCATGTCGATCATGGGAAAACGACTCTTGTCGATCAGCTTCTGAAGCAGTCCGGCGCTTTCCGTGAAAACCAGCGCGTTGCAGAACGCGCCATGGATTCGAATGATATCGAAAAGGAACGCGGCATCACGATCCTCGCCAAGGCCACCTCGGTGGAATGGAAGGATACCCGCATCAACATCGTCGACACGCCCGGCCACGCCGATTTCGGCGGCGAGGTGGAGCGCATCCTGTCGATGGTGGATGGCGCCGTGCTTCTCGTGGATGCCGCCGAAGGCCCGATGCCGCAGACGAAGTTCGTCGTCGGCAAGGCGCTCAAGGTCGGCCTGAAGCCAATCGTCGCCATCAACAAGATCGACCGCCCCGACGCCCGCGCCGATGAGGTCATCAACGAGGTGTTCGATCTTTTCGCCGCCCTTGACGCGACGGACGAACAGCTCGACTTCCCGATCCTTTACGGTTCGGGCCGGGATGGCTGGATGAACCACAGCCCCGAGGGGCCGAAGGATCAGGAGCTTGCTCCGCTTTTCGATCTGGTGCTGGAACACGTACCGGAGCCGACCACGGAAGCCGGTCCGTTCCGCATGATCGGGACGATCCTCGAGGCAAATCCGTTCCTGGGCCGCATCATCACGGGCCGTGTCGCGGCAGGTTCGGTGAAGCCGAACCAGGCGGTGAAGGTTCTGCATCACGACGGCACGCTCCTGGAAAACGGCCGCGTTTCAAAGATCCTCGCTTTCCGCGGCCTTGAACGTCAGCCCATCGAGGAAGCACAGGCGGGCGATATCGTCGCCATCGCGGGCCTCTCGAAGGGCACTGTCGCCGACACGTTCTGCGATCCGTCCATCGACGCACCGATGGCTGCCCAGCCCATCGATCCGCCGACCGTGACCATGAGCTTCATCGTCAACGATTCTCCGCTTGCCGGCACCGAGGGCGACAAGGTGACGAGCCGCGTCATTCGCGACCGCCTCCTGAAGGAGGCCGAGGGCAATGTGGCGCTGAAGATCGAGGAAGCGGAAGACAAGGACTCCTTTTACGTTTCCGGCCGTGGCGAATTGCAGCTTGCCGTGCTTATCGAGACCATGCGCCGCGAGGGCTTCGAGCTTGCCGTGTCGCGCCCGCGCGTCGTCATGCAGAAGGACGAGAGCGGGCAGCTTCTGGAGCCGATCGAAGAGGTGGTCATCGACGTGGACGAGGAGCACTCGGGCATCGTCGTGCAGAAGATGTCGGAACGCAAAGCCGAGATGGTCGAGCTGCGTCCCTCCGGCGGCGATCGTCAGCGTCTCGTTTTCCACGCACCGACGCGCGGCCTGATCGGCTATCAGTCGGAGCTTCTCACGGATACGCGCGGGACGGCCATCATGAACCGGCTGTTCCACGAATATCAGCCCTACAAGGGCGAGATTGCGGGCCGCATCAACGGCGTGCTCATCTCAAACGACAATGGCGAGGCGGCTGCCTATGCCCTGTTCAACCTGGAAGATCGCGGTCCGATGGTCATCGACGCGGGCACCAAGGTCTATCAGGGCATGATCATCGGCATTCACAGCCGCGACAACGACCTCGAAGTCAATGTGCTGAAGGGCAAGAAGCTCACCAATATCCGCGCCGCCGGCAAGGATGAGGCGGTGAAGCTTACACCGCCGATCCGCATGACGCTGGAGCGCGCCCTGTCGTGGATCCAGGATGACGAGCTGGTCGAGGTGACGCCGAAGTCGATCCGCCTGCGCAAGCTCTATCTCGACCCGCATGAGCGCAAGCGGTTCGAAAAGCAGAAAGCCGGCGCGGCCTGACGGGCAGCATCATTCAAATCCGGGCGTCCTTTGAGCGTCTTTTCGGACGCACAAAGGGCGCTTTTTTGTTTTCCGCAATCATGCGGGCACCAGGTGGTTTCGGCTGATTGCGCAATGCTTGCGGACGGCTGGACCTTTTGGTCTAGCCTTTTGGTCTAGCCGTCTTTCAAAAAGATGAAGGATGAGGCGGGGCGTTGCGGACGCCGCGCCAATGCGGTTTCAGCCGAGGATGGGCCGCTCAAAATCGCCGGTCTTGGGATCCATGACCCACAATTCACCGCTGGAGATGTCAAACCAGGCGCCATGCAGGGTCAGGCGGCCCTTCTCCTCGAGAATCTTCACGCAGGGAAAGCTGCGCAGATTGTCGACCTGGTAACGCACGGAGATGCGCTCCAGCGTCGTCTGGCGTTCTGCCGGCGTCATCATGGTGTTGCCGGAAATCGCCGCGGCGGCAGGCGCCACGAGGTTCATCCACTTGCCGATGAAGTCGCCGGGTGAAAGCGGTTCAGCCGATGGGTTCAATGCCGCGCCGATGCCGCCGCAGCGGCCATGGCCCATGACGACGATATGCTGCACCTTGAGGCTCTGCACGGCAAACTCCAGCGCGGCGGATGTGCCGTGATGCTGGTCGTCCGGGGCGTAAGGCGGCACAAGATTGGCGACATTGCGCACGACGAAAAGCTCGCCAGGGCCGCAATCGAAGATTGTCTCCGGGGCAGCACGGGAATCGCAGCAGGCAATGACCATTGTTTTCGGGGATTGGCCTTGCTTGGCCAATGAACGGTAACGATCGCTTTCGGCGGCATAGCGCCCGGCCATGAAGTTACGATAGCCGGCGAGCAGCCTTTCTGGCAGATGGGTCATGGGAAGCCGAATAGCCGGAAACGCGTCGTCAGGCAATGCGATTTTGCGCGTGTCGTTCTCCCGGAATCGCTCCTCGCTTCCGTGGGAAATGCGTTGGCGGGTGGACAGGATTCTCGCGGTCGCCTTACGCCGCGTGGGAGGCATCGCCCGCGACCGGGTGCGCTTCTATCGCGGCGAGCGGTTGGGTGAGGCTCGAACGGTCCGTTTCCAGCATCAGCTCATCCGCGTGCCGGGCAGCGGCCTTGCCGAGAAGCTCGATCACCGAACTGGTGGTGAGAGCCAGTGCTTCGGATGGCATTTCTCCGGAGAGAAGGCGGGCCAGATAAAGTGCCGCGGTAAGATCGCCGGTGCCGTTTGGCGCATTGGCGACGGTTTCGTGCTCCGCGCGCAGCGCGTCTTTTCCGGTAACGAGCAAGTTGGCCTGTCGCGCGTCATTCTCGGTTGGCGCGGAGGTGACCAGCACGCAATCAGGACCGGCCGCCCGCGCTGCCGCGATTGCCGCATTTGTCGTGTCGGCCTTCCTGCCTGTCAGCCATTCGAGCTCGAAACGATTGGGAGTGGCGATGTTGGCGAGTGGCATCAGCCGGTCGCGCATCGCGGTTGCCGTTGCCTCCGGCACATAGAGGCCCTGCCGGTCGCCCAGCACGGGGTCGCAGACATACAAGGCGCCGGGATTGCGTGCGCGCAGCCTGTTCACGAGGCTTGCCACCGCATCGGCCTGATCCGCATGGCCGAGATAGCCGCTCAGAACAGCCTGGACTTCGCCCAGCCATGGAGCGTTTTCAAGGTCGCGCATAAAGCTGGCAAATGTTTCCGCCTGCGGAACGATGCGGGTGGCGGGTCCGTGGCCGGGGTGCCAGGGAAGCAGGATGGTGGGGACGGCCCATACGGGGAAGCCGAGTGATTCCAATGCGAAGACAGCGGCGCGGTTGCCCACCGTACCGCGCGCCACATGGCTTGAGATAACAATCACAGCGCGCTTGGCGCCCTTTGGTTCCCGATCCTGCATATGCTGCTATCCGCCCAGAACGTAAGATAAAATCCAGAGAATGAAGACGACGAGAATGCTTACGGCGATGCTGCGGCCAATACGTGTTCCCCAAAGCTCGACCGGGTCCCTGCCGCCTACGTCGCGCGCGGCGACGTGATCGCGCACACGGGTCATCATGGAAGCATCGCTCTCGCGCCCGACGCGGGCGAGGATGCGACGGGATTCCGATATCGCTTCGTCGCGGTCGCCATTGCGGCTCTCGTTCCGAACGCTGTCGTTCTCAGGTCGTGGAGCCATGCGACAATACCTGGTGAAAAGCTTCCATTGAGCCTATAGCATGGGGCCGATATTCGGAATTGGTTTCCTATCACTGGCCCAAATCCTATCGTCACGAGACTTAATGCAGATGAAGGAATGCTCCATGTCTGTCGCAAAGCCGCTGGTCGCGGGTGTTCCGCGCGGAATTCTTGCCATCGTCGCCCTCTTTTTCATGTTGCCGCTGCTTTCGGCGTGTGGATTCAACACGATCCCGACGCGGGAAGAGCAGGCGAAAGCCGCATGGAGCGAAGTGCTCAACCAATATCAGCGCCGTGCCGATCTGATCCCCAATCTCGTGGAGACGGTCAAGGGCTATGCGGCGCAAGAGCGCGAGGTTCTGCAAGGTGTCGTTGAAGCGCGCGCCAAGGCCACACAGGTGCAGGTGTCGCCCGACATGCTCAGCAATCCCGAAGCCTTCAAGGCGTTTCAGGAGGGGCAGTCGGGCCTGACGGGCGCCCTGTCGCGCCTTCTGGCGGTTGTCGAGAATTATCCCGACCTGAAATCCAACCAGAATTTCCTGGCGCTTCAAGCCCAGCTTGAAGGTACGGAAAACCGCATTGCCGTGGCGCGGCGCGACTATATCGAGGCTGTGCGTCTCTACAACACGTCGCTTCGCACGCTGCCGAGCATGCTGTGGGCGAAATTCTGGTTCACCGATGCCAAGCCCTTCGAAACCTTCACCATTGCCGAAGACAAGATGGAAGTGCCGTCGGTGAATTTCGGCACCCAGAACGGCGGGTGAGCGGGGCAGTCCGGTGATGTTGCATGCGTTCTGGCGTGGTTTGCCGCGCCGCATGTGGGACAGGTGGGGGCCGCTCCGCCTGTTTGTTCTTGCCGCGATGCTGCTTGTGCTTTTCGTGCCGCCGCTTGCGGCGGCCGAGATACCGGCGCTCACGGGCCGTGTGGTCGACAATGCCGGGATTATCGACGAGGCAAGCGAACGCTCGCTGACGGAGCGGCTTGCGGCCTTCGAGCAGAAATCCTCCGACCAGATCGTGGTCGCCACCATCAAGAGCCTCGATGGCGAAGCGCTCGAACCTTACGCGAACCGCATGTTCCGCGCCTGGGGGCTGGGACAGGCGAACGAGAACAACGGCGTGCTTTTGCTGGTGGCGCTCGATGACCGCAAGATGCGCATCGAAGTCGGATACGGGCTCGAGGGCACGTTGACGGACCTTCACTCCAAGCTGATCATCGAAAACACCATGGTGCCGGCGTTTCGGGCGGGTGATTTCTCCGGCGGCATCAGCCGCGCGGTGGATGACATCATCGCGGTTCTGGAGGGCAATGGCGCCGAGCTTGAAGCGCGCGCCAAGCGCAATGAGACGAGCATTTCCGGGGAGGATATCGTCGGCGGCATTTTCGTCGTCGTCTGGGCAACCATCTTCTTCGGCACGTTTGGCGTCATGTTTTTCGCGCGCATTTTCGGGAAGAAGGTGGGGCGCGGGCGTTACCGCTGGCTCGGCATGACGGTCAACTACAACGGCTCGTCGGGAGGCGGGCGTTCCTCCGGCGGCGGCTTTTCGAGCGGAGGTGGTGGCTTCTCCGGCGGCGGTGGTTCGTCGGGCGGTGGCGGTGCTTCGGGGAGCTGGTAGGATGAAAAGAGTGAAGCACATGCTATCCGCGGCCGATCATGATCGGGTCGCGCAGGCAATCGGTTCTGCCGAAAAGCGGACCAGCGGCGAAATCTATTGCGTGCTCGCGCACCGGAGCGATGCCTATTTCTACCCGGCGGCGCTGATGGCGGCGGCGATTGTCCTTGTGCTCGGGTTTCTTGCGGCGGTTATTTTGAAGGCGCTCTGGATCACGGTCGATCCGCTGACCGTTCCAGCGGCCCAGATCATCACTTTTCTTCTGATCGCGGTTATCTTTGCCTGCTATCCTTCGCTGCGGGTTTTCCTGGTCCCTTGGCCGTTGCGCTATCGGCGGGCGCACGACAATGCGCAAAAGCAGTTTCTCGCCCACAATATCCACATGACGCAGAATCGCACCGGTGTTCTCATCTTCGTTTCGCTTGCCGAGCGCTATGTGGAGGTGGTGGCCGACAACGAGATCAACGCCAAGGTTGAGCAGTCCGTCTGGGACAAGACGGTCGATCTTCTGCTCGAACATGCCCGGCACGGGGCGCTTACCGATGGTTTCGTCTGTGCGGTGGAACGGGTCGGGGACGTGCTTGCAGAGCACTTTCCGGCGGGCAGGAGCAATCCCAATGAGATCGAAGATCGCCTGACGGAAATCTGATTTTCCACCGGGCGATAAACAATTCAAATGTGAAAGAGTATGGTGCTTGCGTATCGCCCGCCGACGCAGCTATGGTTAAAAAACCATGAACACGCTGACGATCGACATCAGACGGGCAGAACCTGCGGACGCGGAAGCGGTTGCCGAAGTGCATGACACGGCCTGGCGCGGGGCCTATGTGGGTATTATCCCCTACAGCGCCCTGAACCGCATGGTGGGGCGGCGCGGGCCGCGCTGGTGGGCGAATGCGATCCGCCGCTCGGCCACGGTGCTGGTGCTGGAGATCGGCGGGGAGATCGCCGGTTATGCCACGCTGGGGCGGAACAGGGCTCGGGAGCTGCCGCAGGAAGGCGAAATCTACGAGCTTTATCTGCGGCCGGAATATCAGGGCATCGGGCTCGGCAAGCGTCTTTTCTCGGCAGCCCGAGAGATGCTCGTCACGCATGGGCTGGACGGGCTCGTGGTCTGGGCGCTGGAGGACAACGATCCGGCGCTTTCCTTCTATACCGGAGCGGGCGGTCGCGACGTCGCCGAGGGGGTCGAGGTTTTCGACAACAAGGCCCTACGCAAGCTTGCTTTCGTCTGGGATTGAAAGACAGAACGTTTTCTTTTCCTGCTGCCTGAAATTGCCGCAGCGCAACATGAGTTGCATTGCCTTGGCGCGCGTGACGCGATAAAGCCCTTCCCATTCTTCCCAGGCTGTGTGTCCGGCGGGCCCCATGACGGTCGCGCCGGTCCTTCGCAGCCCTCACCAGCAGTATGAAGGACTTCACCGCCCATGCGCATCGACGCCATCGCCACCGGCGACAATCCCCCGGAAGACGTCAACGTCATCATCGAAGTTCCGGTCGGCGGCCAGCCGATCAAGTATGAGATGGACAAGAAATCCGGCACGCTGGTCGTAGACCGCTTTCTCTACACGCCCATGACCTATCCCGGCAATTACGGTTTCGTGCCGCATACGCTGTCCGATGATGGCGATCCCATCGACGTGCTCGTGTGCAATACGCGCCAGCTCATTCCGGGTTGCGTCATCAATGTGCGCCCGATCGGCGTTCTGGTGATGGAAGACAATTCCGGCCAGGACGAAAAGATCATCGCGGTGCCGTCCCCGCATCTCACCCGCCGCTATGAGAATGTGAAGGATTACAAGGATCTGCCGGAAATCACCCTGCAGCAGATCCAGCACTTCTTCGAGCACTACAAGGATCTGGAGCCCGGAAAGTGGGTCAAGATCGGCGACTGGATGGATGCTTCGGCGGCCCGCCGCCTCATCGTCGAGGCCATCGACCGCGCCAAGGCGAACGCGGCAGACTGAGGTTTGACCCGCGGGCTCCACATCCGCAAGGCGTGAAATCAGGGCGGAGCGTGCAGGGAAGCTGTGTCCCGGCATGCTCTGCTCTTCCGCATTCATGCGGACGCGGGATGATTCACTCCGGCCGCAGATACCCTATTCGCCGCTTCCGCCTGACGCCGGCGCGGGCAAGGGCACGGTGCCCGCATCGATCACCGGTTGATCGGCGCCGCAGGCAAAATCGAAAACCTGTTCATCGGCGATGCGGCGGGCCTTTTCATTGGCGTTCTCGTTTCCGGTCGCCACCACGTAGCCCAGGACGCAGCCCTCGCGCTCGGTGATCTGGCCGACCTTCTCCACCACCAGGACCTCAATATCCTTGTCGCCGTCCTCACCCTGGCTGACAAACCAGCGATGAATCGTGGTCAGGGGCACCTGGCGGATTTCGTCCTTCAGAATGCGCCATTCTATGGTTGGCCCTGTCTTGTTGAACGCCGAGAAGGATTCCCATTCCGGTGCGATGTCGCCGGCCGGGGGGAAGCCGTAAAAAAGCGACTCCCGAAGATCGCCGTAATAAACGAGCACAGGATAGCCGCGCCATCCCGGACAGACGAAATTGGCCCAGTCGGCGGGCTCGTCGGCGGGTGGTCCGGAAAACTGGGCGCAGTCCTTCTCAATGTCGAATTCGGTATAGGCGCTTTCGATCTCGGCTGAATGGGCAAGGCCCATGGCGCTGGCGAGAAAGAGAATCGAGAGTGGCAGCCGCATCCTTGTCGCTCCGGTGCATTCGGTTCGGCGGAGCTTAACGCAAGGTCGTCGGCACCGAAATCGCTTTTCGGAATTTCAGGCGAGGAGCTGCTTCAAGGCTTCCTCGAGTGCTGCCGGATCGCCCTTCAGCTCGACTGTCTTCAGCCGCGCCGTCGCGCCGGAGACCACGGAAACGGCGCTTGCGGGAATGCCAAAACCCTTTGCAATCAGCTTTTCCAGCGCGGTGTTGGCCTTGCCATTTTCAGGAACGGCGCGCACCCGCGCCTTCATGTGGCTGCGGCCATCGTCGGTTTCCCCCAGCCCTTCCAGCGCGTCGCGTGAGGCCTTCGGGGCGAGCCGCACGAACAGCATCAACCCTGCATCGGTCAGACGGAAGCAGGAGGGTGCTTCCGCCATGCCTATGAAAGGAGCGCGGGCGCGATCGTCGTCAGCAGGAACTGACGAAGGAAGAACAGGATCAGCAGCAGGATGATGGGCGAAATGTCGATGCCGCCCAGATCAGGCAGAAGATTGCGGATGGGGCGCAGGACAGGTTCGGTCACGCGGAAAAGGAAATTTCCGATGCTGCCCACGAACTGATTGCGCGGGTTGACCACGTTGAATGCATAAAGCCAGGAAAAGACGGCCGATGCGATGATGAGCCACCAATAAATGTCGAGCGCCATGACGAGGGTCTGGATAAGCGCGAGCATGCCGGTCTCCTGGGCCGTGTTGACTATGGCGCGGGCTGCCGTTTCCGACCGTGCCGCAATGTTTGCGACATGTAGCCATTGCAGCCCGAAGCGGCAAGTCTGCGCAGTGTTTTTACCGATTTGGGAACGGGCCCGTGTGCTGTTGAAAAATCCTTTCCGGAGAAGCCCTGGGCCGCAACTCGCTTCTTGACAGGCTGGCGTGCGCAGACCTAAATGCGGCCCATCGGTGGAACGGGGCTGTAGCTCAGCTGGGAGAGCGCGTCGTTCGCAATGACGAGGTCAGGGGTTCGATCCCCCTCAGCTCCACCAACCACCCGCCGGTTCAGCTTCTCCCACAGGTCTTAATCCAGATAGCGGCGTGTTTTCCGTAGATTGGCTGATATTTGTGCATCGTCATCCCGATCTGTCGGCTGGCAGGCAGTGCAGGCTGGTGTCGATCTCGCGGTCGCCGTTCGATTACAGGCCCAAGGGCGGGACCGAGATGAGCCTCCCTGATACGCCAGATCGACGAACAGCTCCTGGAGACGCGGTCCCTCGGTGTCCGTCAGACAATTTGGCATCTGAAGAATGAAGACCATCAGGTCAATGAGAAGCGCATCCGCCGGCTGATGCGGTTGAACGGGCCTGATGCCGATCTACCAGAAGTCCAGCACGGACAGGCTGGCGAAAGGGCGCAAGACCTGGCCTGGCGCATCACCCACATGCCGGAGGCCGATTTCTGCGTCGACGTGTCGAATGAAGCGGTCCCCAATTTGGCGCGCCAGAGATCATGAACCTGGATCAAGGCAGCCAGTTCATGTCCTTGGCGTGGACGGACCGGCTGCGGCGGACAGGACCCGCATCTCGATGGATGGCAAGGGACGGTTCCTCGGCTATATCTTCGTCGGGCGACTGTGGCGCCCGCTCAAGTCGAGTGCGTTCATTCGCGTGCTTGGGAGAGCAGATGCGTTCAGCCCACCAGCCGTTCCGCTGCTTGCGCCAGGACCTTGGCGCCGGCGAGCGCGTGGTCCGGTTCAATGCGTTCGGATGGATGGTGGCTCACGCCCTTCCAGCAGGGGATGAAAAGCATCCCCGTCGGGCAGATCGCATGGAGATGCCGGGCGTCGTGACCGGCGCCGGACGCGATCTCGGTTGCCGGAAAACTCGACGCCGAGGCCGCTCGTGCCAGAAGGTCGCGCATCTCTTCAGCAAACACCAGCGGCGCATCGTGCAGGAGCTGTACGACCCGGACTTCGCAAGGACCGGCATGGTCCTTTGCGATGGGGGCGACAAGATCGCCAAGACGGACGAGCGTATCCGCATCGGGATGTCGCAGATCGATGGAAAACTCCACCCGCGCCGGTACGACCGACGGCGCGTTGGGCGAAACGGCAAAGTGGCCGATGGTGAAGCGAACGACGTCTTCCCGATCCCATATGGCTTTCTGCAACGCGTCGACGATTGCTATTGCTGCAACGAGCGCATCCCTGCGCACTGAACGCGGCGAGGTGCCCGCATGGTTCTCCTCGCCCTCCACCGTTACACGAAACGTGCGCTTGCCCTGGATGCCGGTTACGATCCCGACCGGCATGCCGAGGTTTTCGAGAATGGGTCCCTGCTCGATATGCGCTTCGATATAGCCGAAAGCCGGCCGTTTCAGCGAGCGCCGCGGAATGTTGCTATCAAGGGCCAGAACGCGCTCAATGGCTTCGCCGGCCGTGATGCCGTCCCTGTCCTTCAGCGCATGGATCGTCTCCACGCTGCGCAGACCCGCATAGCCGGCCGAACCCATCATCCCAGGCGCGAAGCGCGAGCCTTCCTCATTCGTCCAGGCGACGACCTCGATGGCCCGTTTCAGCGCGATGCCGGAAGACTTGAAAGCCTCCGCCACCTCGAGCGCGGCGAGAACTCCGTAGACCCCGTCGAAGCGCCCGCCGGTCGGCTGACTGTCGATATGCGACCCGATCAGGAGCGGCGGCAGGTTCGGGTCCTCGCCCTCAAGGCGCAGGAAGAGATTGGCCAGGCTGTCGGTATATGGGGCGAGGCCGATCTCGCCGGCCCATGCCACGAGCTGCGCCCGCGCCATGATCTCCGTTTCGGACAAGGCCGGGCGGTCGACGCCGCCCTCCGCCGTTTCGCCAAAGCGGGCAAGCTGCATCAAGCGTTGCCATAAGCGCTCGCCGTCGATGAAATCCGATACCGGGGCCATGATCGGTCAGTTCGTGCGCATGATCTGGGCGGGATTGGCGCGGGGATCGCGCGGCAGCCATCGTTTCTGTTCCACCTGGGCCAGAAACTCCGCGACGAACTGGTTGAACAGCGCCGGCTCTTCAAGATTGAGGGTGTGACCGCTCCTGGGCAGGATCGCCAGGCCGCAGGCCTGTATGGTTTTCTTCATGAAGATTCCCGGCTGAAGGCAGTGATCGTCCTCGTCACCGACAAGAACCAGCGTTGGGGCAGTCATGGCTTTCAGCTTCTCCTCCAGATCGTAGATCGAGGGGCGTCGGGCCTGAACACCGCGCATCGTGTTTGCCGAACCCAAGGCGTCGTGCTCGCCCAGATGCCGGCGAAACTCCTGCCAGCCGCGCGGGTCTTTCAGGAGAAAGGCAATGCGCGATGCGGCCATCCCGTAGACGTGGGAGAAGGCTTCCGAACCCTGCTCCTCGAACTGGCGCGCGACTTCCAGGGAAACGTCGCGGAAATACTCCTCGAACTCCTTTTCGGCGCCGTAGCCGGCGCCGGCGACAACCAGCGACAGCACGCGTTCGGGATAGGTGAGGCCGAAATGAAGCGTGGCGAATCCGCCCATGGACAGGCCCACCACATGGGCCTTTTCGATGGCAAGCGCGTCGAGCACGTCGCGGATGTCGTCGACGGCCCGCTTCTGCGAGTATTTTTCGACATCGGCGGGTACATCCGAGGGGCTGTAACCCCGCGCATTGTAGGTGATGCAGCGATACCGGCGGCTGAAATGGCGAACCTGCGGTTCCCAACTGCGCTGGTCGCCGCCGAACTCATGCACGAAGAGGATCGGCGTGCCTTCGCCCGCCTCTTCCACATGCAGTCTGACGCCATCGGAAGTGGTGACAAGAGCCATGGCGCGCCTCAAATGATCGAGCGGCGGGAGGCGATGCCGCCATCCACGGTGACGATCGTGCCGGTCGTGTAACCGGAGCGGTCGGAGGCAAGGAACACGATCGTGTCGACCACCTCTTCCACATGGGCGGGGCGGCCGAGCGGATAGGTGGCGGCAAGCTCCATGTAGCGGCTCTCGTCACCATACATGCTCTTGGCCCGCTTCTTCAGCATGTTGTAGATGCGCCCGGTATCCACGGGCCCCGGATTGACGCCGACAACGCGGATGTTGTCGTCGAGACTGGCGCCGCCGAGCGCCTTGGTGAACGCCATGAGGGACGCGTTGCCCGTTACGCCGGCGATGTAGCGCGGGTCGAACACCTCACCGCCATTGCCGATATTGTTGATGATGACACCGCCCCCACGGGCCTTCAGGCGCGCGTAGACCAGCCGGCATAGATTGATGTAGCCGAAAACCTTCAATTCCCAGCCTGCCCGCCAGGCATCTTCATCCACGTCATACATGGTGCCGCTCGGGATGACGCCGGCATTGTTGACGAGGATATCAATGTCGCCCGCGGCCTCCACCAGGCGTTCGCAGGCGCCTTTGCCGGTGATGTCCATCGGGTGAAGATGAACCTCTACATCGTTTTTCGAAACGATCTCACGGCGCAGTTCCTCCAGGCGATCGGCGCTGCGCGCCGTCAGGTGCAGGTTCACGCCTTCTTCCGCCAGGGTTCGGGCGAGGCCCTCGCCGATACCCTGCGAAGCGCCTGTGATGAGTGCCGTCTTTCCGGCCATGCGAAGATCCATGGATAATCCCTCCTTTTTCGTTCATTCAGGTCAAGGCGCTCAGAACAGCTTGACGTCCTCGTTCATCCCGCGGGCCTCTTCCACGGCTTTTGGCAGCAAGGCGCAGAATTCCTCCACCCATGCGGTTGGAACCGAAACACTGACCTTGATGAACTGATCTCCGAAGGCCTGTGTGTGGTATCGGCCGTGTCGGATCATGATGTTGTGGCGATCCATCACCGCGCAGATCGCTTCCGGCCGAACGCCCGCATCCTTGCATTCGATGACCAGGAAATTGCCGTTGGACGGGTAGACCGGCACCGTGAGGCCGGGAATGCTTTCGGCAACCTCGCGCACCATCTCCTGGTTTCTGCGCAGCTCGGCCAGCACCTCGGGGAACCACTGCTTCTTCACCTTCAAACCGGCGATCGCACCGCGCTGGGCGACAATGTTGGAACCCAGATTGTTGGGGGGGCCATCCGCCAGCATCTCGATCGTGTCGGGGGACGCGACGAGAGCGCCCACGCGCAGGCCCGCGAATCCCAGCCATTTGGAAAAGCTCCAGACCGTGATCGTCCGTTCGGGATAGAACCGTGCCGCAAGCGTATGGTCATGGGCGAAATCGCGATAGGTGCAGTCCTGGATGAGCCAGCACCCGGCGTTGCGCGCGATGTCGGCAATGGCGCGTATTTCCTCTTCGGTCGCAGCGCAGCCGAGCGGATTGTTCGGATCGACGAAATAGATGATCTTCGTTTGCTCGGTGACGGCCTCGGCAAGCCGTTCGGGGGAGAGACGATAGTTGAATTCGGAGCCGTAGATGGGAATCTGCACCACCGAGGCGCCCGCAGCCCTGGCGAATTTCATCGGCCAGGCCCAGGTCGGATCGGTCGTCAGGAACTCGTCTCCGGGGCCGCAGAGCGTCCGGCAGACATGGTAGAGGCCCTGCACCGCGCCATCGGTAACGAGCGTCGACATGCCACCGATGCCGATATCCTCGAGAATGAGATTGCGCAGCTCTTCGAGGCCGAGGGGCGGTGCATAGGCGTGGAACTCCTCGTTCTGCAACGCATCGATCATCGCCTGGATCACCGATTTATGCGCCGGATGGTGATTGGTGTTCTGGCCCATCCATCGAAGTTCGCGGTTGTTGACCAGCCGATCGAAGTGGCTGTTCCTAAGCTCGAAATCACGCATGCCTGCTTGTCTCCTCGCGCCCTCTGTGCGGTCGTTTGTTGTGCTCAGGCCGTGTTTGGTGTCCCAAATGATCGATCTGGCATACCAAAATATTCCATTATGGAGATTTTTTTACAAGAGTTTATTGATTGGTACGCCAAAATCGACAATCATGGCGCCGTACAACAAAAAGGGGACCGGTGTCTCTCCCGGACATCGGCAAATATCACGTTCGGCAAAGCCGGCTTTTCAAATGGAGAACAACATGCGGATTCCGTCTGTTTTTAGTGCGCTTGGCTTTGGTCTCGCACTCGGTGCAGGGGCCTTCTCGGCGCCCGCTGCGGCGCAGGACTTTCCCTCGGAGCCGATCACGCTGGTGGTCAACTGGCCCGCTGGCGGCGGCATGGATCGCGCGGGGCGCCTGGTCGCCGAATATGCCAAGAAGCATGTGGACGTTCCCATCGCGGTGATCAATGTGGACGGCGCGGGCGGCGCCACCGGGGTGCGCCACGTGGCGGACGCCGAGCCGGATGGCTACACGGTAGGCATACTGGGGGCGAGCATCATTTCCAGCCAGTATGTGAACCAGAATGCGAATGCCATCGACGACATCGATTATCTGGCATTCTTCGGCCCCGATCCCGCAGCGCTCGAAGTGCGCTCCGATCTCGGTGTGAACTCGGTGGAGGAGTTCGTCGCCAGGCTCAAGGAGGCGCCCGGCAGCGTAAAGAACGGGAACGACGCACCAGGCGGCGTATCGCATATCGCCGCCGCGCTTCTCGAGACAAAGGCAGGCGTCAAGCTCTCCAAAATTCCCTATCAGGGTTATGCCCCGACGGTGGCCGCCGTTGTCTCCGGCGAGGTCAATGCCGCGACCCTTCCTGTCCATCAGTTGATCGATCAGCACAAGGCCGGCGACGTGAAGATTCTCGGGGTGATGAGCACGGAGCGTCATTTCATGGCGCCGGACGTGCCGACCTTCAAGGAGCTTGGCATAGACCTGGTCGCCGGCGACTGGCGTGCGCTCTATGTTCCAAAGGGTGTTCCCGAGGAGCGCAAGGCTCTCCTGGAAAAGATGCTTTTGGACACCACCAACGACCCTGAATTCCAGGCGGCAGCGCAAAAGATGGGCTTTGTCATCACTCCGATGGGAGCCGCGGAAACCACCGAGTTTGTCAAGAAATCCGACGCTGAACTCTACCCGATCCTGGAGGAAGCTGGTCTTGTGAAGGTTCGTAAGAAATAGGTCGGCGCCAGCTATTGGACGCAGTGGGAGACGATCATGGTCGATCCGTCGGAAAACGCGGGCGCGCACAGGGCGCGCCTGCATCTGGGGAGAGGGCTTTTCTTCGGCCTGTGGGCTGCCTTCGGCTGGTATGGCCAGTTCGGGAACGCCCGTCTCGTGGAGGATTTTGGTCTTGACCCGGGGCCGGGGCTTCTTCCATCGATCGTTCTTTCCATTCTGACCGTTGGGGCGCTTGTTCTGGTGGGCATGGGCCTGGCAGAACGCCTGAGGGCGGGGCCGCTCTCCATCGATTGGGCAGCGGCTCTGCGCGGCTCGGTCGCGCCGGCACTGCTGTGCCTTTCGCTTGCGGCCTATCTGCCACTCATCCGGGCGATGGGCTTCGTTCCGGCGACTGTCCTTTATTCCGGACTCCTGATGGTGGCATTGAGCCGCGAGCAGTTTCGTGTCGCGCCACGCTCGACACTGATGTCGATCATAATCGGCGTTCTTGTCTGCACTGCGCTGACCTATGCGCTCTTCGTCTATTGGATTGGCGTTCCGTTGCGCTGAGACAGCCCAGCCAAAACCATAATAAAAGGGGATCGTGGCCGTGTTCTTCGAGTTCGTAACACAGTTCGCCGATATCTTTTCCAATCCCTACATGCTGCTTCTCAGTGTGGTTGGAACCGCGCTTGGCATCGTATTCGGCTGCTTGCCGGGCATCTCCTCGACCATGGCGCTGGCGATCCTGCTGCCGATTTCCTTTTCGCTGACGCCTTCGGAGGCGATCGTCTTCCTGATGGCGGTGTTTTCGGCAAGCGTCTTCGGCGGGTCCATTTCCGCGATCCTGATCAACATCCCAGGCACGCCCGGTGCAATCGTGACCCAGCTCGACGGGTATCCAATGGCGCGCTCGGGCAGGGCGGGGGAGGCGCTGTTCTATGCGCTCGGCGCCTCAACCATCGGCGGCGTGATCGGGCTTGTCGCTCTGATCCTGATCGCACCCATCGTCGCGGGCGCCGCCATGCAGTTTCGCAGTCCGGAATTTGCAATGGCCACCGTCTTCGGCCTCACCTTGCTTGCCTATTCCACGCCAGGCGCAACTTTTCTCGGCATCCTCAGTGGCTGCATCGGATTGATCTGCGGAATGGTAGGTTTCGACAGCCTGACGGATGTGCCACGTTTTGATTTCGGCAGCAGCGCACTGCAAAACGGCATCAATCTTGTGCCGGTAACCATCGGTCTTTTCGGCATTGCCGAGATCATCCGGAACCTGAATGTCTCCTCGGAAAGCGGGAAGACTGTGACGCGTCACATCGGCCGCATCATTCCTCCATGGGCGGAAATCCGTCGTCTCTGGAAGGCGGTGCTGCGCGGTTCGGGCATCGGCATCGCTGTTGGGGCCATCCCGGCTGCGGGATCTGCCATCGCCGTCGCGGTTTCCTATGCTCAGGAACAGCGCCTTTCCCCGCGCGGCAAGGATTTCGGCAAAGGGGTTCCCGATGGCGTCGTGGCGCCGGAAGCGTCCAACAACGCTGCTGTCGGCGGAGCGCTCGTTCCCATGATGACGCTCGGCATTCCCGGCGACACCATGACGGCGGTGCTCATGGGCGCCCTCCTGATCCACGGTCTTCGACCAGGTCCGCAGCTTTTCGTCGAGCATGCGGATTTCGTCGCATCCGTCTATGTGGGTCTTTTCGTAGCCATTCTTCTGACCGCGGCCATGGGCTTCCTGCTGATGAAGCAGTTCATCCGCCTGATGCGGGCGCCCCGCCACATCCTCGTGGTGGCGATCATCCTTCTGTGCGTGATCGGCTCCTTTGCGATCCGCAACAACCTGGCGGATGTGGGGGTCATGATCGCCTTCTCGGTGGTCGGCTATTTGATGTACAAACTCGAGATTCCGGTCGCCCCGCTGGCATTCGGCCTGATCCTGGGTCCCATTCTGGAGGAAAACCTGCGTCGTTCGCTGATTGTGAGCGATGGCAGCTGGATGGTGTTCGTGGAGCGCCCCATCGCATTGGCTATGCTCTTGCTCTCGCTCGCGGCGGTGCTGTATCCAGTTTTCGGGGCGTTGCGCCCGAAACGGGCAAAAGCCGATGCGGGAAAATAGCGATTGTTTTCTTGCTGGATGTGACAGGGTGGAGTGAACGGTGACCGACATGGCTTCCCAGGCGAGCGAAATCGCTCGTCGCCTTGAAGATGAGATCGTTCGCGGAGAGCGCTCACCGGGCGCTCGGCTCGATGAACGCTCGCTTGCCGAACATTTCGGTGTGTCGCGCACGCCGGTCCGCGAGGCGCTGCAATGGCTCGCGGCGCACGGCCTTGTCAGCCAGAGGGGGAGGCAGGGCGCACGTGTGGCCGAGCTTTCGGTTCCCGATCTGCTCGACGCCTTTTTCGTGATCGCTGAAATGGAAAGCATGGCTGCCCGACAAGCGGCCCGGCGGATTCTGCCCGAACAGCGCGAGCAGTTGGTCGAAAGCCATGAACGGTGCGCGGCCCTCGTTGCAGCCAATGACGCGGAAGGCTTCTACGTCGAAAATCTCCGCTTTCACGCTTTGGTTCTCGAAGCTTCACATAACCGGATACTGAAAGACCAGATGGGAACCGTTCGCGCGCTGACGGCGCCCTACCGCCGTTACGTGACGCATCAGCCAGGCCGCATGAAGGCCTCGATCGTCGAGCATGGTCACGTCGTCCAGGCGATCCTTGCAGGCGATGGAGACGTGGCGGCCGAGGTGATGCGCGACCACGTCAATCTGCTTGGTGAGGGCTTGAGCGACCTCCTGCATCTCATGGCTTCCAAAAAGGGACCCATGCTGGCAGAGTCCCACTGAAGATGCGTCATTGGCCCTTTGATGCATTCTTTCGTGAAATGATGCTCAGGACGACTTTGGTACATTGATCGCCGATGGGTATTCCGGCATTCAGGTTATCAAGGGCGGTCTGCTCGTGTCGGGTCTCTGCCGGTTTCGTGGACACTGAAATAAGGCGTTCGACGCCTGGAGACCCTCGGCTTCGACGATCACACTCCTTTTCGGTGCCGAGCGCCACGCGGCAGCGGCAAATGTCCGATCGAGTAAACCAAAGTTCCCTGAAATTTGCGGCTTCTCCCCGCCTTTCGGGTGCATTGACGGGAAATTTCGCTGTAGAGGCAGGTTCGCCTCGGGCTGGAACCGCCCCAAACCAATTCCCGGCCGTGTGATCCGCGCGGCTTGCCGGGCAAATGACTCACTTGTTTCAGGCAGGCCAGGGCCATAGTCTTGGCGCGAAAAGCGTCTGGCGGTCATCCCTCGTGCAACCTCATATAAAAACCGAATGGCTTCTGGCGTTTCGCGCCGTGCTCCTTACAGGAACGGTGACGGAAGCTGCTGCACAGATTTTTCGCACACAGCCACAGGTGAGCCGGATGATCCGCGCGCTGGAAGAGGCGACGCGGCTCAGGCTCTTCACGCGCGAGGGGCGGCGGCTCATACCGACAGATGCGGCGCTAAGCTTTGCCGATTACATTCAGCCGACCCTCAAAATGCTGGAAGGCCTCGAAGCATTTTCCGAGGACGTGCGCCTGCGCCGCCGCACGCCGCTTGTGGTTCTTGCGGAGCCGTTTCTGATTCAGGGCCTGGTGCCGGAGGTTCTGGAGCGGCTCGCGCCGTTCGAAGATCGCCGGCTCGGCATCGACCTGTGTGTGCGCAGGGTCGGTGTGTGGCAGAACCAGAGCGACGCAGATTTTGCGATGGTCGCCTTGCCCTTTGCACAAACGGATTTCATCGCGAAGCCGTTCGCCGAAGCGGAAGTGGTGCTTGTCACGCCGCCTGGCCATCCGCTGAAGGATCACCAGAAGGTCTCTTTCGCCGAGATCGGGAAATATCCCTTCATCGCGCTTCGCCCGACGACCCTTCTAAGGGCGCAGATCGATACGCTGGCAGCCGCGTCTGGCCAGACACTTCGCCCGCGTTTGGAGACAGACAGCGGCTCGGTCGCGGTGGACCTCGTTTCACGCGGCTTCGGCCTGACGATCGCCGACCCTCTCGTGGCGCGGTCCTACAGCCATACCGGGATCGGCATCGCCAAACTCGAAACCCGGATCGTCATCCGCTACGGCTTCCTGCTGCGCGATACGGAGCCTTCAGAGGCTATCGAACATGCGCTCGCACGGGTTCGCGAGACCGCCAAGGATCTCGGCAGAGACTTTCTCCGCCTGCTCTGATCCACGGTTCCTTTCGAGGGGTCGCGTGACGAGTAGCGCCAATCGGAGAGCCTGAAATCTTCGCAGCGGCGCCAGCCGGGAAGATCATGCGCCAGATGCATGGTTGATGGATAAGTTTTCCAAGTCACGGAGAATTACCAGAAAATATGGGGATTCACCGAAGATATAATCATGCGTTTTACGCATAAGCGCTGACGGAATGCGCATTTTTCAGAGGCGCCTCTTTGGCCTTAGCCTGTCCGCATGGCTGGAACGCCGATCATAAGGGGTTCTTAGCCGGAACATGTTTCGCCTTGGAAAAGGGTTTCGGATCTTGCGCCTGGTGCTGAGCAACAATGAAGGGATCAACGGGATACCGGTTTCCGCGCGGCTCCTTTCCCAGGGCGTCCGGGTGCTCGATGCGCTGGAAGCCGGCGTGCGGGCCGTGGAGGCAGACCCGACGATCTGGACCGTGGGCCGGGGCGGCTGGCCGAATCTTCTTGGCGAGGTGGAACTCGATGCTTCCGTGATGGATGGAGACAGTTTGCGTAGCGGCGCGGTCGGCGCCGTTCGCGGTTATCTGCATCCGGTTTCCATTGCGCGGCGCGTGCTCGAAGACGTTCCTCACGAGTTGCTGGTTGGTGAAGGCGCCATGCGGTTTGCCCGCGAGACGGGGGCTGAGAGCGGCGATCTCCTGATGGAGCATGCCCAGGTGGCGTGGGAGCGGTGGTATCGCGAGGAATTGACCGAAGATCAGCGCGACGCCTGGCCGGAAACGGCAATGCGGCAGCTCTGTTGGCAGGCGATGGATCCGGAGACCGGCAAGGACACGACGGTCTTTCTCGGACAGGACGCCGCCGGCTCCATCGGCAGTGCGACGAGCACGTCGGGCTGGGGCTGGAAATATCCCGGCCGCCTTGGCGACAGCCCGCTGATCGGCGCTGGCTCCTATGCCGACAGCCGCTATGGAGCCTGTGCCTGTACGGGGGTCGGCGAGATGACGATCCGGTGCGGCACGGCGCGTTCGGTCGTGCTTTATCTGAAACTGGGACGCAGCGTGCGGGAAGCGGTTCATGAAGCCGTCGGCGACATGCGCGCCCTGCATGGCGGCCTGATCGGCCGCGTCACGATCCACGCCATTGGCGTGGAGGGCGATCATTGCGTCGTCGCCGTCAATGGCGAGCCGGGCAATCACTACTGGCTCTGGCGTGAGGGGGACGCTGCTCCGGCGCGCCATGAGGCCGAAATCATCACGCTTTCGCCCGATGCCGCTCTCTTGGCGGCGCGGTCCGTCCATGCGGTCTCGGAGCGCAAGGCGCGTGATGGCGCGGGCGCTTCTTCTTTCAATCCTTCCAATACGCCAAAGTCGTAATCCCAGGAGTTCTCGATGACAGCCCACGACGCGGTATTCCCCCAGAAACCACTGTTCGCCGAGGACCCCGATGGGATCAGCGGCATCGATCTTTCGAGCGTGGGGAAGCTGTTCCCGATCAAGAAGGAGCGCGTCTATTTCAACAATGCTTCCATCGGCGCGCTCAGCGATCCGGTCGCGAATGCGGTCAATCGCTTCATCCAGAATTGCCAGGTCAACGGACGGAACGATTATCCCCATTGGTGCCGATATGCCGATACCGCCATCAAGGACCGAATTGCGAAGCTGATCGGTGCGAAGCGCAACGAGATCGCGTTTGTGAAGAACACCACCGAGGGCCTCGTGACGGTGGCCAACGGGCTGAGCTGGAAAGCTGGCGACAATGTTATTCTGCCGGATATCGAATATCCGTCGAACGTCTATTGCTGGATGAAGCTTGCCGCAAAGGGCGTCTCGATCCGCTGGGTCAAGAACCGCGAAGGCCGGATCACGGTCGACGACATTCGCGACGCCATGGACGAGCGCACAAGGCTCGTATCGCTCAGCGCCGTGCAGTTCTCCAACGGGTTCCGGCAGGACCTTGAGGCGACGGCGGCGCTTTGTCGCGAAAAGGGGGTGCTGCTCAATCTCGACGCCATTCAATGGGTGGGAGCGCTGGAGATGGATGTTGAAACGCTCGGCGTCGATTTCATGTCCTTCGGCGGCCACAAATGGATGCTCGCGCCGGTCGGTACCGGCGTCTTCTACTGTCGCGAAGGTGCGCTGGAACTCCTGGATCCGCCCTCGGTAGGGTATCACACCGTGGATCGTGGCGAAGATCACATGGAGTATGTGCTCGACTATCGCCCCAATGCCGGGCGCTTCGAGGAGGCGCTTGTGAACTTTCCGGGAATCTGGGGGCTCGACGCTGCGGTGCGCGTACAGCTCGAACTGACCCCGAAGACAATCGAAGAGCATATTCTCGGGCTAACGATGCGCGCCGCCGAGGGCATGCGGCGCAAGGGCTATGTGATCATGAGCCCGTTCGGCGACGGCGAGCGTTCGGGGAATTTGTCCTTCACCCATCCCGACCGGGCGCCCGCGGAAATCGATGTTCACTTGCGCAATCGCGGCATCGACCTTGCCCAGCGTGGTGGCAAGCTGCGGATATCGCCCAGCTACTACAACGATGCCGGAGAGATCGACCGTCTCATCGACGAACTGCCCTGAGATCATTCAACAAGACAAAAAACGAAAACCAACAGAGGAGTTTCAAATGGAGTTCACAAGACGCAGTTTCGGTCTGACAGCGCTTACGACCCTTGCTGGCCTGGCGCTTACGAAAGCGGGATTTGCCGCCGGCGGCGGTGGCACCCTTCGCTATGGCACGGTTACCGAGGTGACGAATATCGACCCGCATGTCTATGGCGGCAGTGCGTGGAAGGTTCTGATCGGCGTGCTCTATTCACCGCTCGTCACGTTCGACACCAAGGGCGAAATCGTCCCGGCCGTGGCGGAAAGCTGGGAGCAGCCGGATGCAAGCACGATCGTCTTCAGCCTGCGTGATGGCGTCAAATTCCATGATGGGAGCGCGATGACGGCCGACGATGTCGTGTTCTCGCTCGAACGCATCCGAGACGAGGCGACCGGCGCGACCTTGCGCAGCTATCTGGTCGAGGCGACGATCACCAAGATCGATGACAAGAGGATCGAGGTGAAGAAGCCCGCGCCGGATGCTTCCCTGCTTTCGGTTCTCGGCCTGCCTGAAGCAGCCATCGTTTCCAAGGCGTGGATCGGTTCAGGCGTCAACGTGAAGGCCGAGGCAAATGGCACCGGCCCCTTCCGTCTCGCAGAATACGAGTCTGCGGTGCGGGCCCGCCTCGAGGCCAACCCGGATTTCTATCTCGACGGTGAGCCCAAGCTAGATGTCGTGGAATTCCGCATGATCAAGAACGACGATGCCCGTGTGAGCGCTCTTCGCAGCGGCTCCGTCGATATGATCGACTTCGTGCCATGGAAGGATATCGACGTGCTCGGCCGCATGCCGAATTTCCACGTCGACAGCGCTTCGGGCGCCTTCATGAACCTGTGGTTCAATGCCACGCGCGCGCCTTTCGACAATCCAGCCGTGCGCCGCGCCATGGCTTTCGCCATCGATCGCGAAGCCATTTCCCGCGCAGCCTTCTTCGGGCATGGAGCGCCGATCTACGGTCCGCCCACCCCGTCGGATTCTCCCTGGTATAATTCCGAGCTCGATAACACGGTCACGCTCGACCTTGAAAAGGCAAAGGGCCTGATGGAGGAGGCCGGCCTCGCAAACGGGCTGGACATGGAGCTGATCGTCTACCAGGGCCTCGGCATCTATACGACCACGGCCCAGATCATTCAGGCGAACCTGAAGGAGATCGGTGTCAACGTATCCATCCGCCTCGTCGAGTGGTCGGATCTGGTCGCCCGCAAGAACGGGGCGGAATACGATGCGATGGTTTATGGTGTCTCGATGAAGCTCAACGATCCGGATGCCTATGGCTATTATTTCGGCGCGGAATCGACCTACTGGGCCAAACCCATCGGCTATCGCGACGACACGCTTGAAGGGCTATTGGAAAAGGGCCGGACCCTGACCGACATGGGCGAGCGAAAGAAGGTTTATGCCAAGGTGGAAGAACGCCTTCTGGAAACCATGCCATGGGTCTTCATCAATTATCGTGAGCAGGCCCAGGCCTATACCCGCAAGGTCGACGGCTATGTGCATCTCGGTGGCGCGCTGAACGAAAGCAGCCCGGCCATTTCGATGCCTCTCATGACCGTTTCCTGACCGGGAGCCGAGAGGCTTACTCAATCCCGCCGGCCGCGTTGCCGGCGGGGTTCGACCTGAAGCGAGACCTCATGCTGACATTTTTCGGACATCGCCTGTCCTCGGCTCTTCTCACTCTCTTCATCGCGGCTATTGCGGTGTTTCTCGTGGTTCACATGATTCCCGGCGATCCGGTGATGATCATGCTCGGCGAGGCCGCCGGCGGCGATCCCGCCACCGTTGCGCGCATGCGCCAGGAACTGGGCCTCGACCAGCCGCTCTTCATGCAGTTCTGGCATTGGGCTTCACGGCTGCTGCACGGCGATTTCGGCCTGTCGCTGCGCAGTGGCGAACCGGTGCTGGGCGAGTTGCTCGTGCGCATCCCACGCAGTCTGGAACTGATTGCGGGCGGCCTTCTCGTGGCGGTCGTGCTCGGCCTGCCGCTCGGCATCATCTCGGCGCGCAATCGCGGCAAGCTGAGCGGCGTCCTGAGTTCCATCGTCGCGGTGATCGGGTTTTCTGCCCCGGTGTTCGTTTCCGGCGTTCTGCTTGTGGTGGTTTTCGCCGTTTGGCAGCAATGGCTGCCCTCTTCGGGATATGTGGCCTTCGCGGATGACCCCCTTCTGCATCTCTCCTGCCTCGTTCTTCCCTCCCTGGCCATCGGGTTCAATTTCATGGGCGTCGTGGCGCGCGTCACACGTGCCAGCCTCATCGACACGATGGGGAAGGATTATGTCATGCTGGCGCGCGCCAAGGGGATGTCGCGCGGCCGCGCCATGATCCATCATGCGCTGCCCAATGCCATGGTCCCCGTGATCGCCATCATCGGCATCCGCGCTGGCAATCTTCTGGGGGGCACCGTGATCGTTGAGGCGCTGTTCGACTGGCCGGGCCTCAGCTCATTGCTCGTCAGCGCTTCCTTTGCGCGCGACTACCCGGTGATGCAGGGCGCGCTCATTGCGATTTTCGCTCTTTTCATCGTCATCAGTCTCGCCATCGACCTGGCGCAGAGCTTCTTTGATCCGCGCGTGAGGGCCAAGGCATGAATTCGCCTCTTCTTTCCTTTTTCGGGCGTGAGTTCCGGATGCTGCGCAATCTGCCTGCGCTGATTGCCATCATCTTCCTGGCCGTCATGTCGCTTCTGGCGATCTTCGCGCCGCTTCTGCCGATTGCCGATCCCCTTGCCATCGACACGCTCAACATTCTGTCCGGCCCGTCAGCGCTCCATCTGCTTGGTACGGATGAACTGGGCCGCGATATTCTTTCGCGCATTCTTTATGGAGGGCGCATCTCGCTCGGCGTGGCCACCGCTGCCGTGCTTCTGGCCGGAGCGCTCGGCACGGTCGCGGGCATCTGCGTCGCGTTTCTCGGCCCCAAGCTCGAGGCGATATCCATGCGCCTGATCGACGTTTTCGTTTCCATGCCGGAAATCTTCGTCGCGCTCGTGGCGCTGGCGCTGTTGGGGGGCAATGTGGCCACACTGATTGTGACAATCGGCCTGATCTATTGTCCGCAATTTGCCCGTGTCGTTTACAACATAACCCGCAGCATTCGCGAGCGGGAGCATGTCATGGCCGCGCGTTCCCTCGGGGCGGGGCGGTTGTGGCTGATCCGGCATGAGGCTCTTCCCAATCTTCTTTCCATCATTGCCGTGCAGGCTTCCGTCACCTTCTCCTTCGCAATGCTGCTTGAAGCCGGATTGAGCTTTCTTGGCTTGGGTGTTCAGCCTCCGACACCATCCTGGGGACAGATGGTGGGCCTGCTGAAGAACTACATCTTCGTCAATCCCTGGCCTGCCGTATTCCCTGGCCTTGCCCTTTTCTTCGTGGTGCTGGCAATCAACATCGTCGGCGATTTCCTCCAGGACGTTCTCAATCCGGAGCTGCGCAAATGACCGGGAACGCACTCCTTTCCGTCAAGGGCCTGTCCGTCCGGTTCGGCAACTTCACTGCAGTCGATGACATTAGCTTCGACGTGGCGCCCGGCGAGGTGGTCTGCATCGTCGGCGAATCCGGTTCGGGCAAATCCGTTACCGGCCGTGCGGTGATGGGGCTTCTGGAGGAAACCTCCGAACGCAGCGGCGAAATTTATCTGCGTGGGGAGCCGCTGCACACAGCTCCCGAGCAACGCCTCAATGCGTTGCGGGGTAAGGAAATCGCGATGATTTTCCAGGAGCCGATGACCGCGCTCAATCCCGGCATGCGTGTGGGATTGCAGATTGCGGAAGTGCTCATGCTGCATTTCCCGATCACGCGCCAGGAGGCCTGGAGCCGGGCTGTTGCCCTGCTCGAGCGTGTCGGCATCCGCGAAGCGGATATGCGGGCGCGGGCCTATCCGCATGAGTTGTCGGGCGGCATGCGGCAGCGGGTGATGATCGCATGCGCTTGCGCGGCCAATCCCTCGCTGATCATCGCCGACGAGCCAACCACCGCGCTCGACGTGACCGTGCAGGCGCAGGTTCTTGATCTCCTGTTCGACATGCAGAAGGAACTCGGCTCCGCCGTCCTGTTCGTCACGCATGATCTCGGGGTGGTAGCCGAGATCGCCGACCGGGTCATCGTGCTCTATCGCGGCCGGATGGTCGAACAGGGACGCGTCGAGAAGATCTTCACGCAGGCAGAGCATCCCTATACTCGCGCACTTATCGCGGCCGCCCCGAATGTGGAGTTGCCGCGAACTCCGGGATTGCAGTTTCCGACGGTGGATACGGCGGCAATCTTTGGGGACGAGGGACACTCAGATGCGCCAGCGCCCCCAAAATCCGCGACGATACCAGCGGGTGCCGCTCCAGCGGCTTCTCCGGTGGGTGATGTTCCCGCCCTGGAACTGCGCGATGTCAGCCGGACATTCCGCATCGGTGGCGGATGGCTCCCCGGCCGGCGGCGGGCATTGCACGCGGTGGATGGCGTGAGCCTGAAGATCGCGCCGGGCACCACCACAGCCCTGATTGGTGAATCCGGTTCGGGCAAGAGTACGCTTGGACGCTGCGTTGCCCGGCTGGATGCGCCGACTTCGGGCGATATCCTTTATCGGGGCCGTGAGGTCACGGAACTGGAGGGCAGGGACCTTCTGGCCTTTCGGCGGCAGGTGCAAACAATTTTCCAGGACCCGTTCGCCTCGCTCAACCCGCGTAGACGGATCGGGGATGCCATTACCGACGGTCTTGCGATCCACCATCTCGCCAATGCCGAGGAGCGGCGGGAAAGCGCCCGCAGTCTTCTGGCGCGGGTGGGCCTCGATCCCGATCATGCGAGCCGGTATCCGCACCAGTTCTCCGGCGGTCAGCGACAGCGTATCGCCATTGCCCGAGCATTGGCGCTCGAGCCGGATTTCATCGTAGCCGATGAGGCGGTTTCCGCGCTTGATGTTTCGGTGCGGGCGCAAGTGCTCAATCTGCTTTCCGATCTTCAGGAGGAGCGCAAGCTGTCGTTCCTTTTCATCACGCATGATCTGAGCACCGTGCGTCAGTTCGCCCACCGTGTGGCTATCATGCGGGCGGGGCAGATCGTCGAGGAGGCCGAGACCGAACAGGTATTTACCGATCCGCAGCATGACTATACGCGGGGTCTGCTCGCCGCCGTGCCGCGCGTTCAAATCGATGCGGCACGACGCTTGCGACCCCTTCCGGCCTGATCCGGGAGGGGATCGCGTCACGCCTCGAAAATCATGACGCAATCGACCACGCAAGGGCCTGCTTCGCCCACCAGAACGGGATTGAGATCAAGCTCGGAGAGGTGGGGTTCCATCGCCGCCGCCCAGTGTGACAGGCGCGACAGCAACAAGGATATCGCTTCGCGGTCGACAGCGGGCTTGCCGCGCACGCCATCGAGAATCCTGCTCATGCGCAGGTCGTCCAGCATGGATCGTGCCTCGTTCTGATCAAACGGTGCGCGGCGGAAGGTGACATCCTTGAGAACCTCCACCAGTATGCCGCCAAATCCAACCATGACGATCATGCCGAAGACCGGATCGCGCTGCACGCCGATTACCAGCTCGACATGCCCGCTCGCCATTTCCTGAACGAGCACCCCCGACAGCCGGGCCTGGGGCATTGCAGTGCGGGCCCGCTCGATCAATGCGCGATATCCGGACCGGATGCCCGCCTCGTCATCGATGTTCAGGATGACGCCGTCGATCTCGGTCTTGTGAGGAATGTCGGGGGATTCGATTTTCAGAGCTACCGGACGAGCGCTGTCGCGCCACAGGGCCACCGCGTGATCCTCGTTTTCCGCGAGCCTGGCATGTGCCATGGGAATGCCGGCTTCGCGCAGCCATGACGATGCCTGCACGGTGGGCTGCATGCCGGAGTGGGTGAAGCCGGAGTGGGTGGCGCCGGGACAGGTGGCTGGCGCCAGGGGGATGGGGACGTCTTCGCCGGCCTTGTTCTGCATTCCGTAACGCGCGAGCGCAGCGGCCGCTTCAACGGCGCGTTCCCCCGCCGTGTAAACAGGAATGCCCGCCGTGCGCAGCCCTCTGATGGCGGCATCGGGGGCGGCGACCCAGCAAACGAGAAAAGGCTTGGTGGTGCGTTTCTGGATTTCGCGGAAAATACCGAGCAAGGGTTCGACATGGGCCGTCATCAGCTGCAGCCAGACGATCGCGACGTCGATATCGGGATCATCGAGCAGGCTCACGACGGATTCCGTCAGCAATTCAGGCCGGGCAACGAACTGGCCGGTGACATCCACCGGATTGCCGGCTGCGCCGAATGCGGGCATGACGGCGGCAAGCTTTGCCTGCGTTGCCGCGCCCAGTTCAGGCACATTAAGGCCGACCTCCTCGGCGCGGTCCGCCATCATGACGCCCGCGCCGCCGGACTGGGTGGCGATGCCAAGTCCGTTTCCGAAGGCGCGGCGCGGCTGGCAAAACACCTCCAGCATGTCGAGCATCTGTTCTTCGTTGCGGGCGCGCAGAACTCCGTATTGCCTTGCCACCGCGTCGAACACTGCGTCGGACACGGCGAGTGCGCCGGTGTGGGAAGCTGCGGCACGGGCACCGGAGGACATGCGGCCGACCTTTGTCAGAATCAGCGGCTTTCCGAGCTCCTGGCACTTGCGCGCGAGACGCACCAGAGCATCGCCATCGGTAATGCCTTCGAGATAGCCCGCGGCGACCTTGATGCGTGGGTCCTCCACAATCGCCATCATCAGCTCGGCAAAACTCAAGTCCGCCTGATTGCCGGTGTTCAGGAAATAACCGAGACCCAATTCCCTCTGTCGCACCAGTGCTGCAATCGCCGTGCCGAAAGCGCCTGATTGCGTGACGAAAGCGATCGGTCCGGCGCCGGTTTCACCGTCTGCATACTGGCTGAAGGTCGCGTAGACATTGTCGAACGCGTTGACGAAACCAAGACAGTTGGGACCAAGGAGGATGACCCGCGCCGCCTTCGCGGTTTCCGCCAGCCGTTTTTCCAGTGCCTTGCCTTCATCGCCCATCTCGCCAAAGCCGGAGCTGAAGATGACCGCGGCCCGGATGCCCTTCCGGCCGAGGTCCTCGACGCAATCGCATACATGAGCGGCAGGCAGGGCGATGATCGCGAGGTCAGCCGCTTCAGGAAGCGCTTCGACGCTTGGGTAGCAGGCAAGGCCCGCGATCTCTTCATATTTGGGATTGACCGGCAGGATGTGCCCGGCATAGCCCTTTTCGATCAGGTGCTTGAGCGGGCGCCCGTTCACCTTGCCGAAGTCTGCGGAAGCGCCGATGACGGCAATGGATCTCGGATTTAAAAGCCGGCTAATTGTATCGCGGCGATCGGGATTTGCATAGGTCATTGGCGCGGCCCTAGAATGACGAGATATTGGTCTGGGCGCGCCCAAGAACGAGCGCGTGGATGTCGTGTGTGCCTTCGAGGGTGTTGACGGTTTCCATGTTCATCAGGTGCCGGATGACGTGGTATTCGTCCGAGATGCCGTTGCCGCCGTGAATGTCGCGGGCCATGCGCGTTATCTCCAGAGCTTTGCCGGCATTATTTCTCTTGAGCAGGGAAACCATTTCCGGGCTTGCCTTTCCTTCATCGCGCAGGCGGCTCAGATGGATGCATGACAACAGAGCGAGGGTGATTTCGGTCTGCATGTCCGCGAGTTTTTTCTGGATCAACTGGTTCGCGGCCAGCGGTTTTCCAAACTGCTTTCGGTCCATCGCGTATTGCCGCGAGGCCTGCCAGCAGAATTCAGCTGCACCGACCGCCCCCC
>SWCH01002972.1_pt1 | contig 75122 bp, 79 predicted proteins | sample 4690051 | NCBI WGS metagenome assembly SWCH01 (sample SAMN10267282, study PRJNA491770) | bioreactor metagenome | isolation source: DHS bioreactor inoculated with | place: Japan: off Shimokita Peninsula
CGTTACTTAAAATAACTCACATAATGCATATAAATCATCGAATCAATTATAATTTTGCTAATATGGGCTGTAAATGATAATAATCAAATTTCAATGATTCAAATCGGTTTACATAAACAGCAGAGGTTACATTAAACAGAAGTTATGGGGTATGATAAAATGGTTTTTAATGCTGTTGAAATGGAAAATGTATCCCTAAAAATTAACAAACAACCAGTTCTTCAAGATATTAATCTTACCATTGAGTTCAATGATTTTTTAGCCATAATAGGTCCTAACGGGGGTGGTAAGAGCACCCTCATGAAAGTAATTCTAGGATTACTAAAACCAGACCAGGGCCGGGTTACGGTATTCGGTAACAAACCTGGAAATCCCCATAATCCAGTGGGCTACCTCCCCCAACATACATCATTCGACCCTGATTTTCCCATAAACGTCTTCGACACCACATTATCCGGAAGATACCATGGAATCTTCAAAGGGTACACTAATGAAGACCGGGACCGGGTTTTAGAAGCCCTGGAAGAAGTAGGGATGTTAGAATACCAGGATCGTCAGATGAGCCAGCTTTCGGGTGGTCAGGTCCAGCGGGTTTTCATTGCCCGTGCCCTGGTTCGAGACCCTAAATTACTCTTACTGGATGAACCCATGGCCAGCATAGACCCGGAAATGCAGAATTCATTTTATAAGCTATTATCTCGACTAAAGAGTAGGATGGCAATTGTATTGATTAGCCACGATGTGGGGGCAGTTTCCACCCAGGTGGGAAACATTGCCTGTTTGAACCAGAAACTGTACTACCACGGGCCAGTGGAAGACTCAGAGGAAGGTCTCCAAGCAGTGTATAAATGTCCAATTGGATATATTAGTCATGGGATACCCCACCGGATATTGAAAAAACATTAGATCAGCATTTAAAAAACATTTGGTGGGTATTTTATCCATTCGTAACACTAAAATAATATATTCGCCTCTCAAAGCTTTATGTTAAATCTCATAAAAATGATTTGTTTACGTTATCCAATCTGAATTATTGATACCGGACCTTAGGAGATGATAAAAGTGACTGGAATTCTCCAATACACTTTCATGCAGAATGCCTTCCTGGCCGCAGTTCTGGTTAGTGTGGCCTGTGGACTGGTGGGGACCTACGTAGTTGTCAAACGCATAGTCTTCATCAGTGGTGGGATATCCCACGCAGCCTTTGGGGGAATAGGGCTGGGATACTTCCTGGGTGTTAACCCCATACTGGCTGCAATACCCTTCAGTATAATATCAGCCCTACTCATGGGGTTAACCAGTAAAAAGGTTAAAGTAAGTGAAGACACTGCCATTGGGATTCTCTGGAGTCTGGGAATGGCCATAGGTATCATTTTCATAAACCTGACCCCGGGGTACGTTCCGGATCTCATGAGTTACCTCTTTGGAAGCATACTCACCGTACCCACCAGTGATCTGGTGGTCATGTTCATCCTGGATATTATAATCATAACCATGGTCTATCTACTTCGAAGAGAATTCCAGGGAATATCATTTGATGAGGAGTTCAGCCAGGTCATGGGAATGCACACCACTGCAATTTACCTCCTCCTGTTATCTCTGGTGGCTCTTTCAGTGGTGGTGATGATTAAGGTGGTGGGTGTGATCCTGGTTATTGCCCTTTTAACCATCCCAGCAGCCATTGCCAAACAGTACACTTACCATCTGGGGCGGATGATGATCCTATCGGTGATATTGGGAATGATACTCACCACGGGTGGGCTTTACATATCCTATCTCTTCAACCTTGCTTCAGGGGCAACCATCGTCCTGGTTCTGGGATTGGGATTCTTTGTTTCATCAATAATCCAAAAATTAATGGATTAATGGATACAAAGTATCAGAAATTCCAGGTTCAGTGAAACGAATTTTTCTGATACTTCTAAAAATCAATGAAATTTCAGTACAAGAAAAAAAGAAATAAGAAAAGATGCCATAAATATTTTCATGAAACCATCTAAGTCTGTGCAGATACTGATTTTACTGTTAATTCTACTATCCACTATGGGGATTTCATCAGCCGATGTTATCAATCCTGGGGAAAAGAACGTACCCTTTAGTTATCAAATATCCAACATCCAGGATTATCCTGATTACGTGTTTATATTACATGGAACACCTAATCCCTCTATAGAAGTTTTAAACTCATCAGAATTTAGTTTCTATAAGTTAAGTACCTGTTCCATTTACGCTGTTCCCAGAAAAGTGTACAATGATGTGCAGATGAATCAGATGGATGAAAACCAGGTGGATGAATTCATCAAAAACGACAGTAGGGTGGCCCGTTCCAGCCTCAAACTGGAAGGCACATATGGCAATGTAAATGAGGCAAATCCACTGGAAACAGCTCTCATAATCCTCAATATTAAGTCCATCCAGGGAAACAACCTGGACATCCAGAATGAGAAGATCATCTACGGCTATAATAACGGTCTTAAGGTTGAAAAACCTTTCCAGAGTCAGAACCAGACTCCTGAACCAACATCCCCTGGGCCTTCATGGGATTATTACATTTATTTCATTGTATTGCCCATTATAGCATTGGGAATTATAGTTTTCATCATTATCAGGCGGAAAACAAGTTAATATTATATTCTAAAAAATGTACAGTCTCATTATTGCCTGGATATTAACCATATTTATTGAATTTATCGTTATCTGGGGTTTCAAGAAAAAATACCCTTTTAAACTCTTGTTTTACTCTTTTATTGTGAATTCAATCACTTTGCCACTGGCATCCTACACCTATTTCTACATCTACTCTAATCTGATTATGGTGGAGGTTCTGGTGGTCATTATTGAGGGATTATTCCTTAAATATTTACTAAATATCGATTATAAAATGGCCATGCTCCTATCTTTAGTGGCTAACCTCTCCACATTTCTGGTGGGAGTCATCTGGGGATATCTTTAGTATTAGTAAAAAAGATGGTATGATTAAGTTATGAATTCATGTTCATATGCCCTAATTATGATTGTATGCTTTATTGAATTATAAAGTTTTATATTTGTTTAATTATGAATTATTCTCCAATTTATGCCTAAAAAAGAATATATAAAAAAATATTTATGAGGAGAAATAGGAGTCAAAACCATATTTTTCCATTTTTAACTGTCTTACAAGTACTTAGATTTATTACTAATCAGGGTTTTTTAATTGATTTCACTCCATCAGTGCTGGCCACCAGGATCTGATTAGCAACATCAGTGAATATACCGTTTTCAACCACACCTGGAATGTTGTTAAGGGCTGTCTCCAGTTCATGGGGGGTGGGTATCTTTTCAAACTGTACATCCACCACGAAGTTGTGATTATCAGTTATAACTGGGCCATCTTTCATCTGGGCCATTCTTAACTGTGGTACACCGCCCATAACTTTTACTTTATCTGTAACTGGCCGGTAGGCTGATGGCATGACTTCTAGTGGCACTGGAAAGTCACCCAGTTCTTTAACTATTTTTGATTCATCCACAATGACCACGAATTTACTGGCTGATGAGTCCACAATTTTTTCAAGGGTATGGGCTGCTCCCCCACCCTTAATCAGGTTTAAGTTGGGGTCTACTTCATCAGCACCGTCAACAGCAAGATCCGGTAGATGTTCATCCAGGGTAGTTATGGGAATGTTACATTCCTTGGCCAGGAAAAATGATTGATAGGATGTGGGTATTCCCATAATTTCAATCTCTTCAGTAAGAATTCTTTCTCCCAGGTTCTGTATGAAATAATGGGTGGTTGATCCTGTACCCAATCCCAGCACCTGACCATCTTCGACCATCATGGCTGCTTCATGGGCTACTTCCTTTTTAGCATCATCTATTAGCTGGGCAGCTTCCCAGGCAACTTCTTTTCTTGGATGCATGAATTATCTCCATTTAAACAATAATTTTACTAACTTTCAATACTTTACTATAAATATATTTGAATCAGGGTTAATTCAGGTAAATTTAATATTTTAACATTACCACGGTGAGGTTCAGTCCCTTAGCACACTTATCAACTGGTTTTCCCATTTTTTTTACGATTTTACATTTATCATCCGGGTAAAGTCCCTCTGGAAAGCATAATTCACGCAAAGAACAATCTTCATCACATTCAGGGGGATTGAAAACAATGTTGGAACCTTCAAAGGCACGTTTAGAATCGATAGCTGCTTTTATCACTGCTCGGTCCACATCCACTACTTTGACTTTACCTCCATCGTGAATCATGCAGGGATGTTCGGTGGTTTTAACCTCTTTAACCCGGTATATTCTACCCTCTTCCAGGGATTCAATACAGGTTGTCTTGAAGCGGCACTTCTCACACTGGCTGGCCGCCCCGTAATGCATGAATCTGATTCCTTTTTCTGCTAAGTTTTTTCCGATGAGGGTTATCATTCTTTATCCTCTCCATGGAATTGAAATTCCAGGCCCCTAAATTATATATGCTTGATATTAATTTTAGTTTTAGATATTAATATTTGGTGTATTTTATTTTGGTTCTAACATTTATCCGTCAATAACTCCTGTTTTACGTGCCAGTTTAGTGGCGGCAGCTTCAGTAAGCCCCCTATCCCCAAGGATGGTATACCTCTCCTTCCGGATATTATGGGCTTCCATAAGTGCTTTGATAATATATTCGGATTCAATTCCTAACTCTCTGGCATTTACTGGTGCTTTAATAGTTTTAAGGGTGTCCCGGATGAATTCCCAATCGCCACCATGTAAATACATCATCATAATAGTTCCCACTCCGCACTGTTCACCGTGGAGGGCTGGTTCTGGTGCCATGATATCAAGGGCATGGCTGAATTTATGTTCCGCCCCACTGGCTGGTCTGCTGTTACCCGCAATACTGATGGCCATTCCACTGGATATCAGTGCCTTCACCACTATGGCTGCACTTTCAATAAGACCTTCCTTTATATCACCAGCAGATTTGATCAGCATTTCGGCAGTAACCAAGGATAAAGCCGATGCAGAATCACTGTAATCTTCATTCAATAATCGATGGGCTAATTTCCAGTCCAGGACAGCGGTGTAGTTGGAGATTATATCTCCACATCCTGCAGCTAACAGTCGGAATGGTGCCTGGCTAATGATCTGGGTATCGGCAATAACTCCCATGGGTGGTTCGGCCTCCAGGGAAACACTTCCACCCTGGTCTTTGATTGAAGCACGGGGTGATGAGATACCATCATGGGAAGCTGCAGTGGGGATGCTCACTGAGTGAACTTCCAGCTGGGTGGCTGCCATTTTTGCAACGTCAATTACTTTACCTCCACCAACACCCAGGACCGCATTCATATTTCCCATATGATCCTGAACTTCATGAACTGCATCCATGGATGGTTTATTTATGATTATGGTCTCCACACCAAAATCATGATCCTGCAGACTCTCAATAACCTTTTCTCCCGCTATTTTCATTGTCCTGGGGCCGCTGGCTACCAGTACCCTGCCTTTAAGTTTTAAATCCCTGCAAATGGATCCAGTTTCATTGATAACTCCGGGGCCACTGTGGATCTCCCGTGGTAATTTCACCCGATTAAAATCCATGTATATCTCCTTTTTTTAATAAGTACGCCTAGCATTGTTTGTTAAATAAATCAAATTCTATAATGATCTTTAGGCTAACAGATAAAATAATTTTTGATTTTATCCCAATCTTAAGATAAGGGAGATAAAGAAAATAGGGGGGCACATGATAATGTGCTGAATACTAAAGAACAGTCTCGATGGTATTTGTTAATATGTTAAGTTTCAACCATTATCCCTATGATTCAAAACATTTATCATTACCCAATATAAACCATAACCATAACCTTAATTAAATTCTTTTGTAAATTTAATACAGATTAACGAAGAATAAAGATATCATTAAGATACAAATTAGGAATAAGAAAGAAATAAGAAGTCTCTCTTTTATATAATATAAATAAGAAGTATTAGTTTAAGAAATCCAATTATCTATATTGGGTTTTCAATCAAATTATCCATTAAAATCATGGTGAAGAAATGTCCAAATTCAGTGAATGGTTCCACAATATCCTGGAAGAAGCAGAGATAATCGACACACGTTACCCTATCAAGGGAATGCATGTATGGCAGCCCCAGGGCTTTAAAATTAGAAAACATACCCTTTCTCTTCTAAGAGAATTATTAGACGAAGATCATGATGAAGTACTCTTCCCACTCCTCATACCCGAGGATGAACTGGCTAAAGAGGCCATCCATGTGAAGGGATTTGAAGAAGAGGTGTACTGGATAACCCACGGTGGATTGACACCCCTAAATAAGAAACTGGCACTAAGACCCACCAGTGAAACAGCCATGTACCCCATGTTCCCATTATGGGTTCGCTCCCACACTGACCTACCAATGAGATTCTACCAGGTGGTTAACACCTTCCGTTATGAAACCAAACACACCCGTCCCCTCATCAGGGTCCGGGAGATAACAACCTTCAAAGAAGCACACACCATCCACACAGATTCAGAGGGTGCCCGTCAGCAGGTGGAGAGAGCTATAGAAATATACAGCAGTTTCTTCGACCAGCTGGGAATCCCCTACGTAGTCACCCGACGACCAGAATGGGATAAATTCCCTGGTGCCGATTACACCATGGCTTTCGACACCCTACTACCCGATGGTAAAACTCTCCAGATCGGCACAGTCCATAACCTGGGTCAGACCTTTGCCCGTACCTTTGATATAACCTATGAAACAGCTGAAGGCGAACATGAATACGTCTACCAGACCTGTTATGGATTATCCGACCGGGTGATAGCATCCATCATCGGGATCCACGGAGATTCATCTGGACTGAAACTACCACCTATTGTGGCACCTTACCAGGTGGTTATAATACCTGTACTCTTCAAGAAAACTGCCCAGGAAGTACTGGACTTCTGCAAACAGCTCCAGAATAAAATTAAAAAAGCAGGCCTCAGGGTTCACCTGGATGACCGCGACCTCCGGGCTGGTAAGAAGTACTATGAATGGGAAATGAGGGGAGTACCACTCCGGCTGGAAATAGGTCCCCGAGATATTGAGAATAAGAAAATGGTCACACTTCGCAGAGATACCATGGAAAAGGAAATCGTGGATTATCGGGAAGACGCGCTAATCAATGATTTGAACATGATCTTAGATGACATAGCTCGAAACCTTAAAGAAAAGGCCTGGGAGAATTTCCAGGAAAACATACACCCTGCCAAGACACTGGAAGATGCTAAAAACATCATCACCAATGAAAAAGGAATAGTATCTTTCTCATGGTGTGGGGATGAGGCATGTGGTAACGAAATTGAAGAATACGTGACAGTTGACATACTGGGCGTCAATGAAGAAGCAACTGAAGGTAAATGTATAAACTGTGGAAAAAATGCCCAGCATGTGGCCCTTCTGGCTAAAACCTACTAATAGGGTTATCATTATAATTGTAATTATTTCAACTGAAACTGGTTAAAATGAAAAAAATATTAATTTAACACAGTTTATTTGTATGTTAAAGGGGATCAGATATGAACTTACGGTTAGTATCACTGATAATGGTAGTAGTGGTCTTTGCAGTGGGCTGCGGAGTCATGAGCTTCCTTTCTGGTGGAGGAATCACACTGGAACAGGCCTATGACAGTAAACAGGTTGAAATAACTCAAAAAACCATTGCTGGAACCATACCCCATAATGTGACCATTACTAATAATGGAAGCAAACCATTGATGGTGGATAAGGGAACCATTCTCAAAAGTAAGGAATCCCAGGATCTGGTTATCATAAATGATAAGAAGATCAGCCCCAATAATAATGACACAGTACAGGCCTACTGCATAGAACCGGACCAAAAAGCAGTTACAGGGGCCACACTCATCCCATCAGGCACGGCATCCAGCCAGGTTAAACAGATCATCGATAGTTCAAACCCATCAGATCTGCAGAATGCCACCCAATCCCAACTCCAGATATGGATTATTGTAAGTAAAGGCAACGTAGATGTTTACAGTGGTGAAGCAATGGCAGTGGTGCAAAATCAGAAAATAAAGTATTACCAGTTACAGGAAAAACTGGACACTGCTAAAAAGAATGTGATGAGCAGATTCAACCTTTCATCTGAGGGAATCCAGAATATTTCGTTCACTGTGGAGTCCAGTAACAGTGCCATCACCTGGATCAGTGATCTTCGGCAATGGTTCAAGAACAATCTGGGAATATAGGATGAATAATATTTAGAAGTTAACCACTTTAGGATTAATTACTTTAATGGCTTTGAATTACTAGGATTAGTGATTAAAATGGGTGTATGGCAGTCTATCAGAGATGTCTTTAAGGCCCTGACTAGGGCTACCTTAAACAAAAATTGATTAACATGAAAACATATGCAATAATCCCTGTTTCCAGGTTTTCTCAGGCTAAAACCAGATTATCACCTACCCTTTCACCCTTAGAAAGGGAGAACCTTCTTAAAGCCATGTTAAATGATGTTATAAGTGCCATAAGTAGTAGTGTGGATCAGGTGGTGGTTATAAGTTCAGATAGGGATGTACTTAATTTTGTTAAAGATTTAAATGTTAACTGTCTTTCTGAAGAGGGCCAAACCGATCTTAACGGAGCATTAACCCAGGCAGTGGAGTGGTGTTCAGATTACGCCAGTCAGGTGCTCATTGTGCCTTCAGATGTTCCCCTCATCCATCAGGACCAGGTGCAGGAAATGGTGGAATTATCCAGTAAATGGCCAGTGGTCATAGCCCCGGCCAAGGGTGGTGGAACCAATGCAATTCTCTGCCCTACCAAAGGAATCAGCATGAAATTCGGTGATTGGAGCTTCTTCGAACACCTGAAAGAGGCAGAAAACTTGGGGGTGCCTTGGTATATCTATGATTCATTCTACCTTTCTCTGGATGTGAACACTGCTGAAGACCTGGGAGAAATAATGATCCATGGTTTCGGAACCGAAACCCGTAAGTTTCTGAAAAGAATCGGCTTGGTAGTACAATCCAACCATGGCACCGAGCGTTTAAGGGTGGAGAGGAAATGATAGCCATGTCCATTGCCGGATTCGATCCATCTGGTGGAGCAGGAATCCTGGCTGATGTTAAAACATTCCAGGCACTGGGAGTGTACCCCACAGCAGTGATCACTGCACTCACTGCCCAGAATGTGAAACAAGTCGTCGGTGTAGAATCCATTAACCCTGATTTTGTATCTGAACAAATCGATCTCATACTGGCTCAGGAGAATATAGAGTACGCTAAGACGGGTATGCTATATTCCGGGGAAATGGTGGAAATGGTGGCCAGAAAAGTATTTGAACACCGGTTGAAACTAGTGGTGGACCCTGTGCTGGTTGCTGGTTCAGGAGGGAGTTTATCCAGGGATAAACTGGCAGAATCCATAAAAAAATATCTTCTACCCAGGGCAATGCTAACTACCCCCAACATCCAGGAAGCAGAGGCATTAACTGGGTTGGAAATAAAAAATGAAGAAGATGCCTGTGAAGCAGCCTGCACCCTGGGAAAAATATGCCCCACTGTGGTTACCGGGGGACATCTAAAGGGGAGAGATATCTTTTATAAGAGATCCATACATTTTATTGGTGGTGAAATCCTCGAAAGCAGCAATACCCATGGATCAGGATGCACATACTCGGCAGCTGTTACTGCATACTTATCCCGAGGGAAAAAACTGGATGAATCCCTGGCCAAAGCTTCCTATTTCACTAAAAAAGCAATAGAAAACGGTGCCCACGGAACTTTGAATCAAATGTGGAAAATTAACAACCATAAAATCCATTAATCTGTACACACATATTAACCAGAGTATAATATATGAAAATTCTTAACAAATTTAACCATCCCGGGATATTCTTAACAAATTTAACCACATTTTCATAAAGTAAATTTGCCGCAAATATACAAATTAATGAAGAAATGATATAAAAAAAATAATAGAGGTGTGTTTATGGTTTCCAGTGAAGAGATAAGAAAAAGGTTAGAAGCAAAAAAACGGGGTGAAACATTTTCTAAAGCGAATAAAACACCCCCTACTGACGTGTCAACGAATAAATGCCCACAATGTCAGACTCCCAACCCTCCCACAGCCAAATTCTGTGTGGGATGCGGAGCACCTCTGACCATCCAAAGTACTCAGGTTACAGAAAATAAAACCACCACCCCAGTGGAAACAGTAACTACACCTACAACCACTCCTGCCCAGGATTATAAATTGTGTCCTTCCTGTAATCAGAACAATAAACTGGATGCTAAGTTCTGTATCATCTGTGGTCATAAATTTGAAGATGAAACTCCAATAACTCAGAGTGGAACAGTTATTCCCCCAACCCAGGATACCGCTGATGAACAAGCAGCAACCCTCGTGGAAACCCCTGAAGAGAAAACATCTGAAGGAAATAAACCTGAAATTAAGGTTCCTGAGAAGTTTGAATCAGATGAGGTTAAATCCGCTGGAAAGGAAACTAATGATGAAATTCAAACCATTGAAAAATCAACCCCTAGTGAAGTCACAAATGAAGAACGGACTTCTGCCCAAATTAGTGATGAAGAAGTATCACTAGATGAAGACCCGGTGCTGAAAATTAAAAAGGCCAAAGAACTACTGGATATTGGGGCTATCACTCAGGAAGAATTCGACCGGATCAAAAACAAATACCTTGAAATGATATGATATTTTTTTAATTCAATTATTTTTTCAGATTGGATTTTGATCTTAAAAAAAACTACAACGTGTATTTTTTCATGGATTAAATGGGGAGGAAATGAGTTTCCTCCCACATCACCCCATTTTTTCTACATATAATTTCGATTATTTATCAGGATTAAAATCTTAATAGAGAGGTAGAAATGTCAAACAATACCGGTTTATACCCATCTAATGGTCACCGAATCCAGGGAAGATCAAGTGAATCTTTTATTGATGCCAGAGATATAATCTCAAGATTAGATCTTGATGTAAATGAAGTATTTATGGATGCAGGTTGTGGTGATGGTCATGTTGCCATGGAAGCTCATGAGATTATGGATGATGAAGCAACAATCTATGCTCTTGATATCTATGAACCATCCATAACAGATCTAAAAAAAGATCTAAAAGAAAAGGGAATAACTAACGTAATTCCAGTTCAATCAGATATAGCGGGATTTATAGTCCTTGGAGATGATACAGTAGACATTTGTCTTTTGATCAATGTTTTTCATGGATTTATAGCCCGAAAAAATACTGATGAAGCTATCACCGAACTTAAAAGAGTTATCAAGCCCGATGGAAAAATAGCAGTTATGGATTATAAAAAAATGGACACTGGATACGGTCCTCCTTTTAAATTCAAAATTGCTCCGGATGATTTGGAAAAAATGTTCATTGAGCACGGGTTTGAAATGGTTCAACTGGATAATGAAGTAGGGGAAGACCTTGAAGTTGGATGTAAATCCCATTATCTTGCAATATTTGAAAAGAGTAAATAAAACTAATAAATTCAACAAAAAAAGGTGTTAGTTGTTAACTTCCTAAAGGAGGTTAACATCATCTGCCTTTAATATACTAATCCCGCCTTTTTCCAATGTTTTAATACCCGCATCCAAGTCTTCAGTGCGAATCACCACAATTGCTTTGTCGGTTTTTTTCTCCACAAAGGCGTAGAGGTACTCCACATTGATATCGGCCTTGTTTAGAACACCTAGGAGTACATCCAACCCTCCGGGCTGATCCATAACTTCCACGGCAATGACTTCGTTAACCTTTACCACGAAGTTGTTCTTCTCCAGTATCTCCTTTGCCACATCTGGATCAGGAACTATCATACGGAGTATGCCAAATTCAGATGTGTCAGCTATTGAAAGAGCCCTAATATTAATCCCGGCATTTGAAAGCACATTCATTGCCTTCCAAAGTCTTCCTTTCCTGTTTTCAAGAAATACAGATATTTGTTTTAACTTCATATTTCTCATCCCCTTATTTGGAATCCATTTTCAATCCAACTTAACTTATTAAATCTGAATACCCAACTAACTCAATTCTCGATTGTCAATAACCCTGACTGCTTTTCCCTCACTCCTGGGAAGGCTGCGTGGTTCCACCAGTGATACATTCACCCTTAAACCTATCTCATTGTGTATATGTTTTTCAATGGATCTTTTAACCTCTTCCACGTGTTTAACCTCATCAGAAAATAGTGCAGGGGAGGTTTCAACCTGTACTTCCAGTTCATCCAGGTGCTGGGGTCGGCTGGCAATGATCTGGTAGTGGGGTTCCATTCCAGGTATTTTAAGCAGTGCCCGCTCTATCTGGGATGGGAATACAATCACTCCCCGTATCTTGAGCATGTCATCGGATCTTCCGGTTATCCGGTCCATCTTTACATGGGTTCTTCCACAGCCACATTCACCACTGCGCAGGGCAGTTATATCTCGGGTACGGAAACGGAGAACGGGCATACCTTCACGGGTAAGGGTGGTCAGTACCAGTTCTCCCTTCTCACCTTCAGGTAGTGTTTCCAGTGTCTGGGGGTCCACGACCTCAGGGTAGAAATGATCATCAAAAATATGCAGTCCATTTTTTTCCATACACTCCTGGGCCACTCCCGGTCCAATGATCTCGGTGAGTCCGTAGATATTCAGTGCTGAAACATTAAGGCGTCTTTCAATCTCTGCCCGCATCTCTTCAGTCCACATCTCTGCACCGAAAACTCCTGCCTTGAGTTTGATGTCTTCTTTAGGGATCTCTTCCCTCTCCAGTACCTCTGCCAGGTACATGGCGTAACTGGGGGTGCAGGTGATGATGGTACTTTTAAAGTCCTGGATCACTTCAATCTGACGTTGGGTGTTCCCGGCGCTGATGGGTATCACAGTGCAGCCTATTTTCTGACCACCATAGTGTACTCCCAATCCTCCGGTGAACAAACCATAACCATAACAGTTTTGAACTATATCTTTCTTGGTGGCGTGAGCCATGGACAATGCCCTGGCAACCACTTCGCCCCATATTTCAAGATCTTTTTCGGTGTATCCTGATACTGTTGGTTTACCAGTGGTTCCAGAGGTGGTGTGGATTTCCACAATGTCATCGGTGCTGACTGCGAACATTCCGAATGGATAGGCATCTCTCAAGTCGCTTTTAGTTGTAAATGGTATTTTTTCTAGGTCCTTAAGAGTTTGAATATCTTCAGGGCTTACTCCTGCTTCATCCAGCCGCTGGCGGTAATAGGGCACGTTTTCATAGGCCCTTTTAACAACAACTTGCAATCGTTTAAGCTGTAACTCTTCCTTTTCCTTGACTGACATGCACTCAGCCTTCTCATTGTAGATCATCTATACACCTCGATAGAAAATAAATGGATAGAATGTGAATAATTTCTTTTGGCATCATTCTAGTTTAGAGTCAATAAAATTTAAGTGTTAATTATAATTGACTATCATTAAAACCTAATTCTAAATTAACATCAACTGGACAATCCATATTATATAAACCATTATAATAGAAATGGTATTTATCTATTGCGAGTTTGTCTGTGGTGAACAAGGAAATGTGTTCATGGTAAAATATTGAACATAAAACGCATCTCGAATTCAAAACATCTTAAATTTAAATATATATTCAAAGAGTTAATATAATTCGTCCTAATTTTTAAATAGATATTATAATTCGCGCTAATTGTGAATAGATAAGCTAAATTATCCTAATTTTTAATTTTATTAAAAAACTATCCTTGTATTAAAGAGTAAATAATTCGAAGAAAAGTTGATTCAAAATAATATAGCCAATAAAAATAAAAAAGGGATGATTAGGCTCTACTTCATAGATTCCAGCCAATCATCGAAATTATCCTGGAACTCTTCCAGTTTCATGTCCAGTATGCGGCGGTTGTCCACCAGGTTCAATCCACTGGCCAGGAGTTCAACCTCAATACGTCGATTCACTTCTTCCCAGTTTACAATGTTCCAGAACGCCTCCACATAATCTGGTCGGACATTCTTGTAGTCCAGGTAGTAGGCGTGTTCCCATACATCCAGAACCATCAGGATACGGAAGTGGGGAATCACATTCACGTTATGTTTTTCGATCTGGGTGATGAACAACCGGTCAGTGGCCCGGCATATGGTCAGGGCGGCCCATCCTGATCCTTCGGTGCTAATAGCTGCCTGGGAAAATTCCTTTTTAAACCTTTCAAAGGATCCGAAGTCTTTCTCAATGTATTTGGCAATGGTTCCAATGGGTTCCCCACCTCCTTTAGGAGCTGGTGCCATGTTTTCCCAGAATAGTTTGTGCAGTACGAATCCACCCACATGGAAGGAGAGTTCCTTAGCCACTGCTTTAACATCAAATTCCAGACCCGGACGGCTGTCAAACTTGGCTAAAATTCCGTTAGCACCATCCACATATGCCTGGTGATGTTTGTCATGGTGGATCTGGAGTTGTTCCTCTGATATGTGGGGAGAGAGATCTCCATATCCATAAGGAAGTGAGGGAAGTTCATATTTCTTTTTTGCCATTTTATATCACCTTTAAATCTATTTATGTCCGAAACCTCTTCTACTTACCATTTGTAGTAGTTACGGTAGCACAACCACCAGTCGAAACATTTATATTCTCCTGGACGTTTAAGTGCAGTTTCAATGTCGGCTGCTGGGGGAATGATCAATCCTTTGCCAATGATTTCATTGCAGGGCCAGTTGGCAGGTATGGCCACACCCTTCTCTTCAGCAGTTTGGAATGCTTCCACCATTCTAAGAATCTCATCCATGTTCCTTCCCAATTCCTGAGGATAGTAGAGCATAGCCCGAATGATTCCCTCTGGATCAACGATGAACACCGCTCTTACCGTGTTAGTGCCCTTGTTAGGGTGGATTAATCCCAGAGTATCTGCCACTTTACCGGTGTCAGCGATTATAGGGAATTCTATATCCACATCGAAGTTTTCAGCAATCCACTGAACCCATTTCAGGTGTGAAAAAACCTGATCCACGGAAAGTCCAATGAGTTCGCAGTTCAAGTCCCGGAATAGATCGTAGCGGAGCTGGAAAGAGACGAATTCAGTGGTACACACGGGTGTAAAATCTCCAGGATGGCTGAAGAGTATGAACCATTTCCCCTTAAATGCTTTGGGCAGTTTCATCATTCCGTGGGTGGTTTGAACTTCCATTTTAGGGAATTTATCCCCAATAAGTGGCATTCCTTTCCCTTTTTTCTTAATTTTTCTTAGTTCGTAAACTTTTTCTCCCATAGTTTACCCCCATAAAGTAAATTATACAGTCTTATTTTTATCCAATTTTTTATTTATTATTTATTATTTAACTCTCCAAAACACTAAATGTGAATTTAGGAGGAAAATAACATATATACTCCTGAAAATCCCAAAAATGTAAGAAAATATAAAATAACTTAAATTATTCATTAGCAGTTGGGGGATGGAATACCCTCTGAGCTAATTCCTGGTCAAGCATATAAAGCCCGCTGCCGGATTCACCTGCTAATTTGACTTTTTGCAGGACTCCGCTGGAGGATTCTTCCTCTTCAACCTGTTCAGCCACAAACCATTGTAGGAAATTGTTGGTGGCATGGTCAGAGAGTTCCAGGGCCAGGTCCACCAGTCCGTTAATCAGGCCGGTGACCATTTGCTCGTGCTGGTAAACGTGTTCAAAGGCAGCCACTGGGGAATCCCATTCACTTTGAGGTTCTTCAATCTCAGCCATCAATACCCGGCTACCCCTCTGCACCAAGTAATCGTAGAACTTCATGGCATGGCTTAACTCCTCCTGGGCCTGGATCCTCATCCAGTTACCAAAGCCAGGCAGATCTTCATCCTCAAAATAGGCCCCCATGGCCAGATATAGATAACCAGAGTAGAGTTCCCGGTTCAACTGATAATTCAGGGCCTCTTTCATCTTTTCATCTAACATGTCTTTTCACATCCCTCTCTTTTAAAAAATTAATTAATATATGTAATTAATCAACTGGTTCGAACATGTCTTTATCCGCACCGCACATTGGACAGACCCAATCATCGGGTAAGTCTTCAAAAGCGGTTCCGGGCTCGATTCCTGACATTTCATCTCCTTCTTCAGGGTTATAGATGTATCCACATGGTTTACACAGGTATTTTTGCATTTTATTACACCTCTTTGGTTTAACTATTCATGATAAATTCATGAAATTACATTTTTTTAAAGAAGTCCATGAAAAAATTTTAGCAATAAATTTAAGGATCTAAAACCTGTTATAAGGGTTATCTTGTTTACTACAGTAATTTTTTTTAACCAGAATCATTGGATTGTTTATTCAACCCTAACGAATATCTTTTTTTTAGCACCACAGGATGGACAAACCCAATTTTCAGGTAAGTCTTCAAATAGTGTTCCCGGGGATATTTTCCTTTTGGGGTCTCCATTTTCAGGATCATATATGTAACCACTGTAACCACAGAGTCTGCATTTTCATTTTTCCATAGTTTAACCTTTTCCTTAAATACTGGTTTGTGGGTTGAGGATCAGTGGATAATTAAAAAAATAAATACTTGTTGGATTAAATTGCTATGAAGCGGAATTTACCAGCACCACATTTAGGGCAGGTCCAATCATCTGGCAGATCCTCAAAGGCTGTTCCAGGAGGAGTTCCGGTTCTCGGTTCTCCTACTTCAGGATCGTAGATATAATTACAGACCTTACACTTGTATCTTTTCATAGTATTCCCCCAATCCTGTGTTTACTATCACATAGTTACAAAACGGTGTTTGTTAGCTCCGCAGTGAGGGCAGAACCAGTCATCAGGTAAGTCTTCAAATTCAGTTCCAGGGGCTGTCTTATTCCGTGGCTCACCAGATTCAGTGTCGTAGATATAACCACAAACTTTGCATTTGTATCTGCTCATGCAACCACCTACACTAATACCATTTTTCAACGAATCTTAGTATTTATCTAATGGAAATTCCCTTGATCTAAATTCAATTATCTATTAAGTATTATGCACCTCTCAGGTTAATAATCATATTGGTAAGACTATGAATGTTCATTCAGTAAGTTTCCATTTCACTTTTTAACCTTTTCAACTGTTTCAATATTACTTTTTTAACCTTTTTCACTCTTAATATTACTTTTCTACCTTTTCCCAGGGTTCAATATCACCAGGAATTACTTTAAAAACAGGGTTTGTTTGGATTGATCCCTTTTTATCCATCAACCTTTTTGTTGCCAAGTATGTATCATGGTCTCGTTTCTGGAGTTTCCTCTGGAGATGATGAAATTCATAGGATAGTTGCCCACTGGTAACTGGGATTTGCCTGGTGGTACAATTTACTCCAATTTTTTCCTGATTGAAATTATATCCCCTTGCACAGGCTTCGTTGTAAACATGGTTTAGGTAAGTATCCAGAAAAAGAAGGGGATGATCCTGTATCTTAAAGCGATTAAGCTGAGGATGATGGGTATAACCTTTAGTCTTACCTGTTAAAACAGCACGGGCCAGTAAACCCTCTCTCCAAAGCGCCACCAAACCTTTACTATCCAAATATCCAGGATGAAGACTCCAAAGTCTCATTATTATCACCCCATTTTATTCATTTTTTCACGTATTATTCAGGTTAATCTTTTATTAATGTCAGATTAAATTTTAGTTGGTTGTGTATTAGTGATAGTTGGAATATGGTGATTTGATGATAGCAATATGTTTTAACTTGAACATTCAAAATGAAGTCCCAACTGTCTGGTTTTCGAAATACCAGGTATTGAATCCGAATAATTCCTTTAAAAACTTCTGAAATTCTTGGATATCTTCCTCATAGAATTTCCGGGACTCATTTATAGATGGATTGTATACCTTATTATTCCATACTATGAAGGAATGACCATAGCTCCCATCATAGGAGGGGATCATTTTACCGTTTTCCATCCTGCAAACCCAGCATATCTGAACATCTTCAGCTCCCCTACCAACAAGATACGTTTTTAAAGCCAGGGCACGGTCATCACAATTTCCACCCTGCTGCCAAAACACTTCTGGAGGTTGAGGTCCAGGGGTGGAGATGTAGGGCATGTTACATATCTTCTCAAAATAGGAATATGTGGCTGGATTCTGGGGGAAGGCCATTGATGTGGAAATGTAAAAACCCGTTCCCATACTTATTAAAAATAAAAATATTAGGATTAGGGGCCATATCCATTTACTCCCCTTTATGTTTTTCATTATTACCCCTCCCCTGTCATTGAAATCTCTCATGACGTAGTCATTAATCCATAAGAATCTTATTAGATCTATATCGGATATGAAAATAGTCATAGGGCATTAATCTTAACCAGGTAGCCTTTCTTGTCTTATGAACCCTATTTAGCTCTTATCCGTGGATTCCGGTATGGTATGAATTAATATTAAAAAAAGATGAATTAGAAAGATAAGGAATTTATTTAACCAGCAATATGGGTATTTCAACTTTTTTCAGAGTATTCTCAGCCACACTGCCCATTATAAGCTTCTCCAGTCCGGTTTTCCCGTGTGTACCTATAACCACCAGATCAGCTCCTGCTTTCTGGGTTATTTTGACCATATCCTTGGTGGGGCTTCCAACCAGAAGTATTTCATGGACTTCCACACCCATATCCTGACCCTTCTTTTGTACTTCCTGGAGAATGGCTTTACCCTCATCCTGCAGTACTTCATAGGGATATATGAGTTTATCATCGATTATGTGGAGGGCAACAACAGTTGAACCCAATTTTTTAGCAAGAGATAATGCGGTATTTTCAGCCCTTTTAGAGTACTCAGATCCATCAGTGGGGACCATTATAGTGTTGAACATATTTTGACTTCCCATTTTAAATTATTCCCATAATTTTAATCCATTATATTATTCTATTTATTCACTTTTATTTTTATTTCCCCTTACATTGATCTAATTTAATTCCAACAAATTTTACTAGAATTAGACTAATAAAGCTCATTACCTTGAAATTATTTTCAATCCACTTTCCGACGATGGTCACCCACCACAAAGTCCTTACCACCAAGATGGAGTAATGGTTTCACCATTTCCACATCCAGAAGTCCTTCCCGCATGGCATCTTCCCTGACACCAACCTTCAATACCCGTCCAACCACTAAATGATGATCACCACATTCCCGGGTGAATTCTACCTTACACTCCATATGGGCCAGGCATTCCTTTATCCGTGGTGGTGCGACTTCAACAGAATCCATCTCAGTCAAACCTGCTTTTCGAATCTCATTCACTCCCTGGGGGAACTTTTCACCAGTAACCCATAGCTGGTTGAGTATATCTGCACCGGGAATGTTAACCACCAACTCCCTGGTTTCTTCCAGATTCTGATAAGTATGGTGCCGGGGCACAGATGACACTGCAATTAATGGTGGGTTAACTGAAACTGGCATGGTGAAGGAAAAAGGGGCAGCATTAACTTCCCCTTCATTATTCACAGTGGTCACGATTATGGTGGGGCGAGGTGCCAGCATTCGGTAAAAGCTTCCCACATCCATATTTTCAAATTCCATTGTAAAAATCTCCCCTATTAGGATATCCAAGTTAAAAAATTTTTTATTCTTCCAGTAATTTCTCCTTCCACTGGGAAATATTCTCAAGATAATGAGCTCCACAGCTTTTAATGAATTTATCACACTCAATATCAGGATCTCCATCTCCAATGAGTTTCCCATCTTCCATGCGTATGGAACGGGTGGAAAGTTCCTCAATGAAGTCAATATGATGGCTAACCATGATGATGGTGGTGTTGAATTCTTTATTTATCCGTTTGAGGGAATTGGAAACAATACGGAGGGTTATCGGATCCAGATCACCGAATGGTTCATCTAAGATAAGAACCTTGGGATGTGATGTTAGCACCAGGGCCAGGGTTGCCCTGACTTTCTGACCTCCTGATAATTCATAGGATCGACGATTTAAAATATCCAGGGGAAGGTCCAGTGCTTTGAATATGGGTTCAGCATATTCTTTGATTTTATTATCTGGGAAACTTGGGAAAAGTGCATCTAAAATATTTCCAGATAAACCTAACTGTTCTAAACGCTGTTTTGCCTCATTTTCGGGAAGATCTGTGAGCTGGTATAGAACATCCAGGGCCAGGTCACTGATACCCAGTTCTTCGGCTTTTTTCTTGGCTTCATCCACTACCATTATTCCTTTAACTCCCAGTCTTCCGGCGATCTGATCCCGGATACGGGCGTGGTGTACCAGTGCGAATTCCTGGTGCATGAATCCCATTTGGCGGCGGATTTCCATTCGGTCAATTCCAGGCTGGTGCATGTCCACCCATTCACCGTCCAGTTTAAAGGTGACTTTACCAGCATCAGGAAGGTCCAGACCACCCACCATACGTAGTAGCACGGTCTTACCAGCACCACTGGGCCCAATAAGGGAAACGATCTCTCCTTCATTAATATCAAAGCTTGCATCTGTTAACTCCAGCACATTACCTGCTTTAAGAAGATAAAACCTTTTCTCCAGGTCGCGGGCTTTGATTATGGTCTTCCCAATATCTTCACTGTTACGTTTGGGTAGTTCGTCTTCCATTTTCTGGAGGAATTCCTTGATTATTTTATCTGGTGAACCTACATCCACCACGTGTCCTTCTTCCATTAATACCAGCCTCTGGGAGAGATAGTGATGAACCTCAGGAAGGTGAGAAACCAGGATTACGGTCACCCCCAAGTCCTGGTTAATATTACGAATCGCATCCAGAATTTCCTGTTTTGTCTTAGGGCAGGACATGGTGGCAGGTTCGTCTAACAATAGAACTTTGGGCTTTTTAGCTAACTGTCGGGCCATAATAAGTCTCTGTTTTTCCCCACCACTCAGTACTGGTGCGAAATGAGTGGCTTTATGATCCAGACCCACCACACGGAGAATTTCCATAGCTTCCTCTTCAAACTCGTCAAATGCAAAGTCAAAATCAGTTAATGCTTCATCCCCATACTTAGTCCCGTAAAGCTTCCTTATAACATTGTTAATTGCTGTTTCAGACCATAATCCAAAGGAACGCTGCAGGTGAATTGCGGTTGCCTCTCGCAGTTTCCGGGAATAGTAAGTGGTGGATTCAGGGGTCACTGTCACATCATCAATGGTAATTGACCCATCATCAAATGGTTCCACACCCCTTAACACACGGAGCAAACTGGTTTTACCAGAACCACTGGTCCCAATAATCCCCACAATCTCACCCTTTTCCACTTCCAGGTTAACCTGATCCAGTGCCTTGATCTTAAGACCTTCCTCCATGTGGTAAGTTTTTGATAGATTCTCAATCTTTATCATTCTTTATCACCATTATCCTTTGATTTTTTCATAATAAGGATTAGTCTCCCAAAAAATTTATTATGCATTTATTGATAAAGTTATTGTCTTAATAATCCCTAACTCTTGTTAATCCCATGGGGATATATAGGTTATCGTGAATTTTTCCTCATTATCTAAACTTGTATATTAACCTTTCAGAATATCCCCAGTTATCCTCTACCACTTTCCTCTTATTATTCAGTAAACTTGTTACAAAGTCATCAAAACATTAATAACACTTCATACTCCTTATCTTAATATATTTTATATCAGATTCACATTAATCTCTGGAATAACTCCCTATTTATTGATTTATTGGTAACTCTCCAAATTAGCAATCTTTCCAATCTTTTGGTTAATTATTTATGCGTGCAAAAAGAGAGAATATTTAGATTTTGTGATATTTAATAGAATGGTAATTTTAATAGAATGGTAATTCAAATTATTTAAGTGGATTTTCAGTTAAAATTCATGATTTTGGTTGCAGTGTAATAAATAAGAGGTTTAAAAAAACTTTGATTGAATAATTCGACTTCAGAATGAATTATTTATAATACAAAATTTTAATCAATTATTAAATATGGTGTTTGATTATGAGAGGACTTCTGGTGGGGAGAATGCAACCGGTGCACCGGGGACATATTCAGGTAATGGAAAGGATCCTGAATGATGTGGAAGAAGTGATCATTGGAATTGGTAGTGCGCAGGTCAGTCACAGTCTTAAAGATCCATTCACCGCCGGAGAGAGGGTGATGATGATCACTAAGGCCCTGGCAGAAAATGACATACCAGCATCCTGTTACTACATCATACCAGTGCAGGATATAGAGTGTAACTCCCTCTGGGTGGCCCATATGGAAATGTTAACCCCACCATTTGAACATGTCTACTCTGGCAACCCACTGGTCCAGAGACTTTTTCATGAAAAGGGTTATCAGGTTACCGAACCCCCATTATTTAACAGAAAAAGCTATTCCGGGACAGAAGTTCGGCGTAGAATGCTAGCTGGTGATAACTGGGAAAAATTAGTCCCAGAATCAGTAGTAGAAGTTATTAATGAAATTGATGGTATTGCTAGAATTAAACAACTAGCCAGAAAGGAGGTAAGTGAAGTATGATATTTGCCAGAATAATTCCAGATTATGAGGAAATAATCACCCTGAATGATTTAACCCAGAAAATCAAGGAAACCCCCTCTATTGGGGAGTGTGGAGCCATATTCACCTTTGAGGGAATTGTAAGAGGGAAAGATGAGGCTAAAACCACGGATGAAATGGTGTTAACATCTCCAGATCCTGAAAAAACAGAAAAAGAACTTGAAAAGATTTTAATCCAGGTTCAGGAAAAAAACGGAGTAAAGGAAATTGCTGTAGTTCATTACCTTGGCCATTTCAAACCAGGTGATCCTCTATTCCTGGTGGCAGTAGCTGGAAGCCACCGTCATGAAACTCGTGAAGCACTGGAAGAGATTATAGAAAGAGTAAAATACGAACTTGACTTTAAAAAAGAGGAAAAGGGCAGTGCTGGTAGTAAAATCATCATGTCCGGAGGATAAAATATTCGGGTTTTGAACTTAGGTAGATTTAGAACTAATGTCAGATTTGAACTTAAGGCAGAGCTAAAATTGCGTTCGATTTATTAAAGAGTCAGATTTGAACTGAATATTCCAAAATGGGGGTTTACCTTGAATTTAATCATTTCAAGAGGGGGAAAGCAATTTATAAGCTCCATGGAGGTCCTAAATGAAGTTTATTCGGGATAGTGTTCATGGAAATCTTCAGTTAGATGATTTTGAAGTTAAATTAACGGATACTCCTGAAATTCAGCGTCTGAGGAGGATCAAACAGTTAGGATTTACCTATCTGGTGTACCCAGGTGCCAATCATACTCGTTTTGAACATTCCATTGGCACCATGTATTTGGCCTCCAGGTTGGCCCTAAACCTGCAGCTGGATGAAGATACTCATTCCCTGATTCGATGTTGTGCCATTCTACATGATGCGGGCCATGGACCATTTTCTCATGTATCAGAGGGCAGTATTGAATCATCCCATGAGGAACTCACCTCCAAACTCATTAAAGAATCACAACTGGGAGACATTCTATCTGAAAAGTTCAGTGTGAATGAAGTACTGAAGGTGATCAGTGGTGAAGGGCCACTGGGCCATATGATCTCAGGTGAACTGGATGTGGATCGTATGGACTACTTGCTAAGGGATTCATACTTCACAGGGGTTGCTTATGGTGTTATCGATGTGGAACGCCTTATTTACAATATGAAACTGGAAAACGAGTTACTCCTCCTGGATGGCAAAGGTGTTCAGGCAGCAGAATCCATGTTGTTAGCTCGTTATTTCATGTATCCAAGTGTTTACCAGCACCATACCACCAGGATTGTTAACTCCATGTTCCGGCGCTGCTTGGGGAAACTACTGGAAAAACAGCTAATCAATGAACACGAGATTTACCGCTACGATGATATTGACATAATCTCATCAGCCAGAGCTGTGAATGGTTTCATCGGAGATATTATGAGAAGATTGGACAACAGGCAACTCTTTAAACGGGTGTACTCCCTTAAACTCAATGACATACCCAATCCAGAGGATATTTTTAAAATGAATATAACTTCCATAAAAAAAGCTGAAAATGATATAGCCCTGGACATAGGGGCTGGTGAAGAATATATAATGGTTGATATTCCAGAATACCCATCTTTCCATGAAATGACCACTCCAGTGTCTGTAAATGGGGATATTGTCCCACTAGGTGATATTTCTAATCTGGTTAGGGCACTTAAAGATGCCCGTTTCAATCATGCGGATTTATGCATCTACCTTCCAGAAAAATACTCAGAAAAAGCCTCTGAACTTAATTTCATTGATTATCTGGATATCCCTGATTAAATCATCGTCTAAAGCCATTTATTGGATTCTAACCAAATACTTTCCTATATACATTTAACTTTATAGAATTAATTCATTAATTACATAGTATTCAAGTGGATAAATAAGCTTATTTAGACAATAGTGATTAAAATGATAGTGGTAGCCATAACTGGAGCTAGCGGCGTTATTTACGGTGTCAGACTCCTGGAAGTATTGAAAGAAATGGGAAGGAAAACTGCCCTGGTGGTAACTGACCCGGCACGTATCATCCTGAAATACGAAATGGGGATGGATGAAGATGAACTAAAGGGACTTTGTCACAAGTTTTATGATCCAGGAGACCTTACCAGTGCCATTAACAGTGGTTCCTGCCGTTTTGAATCCATGGTCATTGTCCCCTGTACCATGAAGACCATTTCTGCAATATCCACTGGTTTTGCCAGCAATGCGGTTACCCGGGCTGCAGATGTGGTTTTGAAGGAGAGAAGAACGTTACTCCTGGTGCCCCGCGAAACGCCTTTACGTTCAGTTCATTTAGAGAATATGCTAAGTATCAGCCGTGAAGGTGCAATAATCCTCCCAGCAATGCCTGCTTTTTACCACCAACCCCAGAACATGGATGATCTGGTTGATTTCCTAGTGGGTAAAATACTGGATGTTCTCCATATTGACCATAACCTCTACCAGAGATGGCAGGGAGAGGTCCCATGATCCCGGATGAGGATTTCATCCAGATCCAGGGTGTGCCCGGACCTACTAAGGAAGAGGTAAGGTGCCTGGTAATGTGCAAGGCCAGAATAGCATCCAAGGATACAGTGGTTGATGTGGGCTGCGGTAGTGGTGGTTTAACACTGGAATCCGCTCGTAAGGCCCGGAAAGTGATTGCACTGGATAAAAATCCGGAAGCCCTGGAACTAACCCGTCAAAATTTGCAAAAACATGGTCTCACCCCTAAAGTTCAACTGGTGGAAGGTGATGCCCTAGAGGTATTGGAAGGCATTGAATCCTTTGACACCTTCCTGGTAGGTGGAAGCAGTGGAGATCTACCATTTATAATAAAACAGGGATATGAAAAGCTAACTAAACATGGTCGAATAGTGGTAACTTCCATCCTGTTGGAAACCAGGGTTGAAGCGGTTGACACCCTTAAAGAATTGGGAATGACTCCCGATGTGGTAGAAATAACCATTGCCAAGGGGAAAATAACTGAAAGAGGCACCATGATGCTGGGAAGAAACCCAATCACCATTATTTCTGCAGTGAAATAAGATCGTTACATTTTAATGCATAATATTCCCCCGTTTTATTGTAAATGGGTAGAAAACTTATAGGAACGGGGTAAACTCTGTTATGAGTGTAAAACTCCAGTATAATACTATATAATACTAATTTCTTAAACTTTCTAATAAAATGTGAATCCCCTATATATGGAAAAAGAATTAAAATAATATAATTATTAATTGATTAAAACAGGTGAATGAATGAAACTATCTGAATATTTTGGTTGGAAGGTTAAACTGGGAATATTTCTGGTTATACTTTCTGCCTTACTTTACGTGGCCAATTATTTCATCTTCCATGATCTCCATGGAGTTTTATTTTACATAGGTATTGATATTGCCTTTTTACCCATTGAGATACTCTTCGTGGTGTTGGTAATTGAAAATGCCATCAGCAGCAGAGAAAAGAAGCAGATGATGGAAAAACTGAACATGGTAATTGGTGCCTTTTTCAGTGAAGTGGGAACTGATCTACTTGCAGCCATCACCAAATTCGACCATGATGCTGAACACCTAAAAGACGATCTTTTGATCAACAATAACTGGTCTGAAAAAGATTTCAAAAGGGCAAAAAAAGCCATCCAAGAATTTGAATACACCTTAAATATCAAGGATGACCCCAAATCAATTCAGTTTTTAATATATACTAAAAAATTCCTGGTAGATGAGCGGAAATTCTTACTGGCTTTACTGGAGAACCCCAACTTACTGGAACATGAAACATTCACTGATCTTCTCTGGGCAGTATTCCACCTCATGGAGGAACTGGATAACCGTATTGACCTGGCTAAGCTTCCAAAATCAGACTTTGATCATCTTTCTGGGGATTTAGTACGGATTTACGGCCTTTTATTAGTTGAATGGTTACAGTATATGGAACATTTAATGAAAAACTACCCTTACCTGTTTTCACTGGCAGTTAGAACCAATCCCTTTGATCAACACGCTCACGTGGAAATAACTCAGTAATTAGACAATAAAAACCCACTTTAATTTTTTTTTATTTCATTCTTTATTAATTAAAATGGGGATTATTCCGTAACCTTTTTAAGTGGTGCTACCAATAACATTAAAAAACTAAATGTGGTCGATGCAATGGAGAGTCTAACTCTCGAGCAGTATAGAAAAATGGTGGATAAGGTAATAGAATTTAAAAGGTTGAATGGAGACCTGCCTAAATATGCGGTTGTTGACGGTTGCCGCATTCACAAGAGAGAATATATAGATATGATTGAAAGGGTTAACACATTCTTCCTCCAAATGGGAAGAAACCCTGGAAGCGTGGACATTACGCCCCTTGAAGATGTTCCAGTTGTGGAAACAGTTTTAATATAATTTATGAACATCACCCCACAATTTTCCTCATTAAATCTCTCTAAATCCATAAAAAAATCTCCTTTTTTATTAGTTATCTTGGATTATCTAGAATTAATAACCTTAAACAGCTTAATAAATGAATTAAAAAAAAGATGGGGATGTTGATTCATCTTGAACTATTATTTACTACTCCTGTCCCTACGTCCCTTTGTTTATGTTTTTAATTGTTAATTATTAGAATAATGATTTTTTTATTTCTTAAGGGATTGGGACACATCTTCTGGACGGTTTAAATTGATGAAACTTTTTTTTCCTGGATCTAAAACTTCAACACCAACATAAGCTACATCAATTTTTTCCAGTAATGATTTAACATTCCGAAAACCATTTTCCAACTGTTTCTGAATTATAGGAATACATTCTTTACAGTAATAAGAATGTAATGGTTCGGTTGATCCATCTGGCCAAACTGGAACCAGAATACAGGCTTCACTAACTTCTGTTAATTCGAACATTTTATCTACAAAGTAAGGTGAGACAAAAGGAGAATCACAGGGCAAAACTAATGCACCCTCTGATTTTATGTGTGATAAGCCAGTATAAAGTCCCAGAAGGGGGCCCTGATCTACTTCAATATCAACTACCAGTTTGATGTGGGGGTCATGATTATGTATTTGCCTTTTAAAGTCATTAATACAGTTTTGATATAATTCTACCTGTTTTTTATCCCTTAAAACCAGTATGATTTCTTCAGTAATTTTTACAACCATCTTCAACAAGTGGATTATGAAGGGGTCCCCATCTAAATTCATCAATCCTTTATCCTTTCCCATACGTCGGCTTCTGCCACCACAAAGTATTATACAGGATTTCATGAATTTTTTAACCCTCAAAAAAATTTTCCATAAAAGTAAAATAAGATTTTTTCCCCAAAAATTTTATTTCAGTACTCTATTCTTAATTTTATATTTCTTAAATCGTATTTCACCAAAGATTTAAAAAAATATTTATCCACAACCTTTTACATGAGTCGGGTTGTGGGGTAGTTGGGGCTTTCGTTTGTTATTAAAAGGTCATGTGGATGGCTTTCAGTCATACCACTGGAGGTGATCCTGACAAACCTGGATTTCTCCCACATTTCGGGGATGTTACCAGCACCACTGTATCCCATAGATGCTTTAAGACCACCCATCAGTTGGAATATCACTTCTTCAGCCGGTCCTTTGAAGGGTACAACTCCTTCCACACCTTCAGGCACCAGTTTGGCGTGCTTCATGGGTCCTTTAACTTCCTGGAAGTAGCGGTCAGTTCCTGCTCCTGAACCACCAGTCATGGCCCCGAGTGATCCCATTCCCCGGTACTGTTTGAATTTGCGGCCGTTCATTATAACCACTTCACCTGGAGATTCAGTGGTTCCTGCCATTAAACTTCCAACCATTACTGCATCCGCACCCACTGCTATGGCTTTGGCAACATCTCCAGAATATCTTAATCCTCCATCACCAATAACCGGCACGCCATGTTCCCTGGCGACATCCGCTACACTGGATATGGCGGTTAACTGTGGTACTCCCACTCCAGCTATGATCCTTGTAGTACATATTGATCCAGGCCCTATGCCCACTTTCAAACCATCAACATCTACACCAGATATGATTGCTTCGGCTGCTTCACCAGTAGCAATGTTACCCACCAGAAGATCAGCCTGGATGTTTTCTTTCATTTTCCGGGCAGACTTGATAATACTGGGTTTGTGGGCGTGGGCCACATCCATGGCAATGATGTCTGCTCCAGCTTTGTCTAGGGCTATGGCTCTTTCCAGATCAAATGGGCCGGTGGCAGCAGCAACCAGGAAACGTCCATCTAAGTCTCTCACTGCATTGGGATGTTTTTTACGTTCAAGTATATCCCGTATGGTGACAATACCCACTATTCGATTATTTTGAACAACCGGTAATCTTTCCACCTTGTTATCATAAGCGATGTCCAGAGCTTCTTCGGGCGTGGTGGATTCATTGATGGTCACCACTTCCTCGGTCATGAATTCACGTACTTTTTTCTGAGCATCAGAGTTGATGATAGGTTTGATATCCCGTCGGCTGATAATACCAATCACGTTTCCATTATCCACTACAGGTAGACCGCTAACGTCTTCCATATCCATAATGATACTTGCTTCATGGATAGAACTATCTGGAGAAGTGGTTATAACGTCTCGTATGGTCAAATCCTCGGAACGCTTGACTTTTTCAACCTCGGCCACCTGTTCTTTAATGTTCATGTTCCGGTGTATAACACCTAACCCTCCTTCCTGGGCAAGTGCAATGGCCATTTCAGCTTCAGTGACTGTATCCATGGCCGAACTCACAATCGGGATGTTGAGATTGTAATTTCGAGAAACCCTAGTCTTTGTTTGGACATCTTTGGGTTCAATGTTGGATATGGACGGTACCAGCAAAAAATCATCAAATGTGTATCCTTCCGGGGCTTTTTTTAATTTATCTGAAAACATAACATTTCTCCTCCATTCCACAGGGTGGATTAAAATTAAAAGTTAATTATTTAAAAATCACCAACAGTGACTTACTCCTCACTTATCTGGGATCAACTTATGATCACCTCTTCCTAGTCTTTGAGAGGGACTTTATTAGATTTAAAATCTTATTAGGTTGAAAAGATTTAATTCTCTGAATTAAAAGCTTTCAACCATCTTTTTTAACCGGGCAACAGCCTCGTGATGTATGTGACCGGAATTCCGGTCTCCACCAATACAAGCTGCACCTCGTATTCCAACCACGTCACAACCAAGATCCGCAAGTAATGATAGTTGTTCTTCTTTAACTGAACCAGCTAATGCTGATTGAAGGCCGTATTTATGGGTATCTTCATTGAATTTAGATAGAGTTTCTTCATTCATGAAGTCAAAAAGTGTTTTACCATCCTTAACTGCTGTATCTACCATGGCTAAATCGGCTCCACTATCTGCAGCTACCCGGGGAATGTCCATGGGATCCACGGCACCTACACGGTGGGCATCAGCGTATCCAGCTGCCACAACAGTTACATTATCATTAAATTCATGAGCAGTTTTAACCACGTTTTCCATGACTTCAAGAGCTTCGGAGTAGTTTTTGGTTCCGTATAATCCTACTTTGATGTAATCTGCACCGGAGACAACTGCACCAGCAGCTGCCAGGGATACTGTTCCTGGTTTGTAGGGAACATCCCCCAGAGTTGCACTAACTTGCAAGTCATTGGGAGTCATCTCACGAATTTTTTTAATGACCCAGGGGAAATTAGCCCCTAATGAACCTTCTTTAGGATTTTTAACATCTACTATATCTGCACCGCCGTCTATGGCTTCTCGTGCTTCTTGTGTGTTTATGGGACTGATCAAGAGAAGCAAATATGATTCCTCCTATTTATTATTTATCAAGTCTTCTAACTAATATTTAAAACCTATGATTCAAATCATGGCAATTAACTGTTTAGATTAATTTATTTCTCATCCGGTTTAAATGGTGACCTTCTTATTTTAAGATTATCTCTAATTTCGCCATGTTTTTTTGGATAAATATCTCCTTTAACCGAGTCTTTGCGGAGATCTTCCAGCATAGTGTTAATGGGAATTTCCACTGGACACTCCACTGTGCACAGGCCGCATAAAGTACATTTGTATAACCCTGAATCAAAACAAACCGCCTCATTATGGATATAGTTGCTTAAAACCACCCCTCTACCTCCTAAATGGCGTAAATATCCGAAATCAGGCCCAATAGTTGTGTAAACTGGGCAGTTAACGATGCAAGCGCCGCATCCAATGCACCATAAGCATTCTTTTTGTTTCTGGAGTGCCTGGCTACGTCCGTTGTCTAAAAATATTACAACCACTCGTTTAGCTCCATACATATCCTTTAATATGATCTGTTCAATGTCTGCGGTCTTGGAAGGGGATGATATAACATTCATATAGGCAGGAACTGTTTTTCCAGTGGCATAGATAGTTTCCAGTTTCACCACTGATACAGCATCTTCCAGATCGGGCACTACCTTATCAATGCCCACCAGTATGATATGCAGGTCCATCATGGTTAGAAGGCTTATATTACCTTCGTTATGAACCATTAGCAGTGACCCATCATGGGCGGCAACTGAGTTGGCTCCGGTGATCCCTATTCTACACTGGGATATTTTATCCAGAATATCATCTTTCACCACACCCATAATGGCTTTTGCTTCGGCTTTTACCTCTCTTTTAAATTCATCTGACACGATTTCTGCTATTTTATCCATGTCAAGATGACATGCTGGTCCAATGGGGTGAGTGGGATGACTCTTGGAAAATTGAACAATTCTATCTCCCAGATCAGTTTCCAGAACTTTTATACCCCTATTTTCCAAATATTCGGTGAGTTGTATCTCCCCTGCGGTGTTGGATTTGGATTTAGCCACCATCTCCTCCTTTTCCACCAGCTGATAAATGGCCTCCCTGGCTTCATCACCATCTTTGGCCATGATAACTTCAACCCCATTATTTTCAAGGGTTTCACATGCCTTTTCCAGGAGTGGGGGTAGATGTTCAACTGAAATTTCCCGAATATTTTTAACCCTTTCCTTTAAATTAACAGTACGTTCATCCTGGAGGAGGTCTGCTCTTCGCTTGTCCAGTATATTAAAGGATCTCTTCATAATTTCCATGGCAGCGTCATTCATGGTTCAGCCTCCGCAACATGAACTGGGATAGATCCACGATGGTAATCCCCTTACCTGAATAAGTTACTTGGGCTAACTCTAGGTTCGAAATACAGAATGGGCAACAGGTAACCAGGGTTTCGGCACCAGTATCATTAGCTTCATCCAGGCGCATTTTACCTATTTCTATCGATAATTCAGGGAATGCAGATCTGACACCACCACCCGCCCCACAACAACGTGCTTTTTCCTGGTTTCGTTCCATTTCCACCAGTTGAGCAAAATGACTTATAACTTGGCGTGGAATTTCATATTCTCCCATATGACGTCCTAGATGGCAGGGATCATGATAGGTAACCTTCTCTTGAGTTGCCGCTGGTTTGATCTTACCCTCTTTAATCAAATCATAGAATAAATGTGAAGTGTGAATCACATCAACATCTTCCCCCAGAATATCAGGATAGTCATATTTAAAAGTACGATAACAACCTGCACAGGAAACCAAGATCTTCTCTCCCCTAATATCCTCTAAAGTATCCTTCATAACCTGGAGTGCATCATCATAAAAACCAGTGCGTAGTAACACCGAACCACAACATCCTTCATTATCCAAGGTACGGTAATCGGTTCCAGTTTTTTCCAATATTTTTTCAGTGGTGTCAGGGATTTTAGGCATTTTCTCCCGTGACAAACAACCTCTAAAGTAAATCATAATGTCACCATATTAATCTTCAATCAATCCCATTCATCCCAATAAAATTCCATAGTTTTATCTTTAAACTCTGATAATAGGCTCAAAGAGTATTTTTTCATTTCAATTGTAAAATCATATGATATATATTCCAGTTTAGTTAAAATATCAGGTTTTTAGTATTGTATCACAAATCATTCACCAATTAAAATTTCAATAAAGATCCAATTGCAATATTCATTAATAGATGTGTAGTTGATTTCTGATTATATAATGATCCATAGATAGCTGGTTATTTTTATTAAAATGAGAGACATTTTTTAAGGGGGACAGGATTCATAATGTTTAGAAATACAAAACAACCAACAAAAGCCTAAACCTTCTAATATAACGGAATTTATATTTCACATTAAAATTGAAATAACAATAGAATTATTCTATTAATTGATAATATTATTTAAGAGATACTTTACAACCAATTAGAATATTGAATTAAACTAAGGGGGCTGTAAATGACATATTTAATTTGTGAACAATGTGGGGGTTACTACGAACTTCAAGAAGGGGAAAAAGTTGAAGATTTCAGTGATGAATGTGAATGTGGTGGAAAATTGCGTTACGCAGAATCTTTACCATATTTTGAAGATTTAAACGATTCAGAAAGTACAGAACCCACTGCTTCGGACATGGATATGGATCCAGATTTAGATCTTGATCCCCAATCAGTGTTTATTGAAAATCAATCCAAAAACCTTGTTGAGGTTGATGAAAAATACCAAGATGAAACTTTAATAGAATCCAAAGAAATCCTTGAAAAGGACCAATTTCCTCCGAGAGAATCAGAACTAGACAAATCAGAACTAAAAGAATTTAAACTAGCAGTAGAATTACAGGAAATATTGGAAGTTAAAGGGAATTATATTATTCAAGGATTAGGGCCTAGTGAATATATTAGAGTTCTCAGGGACGGAATTGAGATTGATGGTGGACAATTTATAGGATATTCTGACATTGTTACCATCCAGGATGGATATAATCCAAAATTCCCGAAATCAGGGATAGGTGGTTTAATTTCTTCTGTTAATTCGTTAATTTCATCCAAGAACTGGTCTTTTAAAATCATCTACAATGAAGGTGAACTTGAATTTAACGGGGTTAAAAAGAGTGATGCCCAGAGATTTGTTAGTTTTGTAAACCGAATAATAAAAAATAGAGAGAACTAAAAACATGCTGGAGTTTAATAGGGGCACGTAATTCAAATACATCTTCTCTTAAGCGTCAAGTTGATCTAAGTCAATGGTGGTATATGAGTTTTATAGATATTATTGTTGGGGTTAAAAATGAGGAAAAATATATTAAAAAATGTATTGGGAGTTTGCAGAATCAAACTATTCAAGATATAAAAATTCTGGTTGTTGATGGTATTTCCAGTGATAGAACACCCGATATTATCCGAGAAATAGCTGAAAACGACTCCAGAGTACTATTACTTAGAAATCCACGTGAAGTTATAAGTTCTGCTCGTAATATTGGTTTAGAAGCTTCTGATGCTGAATATGTGGCATATCTTGATGGTCATTGTTATGTTGACCATGATTGGTTGGAAAAACTTCTTGAAACTTATCAGAAGTATGAAAAAAGGTGTAAATTAGGTGGAGTGGGTTCCACTTACGCGAGCCCAGACAATGACAGTGATTTGGGTAAAATTATTGCTAAGGCATTACAAACACCTTTCGGTGGTATTGGAACGGCATTTGCTCAGGAAAATACAATAAAAAAGGTTGAAACAGTGGCATTCACTTTATATCCTCGTTTTTTATTGGAAGAAGAAGATTTGTTCTATGATGAGACAATGAGTCATTGTGAAGACACAGACTTCAACTACCAGCTAATAAAAAAAGGATACCAACTTTTACAAAATCCTCGTGCTTTGGTCTACCAGTATCGCCGCGGTACTTTAGAAGCTTTTTTGCAGCAAATGGTTAATTATGGGGAGGGAAGAGCCAATTTTACCATAAAAAATCCTCGAACTTTCCATTGGTACCATATAATTCCAACCATCACTATATTCTACTTTATAATATTCATGATAACCTTAATCGCCTATTTAAATAGTTTAATAACTCAATTTACTATTCTTATAATTTTTTCACCAATAGCAATGTATTTCCTAATTGATATATATTACACCTTTAAGTTTGGTCAAATCAAAACTTTGTTGGTATTCCCTTTAGAACACATGGGATTTGGCTGGGGATTTTTGAAAGGTATTTTAATGAACAACAAAAAATTAAAAAGAGGAGACTTTGAATGAACCCACTGGTTTCAATTATTATAATCAATTGGAACAGTTGGCAGGACACAATAGAGTGTTTAAAATCTGTTTTAAATATCAAGTATTCTCATTTCAACTTAATAGTGGTTGATAACGGTTCCATAGATGACTCTATAGAGAAGCTGGAACAATACTCATCAGAACTTGGACTAAACTCGTCGGGGATTTTTCTTATTAAAAATCCAAAAAACTATGGTTTTGCCCAAGGAAACAATATAGGGATAAATTATGCTTTGAAAAACCTAGACCCAGATTATATTTTGCTTTTAAACAACGATACAGTGGTGGATAAAAATTTTTTAGCTCAACTGGTAAAAACCGGAGAAGAAAACCCTAAGAATGCCATCATAGGTCCTGCCGTCTATTATTATGGTCAAAAAGATAAGGTTAGTATTGTTGGGGGTAATCTAAACTTATACACTGGAATGACTAATTACCCTCATTTAGACACCCATGACCCTGGGATCAAAAGTGAAATTGATTACATATCTGGCTGCTGCTTGTTAATCAAAAAGTCAGTAATTGAAAATGTAGGTCTTCTAAAACAACAATATTTCTTGTACTATGAGGATGTGGAATGGTGTTACCGAGTTAAAGAACATGATTACAGGATAATTTATCAACCAGCAGCTAAGATCTATCATAAAGAATCTCCCACTTCAAAAAATCCCACGGGAGTCTATTACCTCACCCGGAACCGCTTTTGGTTTATGAAGGAATACAGTAACAAATGTCAATACCCGATATTCATCTCATTATCCTTTTTATATTTTTTATACCATATGTTGCGTTATGTGAAATCTAGAAAACTCACATCTGCTCTTTACCACGGAATGAGGGATGGTATTAAAGGGCCATGAAATTATATCAAATAATTTTCACTATAAAACTTCCTCATAGATTTTATGAATCAAATCAACCACCCGGTCCCAATTGTAGTTTTCAGCAATTTTCCTTCCATTCTTACCTAACTTATGCCTGAGAGTCGGATTTTCTAATAATAAAGATAACTTACTAGCTAAGTCACCAACCACCTTTGGTTCTACTAATAGACCATTTTCACCATCCCGCACTACTTCTGGAAGTCCTCCCAGGCGTGATGCCACCACAGGTAAACTTGAGGCCATGGCCTCTAAATTAACAATACCAAAAGATTCAGCCATTGTAACCGATGGCAGGCAAAATATGTCTGCTGCCCGGTAATAATACTTTTTTAGTTCTTCGGGAACAAAACCAGCAAATATAACTTGGTTCTCGACTCCTAATTCCTGGCTTAACTGCCGGAGATCCATTTCCATGGGCCCTCGTCCAGCAAAGACAACATGAGCTGATTTATGTTCTAATAATTTCAAAGCTTTAATTAAAACTTCTGGTCCTTTGTAGGGCACGAGACTTCCAAAAAATAGTATTAAATCCCCTTCCAAGGGTAAATTTAACTTCTGCCGTGCTTCCTTAGGTGAACAAGATATTTGAAATTCTTTAAGGTTGATGCCATAGGGCACAACCCGGATTTTATCATGAAACTCCTTTAAATGGGGAGATTCATTGGCATAGGTCCTAGTTCCCACAAGTATTACCTCTGCCTGATCTAGGACTTTACTCAAAAATAATCGATTGTAAAGGATAACTCCACTATTTCTTAAAAAACTGCCCCCAGTCTCCTGACCATCAAAATGGTAACTCACAACAAATGGTACTTTATATCGCTTGGCATAACGTAGCGCAGGTAAATCTGAATAAGGGATGGGAGAATGGGCATGAACTACATCCAGTTCATAGTTTAAAGGTTCCCTCCAAAGTTTAAAAGAAACATTGGCACTGGCTACCTTAAAGCTGGTGGCGTAACGGTGTATTTTTAATCCATTACTTTGCTCTTCATCATTTTTACCAATGGCGGTTGTGAATATATCTACATCTTCACTCTTTTCTACCATGTGCCTAGCCAAGTGATAGGCAGCCATCTCTACTCCCCCATGTGCGTATTTTTTGATATAAATGTCATCTTGTAGCCTATGGGGGTATGGAAAGTGACCGATGAAGTATCCAATTCTCATTATGAACTCCTATCATTTTTTCTGAAACTCATTTTATTACTTATTCTATCTAAAATATATATAATTCATACATACTGTTTTAATGGTTATATATTATGAATAGAATCCAAAAAACAGCAAAAAATATGGGTAAACTATTAATATAGGTGTACTATCCGACTCCCCCATATTTAGTTATTTAATAGGTTTTTGTATTCGATGTAAGCTACTAGGTATCGGGGTGCTGAAGGATTTGGAATATTACCACTTTGCCTATTGATGAAAATCCAGTGCTAGATATTTATTTGGAAAAAAAGAGATAGAGTTATCAGAAAATTATTAATTAAAGATGATTTCTAAGGATAGTTAATGGGTAGAATTAAATTCGGGTTGCGAAAAAGCTAATTTATAGACTTATTAAGTAGAATAATTGTGATTAATAGGTGAAATGAGTGATATCTATAATTTGCGTTTATAATAATAAACAAACCTTGGAACGTTTCTTACTAAAAAGCTTGCAAATTCAGGAAAATGATTTTCAGTTAATACTAGTTGATAATACTCAAAATAAGTTCTCATCAGCAGCCCAAGCACTAAATCATGGTGCTAGTAAAGCACATGGTGACTATTTCATGTTCGCACATCAAGATATGCTATTCACTTACCCTCAGTGGCTAGAAGAAGTTGAAAACACTTTAAAATCTTCAAATAATGTGGGTATAGCTGGAGTGGCAGGTAAAATCCACCGCAATCAGGTCTCTAATATGACCCATGATGAACCACCTGTACTCTCTGGAAATAATCCCATTAGCAAACCACAAAAAGTACAAACATTGGATGAATGTCTTTTCATAATTCCACAAAAAGTTTTTAAGGAACACCAGTTTGACGAGTTAACTTGTGATAACTGGCATCTCTACGCTGTGGATTACTGTCTCACTATTCTAGCTGATAATTTAGATGTTTATGTTATTCCTGAATATTGTTACCACCATTCCACAGGATATGCATTTGGTGATGAATATTACTCAACATTAAAAAAAATAATTAATAAACATAAGGAAAATTACAATTGGATTTACACTACTAACGGCAACTGGCATACTTACTGCCCAATGGTTCTACAAAAAATTTACAACCGCCTTATTTATTACTTTGTTAAGTTTCGTCGAAGTCAAAACCTTTGAAGAGCTAGATCAGACGCTATTTCTTCTTTACATCTACTTTTCTCTGCAGAGCTATCTCACGGTTGAGCAGGGTGATTTCCTCTTCTATATTCTCAATCATGTTGTATATTTTGAAAATTAAATAATAACAACCAATTAGTCCAATAATTAATATTAGATCTAACCCGCGCCCGATTCCAGTTATTCTGGCCAGAATTGATGTTGTGTCAGGATATGATGAGAAGATAATCAAAAGCACCCAGATAGCAGCCCATACTAGGAGCATATTAAAAGACATTTTCCCATCCTTAAACCTCAAAAAAGTGACAATAATGCCGATTATTCCAATAAATAATCCAATGTACTGGTATAATATCATTATTTTATGCTCCCTCTTATTTGTCCTTTAATTGATTTACGTTTTTATAATTTATTTTATAATTTAATATGATATAACAATATTATTTAACATAATTCTACTGTTGATTTAATCTTATGGCCATTTTATTATTTTAAAATATCCTTAATGAGTTTTGCTAGTATCTTTAAACCCACCTTGGTGTTAGTGCCCTTAGAGAGTGAGTAGTCCGTGTAAATAGTAGTTATGGGCACCTCAACCATTTGAAGATGTTTCCTCCTAACTTCTCCAATGATCTCGGAAGAAACACCGTAATCACGGGAATGGAGTTCAAATGACTCGGCGGCCTTCTTATTAAATGCCCTTAGACCCGACTGAGAATCTTCAACATTCTTTCCATAAAATATAATGGTAATAATGTTCATAACCATGTTTCCGAACTTTTTGCGGAAAGGCATCTCACTAAAATTCCTCTTTCCAATTACCACATCAGCCTCGCCCTGCAGTATTGGCAGGCAGAGTGGGATAAGATCCAGGGCATGATGCTGTCCATCAGCATCAAAAGTTACAATAATTTCTGGATTATGAGTTAATGATGCTGCGATTCCTGTAGAAATAGCAGCCCCTAATCCTCTGTTTAAAGGATGCCGGTATAAATTTACATGGTCAGGGTGTTGTTTTATGAAGTCCCTTACAACTATAGGGGTATCATCAGATGAACCATCATCAACCACAATTAAATTAAGGTCAAGGGAAAACAGCTCCCTCATAACACCTCCTATGGTTTTCTCTTCATTATAAGCCGGCATAACAATATAAATGCCTTTTTTATGTTCTCTGAATATGCCTTCAGAGACTTCAAAATCCGAAATCACTTTAATTCTCCCAAATCTTCCAATAATTTCACTATATTTATTATTATGGTTAATTAAGTTTAATAGCTAATTCAGCCACTCTTCCACCCAGGTTTTTTGATGTTTCTAATCCAACTTCATCACTTCCAGCTTCCTCTTTGGCCCCACCGACTCCAGTTCCCCCGTAATGGGCTAAGGGAGCACCATCTCCCACAATTATAACATCATGAATTAACATAAATTCGTGAATTGCTGATATAGTGGTTTCCTGACCACCGTTACGGGATCCGCCAACACTAATAGCGCCCCCTACTTTGTTTTTTAGTTTAAAATCCATGCGAAGAGGTCGGGACCGGTCCATTAACATTTTAAGTTGAGCAGTTACATTTCCAAAGTAAACCGGGCTTCCAATGATCATACCCTGTGACTCTATTAGTTTAGTCAGTATACTTGGCACATCATCATATATTGCGCATTCACCTGTTGATTTGCAAATATCACAGGCAATACAGGGCTCGATTTCAGCATTTCCTAGATTTATGAGTTCTGTGTCTGCACCAGCATTTTCAGCTGCTTTAAGGGCTTCTTTTACTAAAATAGTAGTGTTACCTCCTTTCCGAGGGCTTCCCACAATTCCAATGATTTTTACCAATTAAATCACTCCCAAATTTTCTAAATATTGTAAATTTTGAATAAATCCGTTAGATGGATTATTTTCATATTATCCTTAGTTTTAAGTAGTTGTATGTTTAAATTATATTTTACATTTTATACTTCGGGGATTATATATAATTTATAAAACCCAAAGCAAGAATTTGAACTAAAATCTAAGTCATATTTAAAATTCAATATTAACATCTTCTTAACTAGTGTTCATATTTTCCCTATATTTCAAATAAAGTCTCAACATCTCAAAACATTTTAGAGTTTTTTTCATATGAATCCCATTAAAAATCCCTTTTATAATCCTCTAATTCCTGAAGAAGGAGTTATATCTCTGGTTAAAGAATGGTCGGAAAGAGAAAAAAAAGGTGATAGAAATGCCCGTCAGGATGCAGTTTTTAAAATAGAAAAATACCTGATGAAAACTGCTGATGGATCCTACACTTTGCAATCAGATGTGCGTGATAACAGTTCAGAAACCATGCACACCAGACATGGTGCTTTTTATGAGGCCAATGAAAAATTTGTCAATCCATCAGGCATTGAAAATAAGGAAAAAATTGCTATTCTTGACATATGCAGTGGATTGGGAATAAATGCATCAGCTGCACTGGAAAATCTATTGTATTCCGAAAGTGATGTAAAACTAGAGATGATAGAGATAGATATGGTGGAAATATCTTGGGAAACCCTGGCCGCATCATTAATAATACCTAGCCCCTCTGAATCACATCTTTTAGTCAAAAAAGCAATTGAAAATTATCTTATTAAACAAGGTATGCTTCAATTTCCTAAGGAGGAAAAAGAGATTCCAGATCATGTTAATATTCGTGTATACTGTAAAGATGCTAGGGAAATGGTTACTGAGATTCCGAAAACTAGAAGATACGATGCAGTCTTTCTAGATCCATTCAGTCCAGCCAAGTCGCCAGAACTATACAGCTATGAATTTCTGTCTGAAATCAGTTCTTTACTTAAAGCTGACGGCGTAATATTAACTTACACTTCGGCAGCCCCCGTAAGATACGCGATCATGGATATGGGTTTGGAAGTTGGCGAAGGACCCGAAATTGGAAGGTCTGGTGGAACCATAGCCTCATATGATCTAAATAAAATCCCCCATGATCTAAGTGAAAATGATGAACGTATGATTGCTCTATCTGATGCTGGAATACCTTACAGGGATCCGGAGTTAAACCTATCAGCAGAAAAAATTATTGAAAATAGACAAGTAGAAAGAATAACAATAAGGGGAGTCACTAAAATGGCGTCAACCGTTAAAACACCTGTAAAATTGGTTACTGATCTGGATGATGAACGCCAGAAAAGGAGAGTGCTAAAACACCTGAAAAAATTCGGTATTGACGATTTGAATTCATTAAAATCTCGATTCCTGGTCTGCCCCCAGTTTTCCAATTGTATATGTAATTGTGGCCATGGGAGGCCATCTACTTCCCGGGCAAGGATCAAAGAGATGGAAAAAAGGTTGGAGATAATTACCAATGGTAATTTTAAAAATGATAGATTAAATAATCATTAAATACAGTATTCTGATATAAACTTAAGATTGATTGTAAAAGTTTAAGATACGTGCTAATTATTGATTAACATTAATTCATTTAAATTAATTGTTTATATTTTAATAAAGGTGAGAAATTTGGACTTCGAAATCAAATATAAAGATGCTCGGGGACGAGTAGGAACCCTTAAAACACCCCATGGGATTATAAAAACCCCTGCACTCATGCCAGTCATACACCCGGGAAAACAAACCCTTCCGGTTTCAGATTACGGAGCGGAGGTGGTAATCACCAATGCATACCTCATCTATAAAAATGAGGATTTAAGGGAGAAGGCATTAACTGAGGGAGTTCACAAATTAATAGACTTCCCGGGACCAATTGTCACTGATTCAGGATCATTCCAGCTTTCCGAGTATGGTGATGTTCAGGTATCCAATAGGGAGATCGTGAAGTTCCAGGAAAAGATAGGGACGGATATTGGAACTTCTCTGGATATACCCACCCCTCCTTCTGTGAAAAGAGAACGTGCTGAAAGAGAATTGGTAATAACATTAAAAAGGGCACAGGAAGCTCTGGAGGTCCGGGAAGAATTGATGCTTAACTCGGTAGTACAGGGTTCCACCTACCCGGATCTGCGCAGTGAATGTGCCCAGAAACTGGGAAAGATGGATTTCCAGGTTCACCCCATAGGGGCAGTAGTCCCCCTCATGGAATCCTACCGTTACCAGGAACTGGTGGAAGTGGTTATGTCCTCAGTGACTCATCTGCCTGATTCAAGACCCCGCCACCTAATGGGTGCCGGTCATCCTATGATCTTCGCCCTGGCCGTGGCTATGGGGTGTGATTTATTTGACTCAGCGGCTTACATATTGTATGCTGAAGATGATCGGCTTTTAATGCCTCATGGAACTTTAAAACTTGAGAACCTTTATGAAATGCCCTGTTCCTGTGAGGTGTGCACCAGTTACACTCCTGAAGAATTACGCCAGATTGATAAAGAGAAAAGAACAGAATTACTGGCCATACATAATTTAAGGGTGAGCTTTGCTGAGATGAGACTGATCCGACAGGCTATAGTGGAGGGGAGTCTCTGGGAACTTGTTGAACAGCGATGTCGGGCTCATCCATTCCTTCTGGAAGCACTGCGCAGTCTCAAGAACTACTCTGTGGATCTGGAAAAATACGATCCTCCCTACAAAAAGTCTGCTTTTTTCTACACCGGACCAGAATCTTTGAACCGACCAGAGGTGTACCGCCACTTGGAGAGGATGAAAAGAATCCCATTTTCAAAAAGTGTGTTACTTCTACCTCGCAGTAGTAAACCCTACTCTGAACGTCTTTATGAGGTTCCCCAGAAGTTTTACAGTATTGGTGATGTTGTTGAAAATCCACTGGGAGATATGCAGGTCACGGTAGTTGATGTGCCATTTGGTATAATCCCCCTGGAATTGGATCAGGTATATCCCCTGGCTCAAAACGAATCTCCAGATGATTATGATGAGGATTCAATTAAAATGGTAAATGGTGTTCTTCAGGAATATCTCCAGGGTTTTAGCCAGATCATTGTCAGTGAAGGGGTAGCTGAAACATTTGGCCTCACCGTGAATGATGAGTATATTTTTCCAGAACCCCTGAAAATAATGGTGAATGACCATAAAAGAATAAAAATGATCGCTGATTACCAGTTCGGTACTGGTGCAGGGGAAGGTCTTTTCAATGAAGAGGTAAAAATAGTTAAAAGTAGGAAAACAGGTAAAATACGTCATGTTTATGATGGTGATGAACTTATTGCCACTTTAAGGGCTAGTGATGGTGTTTTTGTCATGGCTAAGGAGGGTGCTCGCAGACTGCACCGATACCTCCCCTACCCCAAAAACAGGGTTGTGGTTAATGAGGATGCAGAACCATTTGCTCGGGAAGGAAAAAGTATATTTGCTAAATTCGTTATAAATTGTGATATAGATATCCATGCAAAGGAAGAAGTATTGATAGTGAATGAACAAGACCAACTCCTGGCATTTGGAAAGTCAATATTAAACGGAAGGGAGATACTTGATTTTAACACTGGTCAAGCAGTAAAGACACGAAAAGGAGGCTTGTAATGTTACCCAGCGCAGGCATGAACCCCAAACAGTTAAAACAGATGCAGAGAGCCATGAAACAAATGGGCATGGACATGAAAGATGTTAAAGGTGTAACTGAAGTTGTAATCAAATTTAAAAACAAGGAAATGGTAATTGCCAATCCCAAGGTTAACCGGATGAACTTCATGGGTCAGGACACCTACCAAATATCTGGAAAAACCAAAGAAAGAAAGATTGAAACAGAACTTATAATTCCTGATGATGATGTGGATTTAGTAGCCACACAAACTGGAGTCACCCCTGAAGAAGCCAGGAAAGCCCTGGAAGAAACTGGTGGAGATCTGGCCGAGGCTATCTTGAGGTTAAGTTAAATGGCATTTATCGCCCATCTCTCTGACATGCATGTGGGTTCATTATCCTTTCGTGAGGAACTGATTCTGGATGCCATTGACCAGATAAATGAGATGGGTCCTGATGCCACCATAGTGACCGGTGACTTATCAGAAAATGGCTATTACAATGAGTTGAATCAAGCGGCCTCCTATCTGGAACAGTTTCATTCACCACTTTTGGTGGTACCGGGTAACCATGATTCACGTCATCTGGGAAACTGTTGCTTTGAGGAACTCCTCAAAGAAAGATACGGCACCCTCCAGGTTAAAAATCAAGGATTTAAAGTAATTGGACTGGATAGCAGTGAACCGGACCTGGACTATGGTAAGGTGGGCCGGTCCCAACAAAGTTTTATGGTAGATGCGATGAAAAATGCATCAAAAGAAGGATTATTCAAAATCATTGCATTACATCATCATATCATTCCCGTACCTCGTACCGGCCGTGAAAGAAATGTTTTAAGTGATGCTGGTGATATATTAATGTCTTTAATTGAAAATCATGCTGATCTGGTCCTGTCAGGTCATAAACATGTTCCCCATACATGGATTGTTCATGAAACTGTTTTTGCTACGGCGGGAACAGTTTCTTCCTTTAAATTGAGGGGGAAAGATACACCCTCCTTTAACACCATTAATATAGATGAAGAAAATATAGATATCCTCTTGAACACTGCCGATGGCGAAACCCGCCTTCTGGCAAAGTATGAAAACAGGTGTAGGTGATTGATTGCAGGTAATTGTGGATGCATCTAACGTAGCCCATTACGGGAAAAAGGATGGAAAACCCAGCCTAAGTAAATTGCTTAAAGCAGTGGAGGCCCTTGAAAAGTTAGGATATCATCCTATTCTCATCGCAGATGCATCACTCAGACATGAAATCGATGAGAAAGAAGAATTCAATAAACTTCTGGATGAGGAAAAGGTACACCAGGTACCTGCAGGCACTAACGCGGATCACTACATCCTGAACCTGGCGGAAGAGGAAGATGCGAAAATACTATCCAACGATGCCTTCCGTGAGTTCTTCGATGAATTCAGAGATATTAACAGTCGAAGAATTCCCTACAGCTTCAAAGGTGAAAATATAGTTATTGGAAGCTCTGCAAAGCCTAAAAAAATTAAGAACATCCTCCAAAAAATCTCTAACCAAACCTTATCTGAATTTGAGAAGAAGGGTTATGATTCATACAAATTAAAGAAAAACAAGAAACTTTCAGGGATCGCAGTGGCTAAAGAGGCCATCGATCGCATATCCAAAACCAGTGATGAGGGAATTGACTCCAAAATAGAAGGAGTATTCATGAAAATACCCCTATTCGATAAGGTAATGAAGATGGTGGAGGATGCCGAGAAAACCAGTGATTTCATCATTTTTGTACTTGTCAGCCCACGAGACTACCGGGATGCAGTGAGAAATGCAGGTAACATCGCGGTGACTGTGGGGGATCGTTTGAAACTGGACCACGCCCCCCTAGTTGCAGTTCGTAATGATCTCTTCACCAAACCAGGGACCTTCGAACTGAATATCATCTATTCAGATGAAATACTGGAGGAATCACCCTTTGATGTGAACATCACCATCAATGATCACGACTACTCCTTTGTTAAGAAAAACTCCCGAAACATTGCCAGCACAGTCGCAGCAAGACTAGGAACATGGAAGTTCCCCATAGTATCGGTAAAACCGAGCATGCTCATGGAAAAACCTGGACACTATGATATAAATCTGGAAAAGGGAGGAGACAAGTAGATGGCAGGCAACTACCTGTTGAAAACGTTATTTGGTTTCCTCTTAAAACACCGGGTTTTAAGTATTGGTACTAAATATTATCCCACCAATGAAAAAGAAACAGAATATGTGGAAATGGTTAACTACACCCGTACCATGCTCCTAGAGATAGAAAGAGCCAACATAACAACAGAAAACATCTTTCAAAACCTTTTAAAGGAAGTTGGACGGGGCAACATACCTGAAAACCGCAGATTTGTTGAAATCAAATCCGCTGAAAACGATGTAAATGAATACGCCCTTTTAAGTAACATAATAATGGGAAGTGACCGTTACCTTTACGTGGAAGTTTTTGGAGGTAACAAGCAGATAATCGACCAATTCGTCCAGTTCATTAAGAAAGAAAACGGTATTATTGTAGAAAGGAGTAATACTGAGATAGTCTCCAGGCTTTTATCCAAAAACGATGCAATCAGGGTGGGTGTGGAACTCATAAAGCTGGGGATGGAATCGGAGATAGATGTTAGGGCAGCAGTGGGAATGACTGGAGCCGCATCCATAGAAAGATCCATCAACCTAAACAAACAAATCGGAAAAACATCAGGAGTGGGATTCACCAAACTAGGTGGTGAATTTGCCATTGTATTCTCCAGTAAAATTAGTAAACTGGAAGGAACCCCTGCAGTTTATGATAATTATTTATTCATTGATGCCTTTGATTCTACCCAGTTCATTGAAGAACAGGGCCGGGACCGGCTGGTGGAGATCATGAATGAAATCAAAGATTTCATTGAAAAGGATTGTAAAGGTAAAATCGAAGGTTACCGTGAAGGTGGAGATGACCTAATCGCCAACCTACCCACCAAGGACGCTGCACTCCGGGCAGGAATTGACTCATCCTGGCATGCCCTAAACAATGGCGCAAGACTCAGGGTGGGGATTGGTAAAAGTCGCCGTGAAGCCGGTGAAAGAGCCCAAATGGCCGATGATATAAAGATCTGGAACAATTCACCAGTGATGGTTTTTGACCTGGCAGATGGAATATATGCTTACTACGTACCCTCAGAATTCAGCCGTTCGGTTATTGAATTCATACAGGAAAAAACTGGCCGGGTAGTACTGATCTTTGTCTTTGTCTTCCTGGTCACCCTCATTGGTTGGAATGTTGGTTACTGGGAGTTTGGACTGGTTGCCATTGTACTGGCAATGCTCTACGCACTAACCGCCTGATAAAAATCCATTACCTCAAATATCCATACACATTAATTGAATTAGCATCTTTGTGAGGTTATTCTTAAAAAAACCTCACTCAAGATTTAATTAAGGCTTGATTATCATGAGAGAAGAATTAAAGGGAAAAGCCGTAGTTGCCCTGGTGATATCATTAATCGCATTTGGATTCGGAACCGGGGCCAGCATGTTAACAGGTTTTAACCTAAAAAACACTGAATATCCTGGTTTAAATATTAGCACACCCAGTGATTTACCGATTGTTTACAATGTGAAAAATACCACAGACCCCAACACCACCAATACCCAAACTACAGTACAGACACCATCAACTCCTTCTACTTCGGAAGAAATTTACGAGGAACCGAAAACAAACCCTCCTAACAATACACCCACATCCAATCAAACCACTAATCAGACACCACAACCATAAAGTGGTTTCATTGGTAATTAGACAACAGATATTGCCTAATGAGTGGTTTATTCACAGAACAGATAGTTGATCTAATCATTTAAACCTAATTAATCGAATTATTATTTGTTAAATTTTAATACCCGAATTAAGATTAAAATTAGATTAAATAAATGTGTGTGATAATATGAAAAAAATTGAAGGTGGAATATGTGCAGTGGAGGGTGTGAAGGCAGCTGGTGCCTGTGAAGATAATTATGGGGTTGCAGTTATTCATTACCCTGATAGCAGTGCTGCAGCAGTATTCACCAAGAACAAGGTTCAGGCCGCTCCTATTATTATCACCCGCGAATCAGTAAAAGATGGGAAACTCTCAGTAATTGTGGCCAACAGTGGTAATGCCAACTGTTTCACTGGTAAAGAAGGAATTGAACACGCAAAGCTCATGGCCTCACAAGTAGCTGAAGGTGTGGATGTGCCTTTAGATCACGTTGCAGTGGCCTCCACCGGAATCATCGGCCGTCAGCTACCCCTACCCATTATCAGTAAGCTCATCACCGATGCCCTGCGTAGATTGGAAAACTCATCTGGTGCGTCTAGAAATGCTGCTGAAGCTATAATGACCACTGATACTTATCCAAAGGAGTTTGCAGTTGAAACTACCCTTAAAAATGGGAAGACTATTTGTATTGGTGGTATTACCAAGGGTTCAGGTATGATAGCCCCTAACATGGGCACCATGCTTTCATTTATAACCACTGACATTGAAGCCAGCCCTGCAGAACTTGAAGAAGCATTAAAGAAATCAGTGGAAAAAACCTTCAACATGGTGGTTGTGGATGGGGATGAAAGTACCAATGACATTGTAATCCTCATGTCCAGACCCGGAAAGGGAAATATTGATGGAAACTTCCAGGAGGCTCTGGATTACCTCTGCAGTCAACTGGCCCGGATGATGGCCCATGATGGGGAAGGAGCAACCAAATATATGGAAGTGGAAGTTAAAGGTGCTCAAGCATTGGATGATGCCAGAATGGCAGCTAAATCCATTGTTAAATCACCACTAGTAAAAACCGCCCTTTTCGGGGCCGACCCAAACTGGGGGAGGATTGTGGCTGCAGTAGGATACTCCGGAGCCCGGATGGATGAAAACACCATCAGTGTACGCCTGGAAGAAGGGGATCGGATTGTGGATATAGTAGATAAAGGGAAAATAATGGGATTTGAAGGAACTGAAGAACTGGAACTTGCCGAAAGTATAATGGAAAGGGAAGAAATAAAAATAATTGTTGATCTGGCTCTTGGAAACTATGAAGCAACTGCTTATGGCTGTGATCTTAGTTATGATTACGTACGTATTAATTCAGAGTATTCTACTTAAAAAATGGGAATTTTTTTAATTAAAATTGATATTATGAATAATATAAATCATTGATATGAGATTAGCCCTTTGAATTAAACAAATAAAAACTAAATCAGTTTAGCCTTTGAATCCAAAATTAAAATCTCTGAATCCAAAATTAAAAAAAAATATTCAGTTAACTTTAAAACAATTTTTATACAGGTTGAGAAAATGAAAGTAATGATTATAGGCGCAGAAGGAATGTTAGGTCACGATCTGGAAGATATTTTATCTGGGGAGCATGATGTTAGTACCACTACCATCCACACCCTGGATATAACTGACATTGCAAAAACCATTGAAACTGTGAAAAATATTAACCCGGATGTGGTGGTTCACGCCGCAGCCTTCACCGATGTTGATGGGAGTGAAACCCGTGCTGACCTGGCATACCAGGTAAATGCACTGGGAACCAGGAATGTGGCAGTGGCCTGCCAGGAAGCGGATAGTGCCCTGGTTTACATCTGCACAGACTATGTTTTCGATGGCACCAAGGGCAATCCCTACCGGGAATATGACCAGACCAATCCCCTGAGTGTTTACGGTGAAACTAAACATCAGGGTGAACTATACATCCGCGATATTTTGGATAAATTCTATATTGTCAGAACTGCCTGGTTGTATGGCTACCATGGTCCTAACTTTGTTACCACCATGCTAAAATTAGCCGAAAAGATGGATAGCATCTCAGTGGTGAGTGATCAGATCGGATCACCCACCTACACTGTGGATCTGGCTAAGGCCATAAATCAACTCATAACCAAACCTGCTTATGGTATTTACCATATAACCAACAGTGAACATTGTTCCTGGTATGAATACGCCCAGCATATCTTTGATAATGCGGGAATTGACATTGAGTTAACACCAGTGACCACTGAAGACTTTGGCAGTCCTGCTCCACGCCCACTGTATTCGGTACTTGATAACTACAACTGGAAAATGGAAGGATTCCCTGAGATCAGAAGTTATAAAGATGCTTTAAAGGAATATATGGAACTTCTATAAAACGCTTAAATATTAAATTTTTTTCCATTTTTTTTACGCTCATCTCCCGGAAAGTGTACAAAGGTATATGTAGTTTGCAGTTCAAATAATAATGTATGAAAGATCGAAGTTTAGCATGCGAGTTGTCGGTTCCGGACGATGATAAAGCTTTACAGGTTTTCAGATGCATAAGATGGTCTGATGGGGTTTATTGTCCGAAATGCAAGTCTTTTGAAGTGTACAATCGCGGATATTTGAATAAAACTCACATTAAGCGATATTCTTGTAAGACTTGCGGGAAAAATTTCACTGACTTTACTGGAACCATTTTTTCCAACAAAAAATTACCTCTGGGTGATATGTTCTACATAATCCTGAACTTAGATAAAAAAAGCATTAAACGTTTAGCTGATGAATCAGGCCATAAATGGGACAGCGTTTATAGATTAGCTCAGGAGTTCAGGGAATGTTTGGTTGATGAAGCCAAAGATCCAGTTTTGTCAGGGGAAATTGAATTTGATGAAATGTACCAATCAGCAGGCACCAAAGGTTTAAAAAAAACATCCGGGAACTAGAGGACTTAAACAACGTGGAAGAGGCACTTATGATAAAGATAAGCCCCCAATAATCTCCATGATTGAAAGAGGAAGTCGAAACACCATTTTGGTTGTTGAAAAGAACCTTTCCAAGGTTTTAATACATAGAAAGATAGAAACTCACTGTAATGGGTCCATTAAGGCCTTTACGGATGACTATACAATTTACAGTGGACTAGAAGAACATCCGCAGGTCATAGAACACCATATAATCAACCATTCTGCAAAAGAATATGCTGATGGTGACAATCACGTGAACAACTGTGAAAACCGACATTCACTAATAAGGCCCTATTTGAACATTTTTAGAGGCATATCCAAGAAAAAGCTAAACACCTATGTAAAATTTTATCAATTCACTTTCAACAATGGAATAAACTGGTTTCAAAAAGCACTTGCAACCATTTTATAAAAATGTACACTTACAGGGAGATGAGCGAACTTTTGAATCATTCACCATTTAATAAAATTGAAATTTCTAGAAAATTCACACAGAGAACAAAACCTAAAAAAATTCCTTTTTTACAAATATTATGGCTGCTAATTACTTTTTTATTTATCTCTGCACATTTACATGTCAAAAAATAGAAAAAAAGTTTATTCTTTTTTACTCTCTAAAATCCCTTTTTTAGCTTTTACAGCAGGTTCAAAATCAGGATCTATTTCTAATGATTTATTAAAACATTCCATTGCTTCTTGATATTTCCCTAGGAGATCAAGTATTAGGCCTTTGACGTGTAAAACAACAAAATTTTCGGGATCTAATTCCAGAACTTTGTTTAGTGCCTCTACACTTTCTTCATACAATTCTAATTCAGCCAAAGCAAAACCTTTATTCATCCAGGCATCGGCCAACTGGGGATTCAATTTTAAGGCCATATTATAACAATCAATAGCGTTTTCATAATTACCTAGTTTTCTAAAAGCATTTCCTTTATTAAACCAAGCTTGCAAAATGATTAGGATCCAAATCCAAGACCTTATCGTAACATTCTATTGCATTAGGATAGTTTTTAAGCTTACTGAATACAATGCCTTTATTCCACCATACAAGGAGATTATTCAATAAATCTAGATCTTGGGCTTTATCGTAACATTCTAGGGCTTCTTTATATTTCCTCTGTTTATAAAACTTATTTCCCTTTTTAATCAATGATTTCTGTTTGTATGCGCCCAAAAATCCCATTTATACCCTCCTTCAAATAAAATGGCATGATTCTAAATTTAGGATTGTTTAGTTGTTTAAATAATATGTGGCAAGTATGTCAAATGTGGCAAGTAAACCCACAGGTATTGTTATTGTTATTCCAGCAGTTCCCACTAACACATTTCTCAATCCATCCTTAATTTGTAATGATCTCAATTGGCTTAAACCTTTTTTAGTTTGTTCTTTGCGTTCTTCAACTATTTTCCTAAACCTTAATAGCATAGGATCTTTAGGGTCGCCAACATTAACCACGTCATAAGCGTAATTTATTTCTATCTGTTCTTTAAGTCTTGCTCTTTTTTCATCTACTTCTTCCTGATCTTTTAATGGATTCCAAGATAATTTTTCATTAAGATATATTTCAATGATTCCTGCTATTTTTGCAAGTTCAAGGGCTTTTCTCTGATTGTACGCTTCATTTATCTTCTGATTTTTATATCATCCGGATTGCAAGTAGTGGTAGTTGTGATAAGCCTCCAACTACCATCAGAACCAATTCCCCAATAACTAATAGTTGTTACAAGCGGAGCATATACAGGAGTGTAAAATCGGGGTCTGTAACCGTGACGATATGAATAGCTGTAACCATAGCCATAGCCATAACCACTACCAACTGAAATTATCATTTGAGCTATCTTCCGAAGGATAATCACCATTTGTTCCTGCAAATATGACCCCAATCGCAAGAATTGGGATCCCATATTGTCCTAATGCTACTAATCCCGTATAAAGAACTTCCCACTCAATTCCTACTATTATCCTTCCAATTATTTTATTTACCTCTGATGTACCTTTATGGTTTGCATCGTTTTATCGTTAAGATATCCCCCTAATAATATAATTTCTTAAACATGAAATTATTGAAATAATACTCATTCTTATCCTTTTTTGAAACGACTGTTTTAAATATAGTATCAAATGGAAAATTTATTAATATAACTGTAAAATTTAGTTTATATTAAAAAATAAAGTATTTTTTAGAGTATATTGCAATTTTAAGGAAATATGCTGTAAATATTATATAATTATTTCTATTTTTGTTAGATGGATAATACTAATAGAAAGTAATAAATACAACTTTTATTGCAATTATTAATACAGTATTATTAACACACATCAATTGATTAAGGAGTAACGTTCATGGGCAACTCTAGGGGAATCGTAGTTTTATTAACATTTTTTTCAATATTAGCGTTTTTTACTGGAACTGCTACTGCGATAAATGATACCACTGAACTGGTTAGTATCCATAATAATGGGAGTGAAGCCAATGGTTATTGTTATGAGCCATCCATCAGTGCGGATGGGCGTTATGTAGCCTTTTCTTCTTATGCGAATAATCTTGTAGATGATGATACTAATTATTATTCTGATATATTTGTCAGGGATCGTTTATTGAACATTACAGAACGAATTAGTGTCCCTAGTGCTGGTGAAGAAGGAGATGGAGATAGTTATGAGCCATTTATAAGTTCTGATGGTCGTTATGTGACTTTTACATCGTATGCTTCTAATTTGGTAGAAAATGATATTGGTGAGTTTGCAGATATCTTTGTACGGGATAGATTACTGAATATTACACAGCGTCTAAGTGTTTCCAGTACAGGTGAAGAAGGAAATGATGAAAGCTATGGATCTTCAATCAGTTCCGATGGCCGTTATGTTGCCTTTTATTCTTTTGCCAGTAACTTTGTAGAACATGATACCAATGGTTTCAGTGATATTTTTCTTTTTGACAGAATTTCAAACACTATTAAAAGAATTAACACTCACTCTGATGGTGATGAAGCTAACTCCGATAGTTATGAACCAATTATCAGTGCAGATGGCAATTTCATTGCTTTTACATCATATGCCAATAATTTAGTGCAGAATGATAATAATAACGAGTCAGATGTGTTTGTTTTCGATCGAAATCAGAATAGCATTAAAAGGGTAAGCATTTCTAGTGGGGGAGATGCAGATGGTCCTAGTTATGAACCTTCCATAAGTTCTGATGGACGTTACATAGCATTTTCATCATGGGCCAATAATCTGGTAGAACATGATACCACTGGTGAAGATGTATTTATATATGACCAGATATTAGGAATTACAGAAAGGGTAAGTGTATCCAGTACCGGTGAAGAATCCGATGAAGATAGTTATAATCCTTCTATAAGTGGAGATGGACGTTATGTGGCATTTGTATCAGGTAATGCCCAAGTAGCTGTTTGTAAAATGTTGCTAAGCTTTGGAGATAATAATAATGTTGTAGATATCTTTGTCCATGACCGTGTATCCAAAACCACCAAAAAGGTTAGTGTTTCCAGCACAGGTGAAGATGCTAACGAAAATAGCGATGATCCTGCTATAAGTGGAGATGGGCATTACGTGGCATTCAGTTCTTACGCTAACAACTTAGTTCAGGGATACGATAACTATTATAGGAACATTTTTGTCTATTATAATAATAATAATTTATCATCTATTTACGCAGTATTATATCCTAAAACAGTAAAATCAGGGGATCAAATAACAGTAAAAGCTTATAGTCCTAATTCTATCAGTGTAAATGTTCGGATCTTAGGTAATACATTTAAAATGGGAAAAAGGCTAGATGGTTTATGGTATCTTGATTATGTCGTGTCATCTGTTACAGATGGAGTGTATGATGTTTTAGTAATTGCAACTGATAGTGCAGATAATCAAGAACAAATTAACCTCAATTTTACGGTGGATAATACACCTCCTATGATTTCAGCCACAGTTACACCAACTTTAGTTAAATCAGGAGATCGCATTTCTATTGATGCACTTACCAGCAAAGACACCATAAATGTAACTGCTTTAATTTTGGGGGAAAGATTTGACTTATACCCAGAAAATAACGGTTGGAAACTCTATTATTGGATTCCACAACTTTCCGATGGAAATTATCCAATTCTTTTAACAGCAACTGATAAAGCCGGGAATCAAAACACAACCGCCCTCTATTTCACAGCGGATAACACACCTCCAGTGTTTTCAGGTTCAGTTACTCCAGATACCGTGAAAACATACGATAATCTCACCATAACAGCCACTTCTGATTCTGATACCACTAGTGTATCGGCTCTGATCCTGAATCAAACCTACCATTTAACAAAACTAGCTGATGGCACTTGGACTCTCCAATACACTGTTCCTTATATTTCAGATGGTAGTTATTCTATCATATTAACAGCTAAAGATATTTCAGGCAATATGATGACTTTTCCCCTCAGTTTTAATGTTTTTAATCCTTTAGATAACCAGGCACCTGTTGTTTCCGGAACTGTAACCCATACCAACATGATAAATAGGGTATTTCCAAGTAGACCATGTATTTATTTCCAAGCATCTTCTGACCCTGATGTTATCAGTGCTACCGCATCAGTGTTAGGTAATGTTTATATTCTCAACCGCCAAGAAGATGGGACATGGGCTAGCTGGTATTTCGACTGGTTGGAAGAAGGAAGTTACACCGCTTTATTAACTGCTCAGGACTGGTCAGGAAACCATGGAAACCAAACAATCAATTTCTCAGTTGTGAACATAATCCCCACCATAACTCCCACTGTGTCCCCAACCAAACTAAAGTCAGGAGATAATTTAATTTTAACAGTTAATGTGAATCCGGATCCATGGAAAGTTTATGTTTATGTATCAAAACCTTCAAAATCCATGAATTTAGAAAAACAAACCAATGGATCATGGCTCCTTAATTACACCGTTCCCACTTTAGAAGATGGGTATAAAACAATTTATATCACTTGCTTATATGGAATTGGCTGGTTTAGGCCAGATTATACAACCATAATCACTGCAGAGAGCTCTATTAGTTTTATTGTGGATAATACTCCACCTAATTTTTCCGTGTTTGTCACACCCAGTCCTATAAAATCAAGTGACACACTAAAAATAGGGGTTTCTTGTACCACAGGATCATATTTCGTGCCAGACGATACAGTAAAAGTTACAGCCACTGTTTTTGGAAATACCTTCAACTTGAATTGGTTTAATAAATGGTCAGACTGGTTTAAATGGGACTCGGGTAGCGAATGGAATATTGAAACCATAATCCCCAACCTTCCCGACGGAATCTATCCAGTTTTAATAACAGCTACCGATGATGCAGACAACCAAAACACCAAAATAATCAACTTAACCATAGATAATACACCACCGACGATAACTGCAGCAATAACTCCAAATAAATTTAAGTATATTGACTTTTCTAGGCCAATTACATCAGTTATGGCTCAATCCTCATCTGATACAAAAGAAATCCATGCATATTTAGAAGATGGTTCTGAAAATATTTTAAAATACTCAAATAATCAGTGGATTCTGCAATTAAATTTCCCATACCTTATCCCACTTGGAAACTATGTTGTAAAATTAAAAGCATTCGATTATGCTGGTAATGAAGCTGAATCATCATTGACATATTATGTATACCAAAATCTAAATGTGAAAAATCCTTTAACTAAACCTTCAGAACCAGAAAGTTCAAATAATAAACCAGTGGACGGATCTTCATCAACTGAATCTTCATCAACTGGATCATCAACAGGAAGTTCAAATGATGCTTCAACTGGAAGTGCAGATGAATCCACAGATCCCAATGATGGGACACCTTTATTAAAACTAATTTTGGAGATTTTACTAATATTAGGGGATGTAATTACAATATTTTTTTGCATAGGGTTTGTTGGTCTTTTATTCTGGGCACTGTTTAGTGTAATAGGATTATTAGGATTAGGGCTATCACTACTCCTATTTTTCTTAATTGCAATTGTTATTCTAGGACCAATTTTAGTAATTATACTCACATATTATATGTATAATCGTCCAAAAGGTTGATATAATGGCAGGAAATATTAATTCAAATAAAGTGTTGGATGGTTTAGAAGGTTATATAATGGAATTGGATTCCTTACGCCCCCCAATAATGTTGGGAGTTAGTACTTTATCTTTTACTGGGACTTTAGAATTACTGTTTAAATCCGGCCATAAATCTTATTTTTTAAAAAATAACCCTGAAATAAATCGAAAAATTAAAAAAGAAATGCATAATTACCGTAATGATACTAAAATTGATTCAAAAGAGATGGTAATTCCTTTTATATACTTATCCTTTGTTGTATTTCTGATAGTGGCAATTACTCTTGGAATTGCATTTATTTATTCGCTAAGTATATTACAAATCTGTTTAATGGTGTTTATAGTTGGTTTACCTCTATTATATGTATTATTTTCAGTCACGATTCCACGAAGAAGAAGGGTTTTAGGGGAAAGACATGATGAAGATCTAAAAAAATCTGTACAATCCTTAATTGACTTTGGAGTCCACTTTTGCAATGACAACAATTTAGATCCAGATATGTTCCCTATTAAATTACGTCATGATGATTATGAAGGTTTAATATATGAAAAAAAAGGACAGAATAACTTTGAAGGGTTCCTGAAAAAATGAAACTAAATAAAAAGTTTATCATAGTTTTCTTGGCCCTATTTTATTTTATAGTTATTCAGAGGATAATTACTCTTTATCTTTTCCCAGATGTTGGTGTCAATACCTCCATAAGCCAACTACAACAAGAAACACTCTCTTATGTGATGATTATAAAAATAGTACTCCTCTTAATGGCTTTGAGCGCGATCCCTGTGTTTCTGGTTTTAAAAAAGAATTTAGGAACAGAAGATCTTCCGGCCCCTAAAGAAATGCTTATTATCTTAATTTTACTCATATCTGCAATTATTCCAATCACGGCATTGTTAAATATTTTCTTAACCGGAGACCCCTTATTTTCTTCGATACTAATTATTTATGGAGTAATATTCACTGCCACCACCTATATTATGGAAAATTAGAATAAAAAAGACTTACCCTATGACTTCACTGAGGAATGTGAGTGTGGAGCGAATTTAAAGTATTACAGGAATATAAATTGGCTTTAACAAAAATAGACGATGAAATTTAGTAATAATTTTTAATATGTTTTATAACAAAAATAGCCTTAAAGGTGACACATTTATTACAATTTATAATTAAAATTATTTCAAATTTCCATTGCTACTACTATGCCCAAAAAATCTTTCTCTAAACTCTTCATTATGCAATAATTGGTCAACAAAATCTTGCTGTTTATCATAATCTTCTTGACGTTTTTCTAAAGCTTCTATCCTTTCATCTTTCCTTTTTGAATCTGCCTCCACAATCTTAAGCTCATCACTGTCAACATCCCTAACTTTTGCATTATCAATGGAAAGAAGAGGCAATGTTCTTAAATAAAGTTTCTTCAAATCATACGGATTGGCCATCCAGTAAGTACGGTCCTGTTCACTTATTTTATGACCTGCCATGTAATCTGCAATTATTTTTTCACCGGTTTTATTAATAATTTTACTGATGAAGTATTTTCTCATGGCATGGCTTCTCCAAAAAGAATAACTACCATTTTCTTTAGTAAAACCAGCTTCTTGACCAGTTCTTCTAAAATTTGTTACTATACTATCACAGCTAAGTTCTCCACCATGTTTATTGACAAAAATTTTATCATAGATACTATGTACCCTGATATTTTCATTTCTCCCGTAACATCTCTCTTTTAAGTAATTTATTAATTCACGAGTAACTTCCGGTGGTGAAAAGGTCTGGTGACGATATTTAACCTTTTTTCTTCTAATTGTAAGAATTAAAACCTCTTTTAGAACTAGTTCTTCATGAGAATAAAGATCATCAAGACTTTTCATGTCAACATCAATAGCTTCACTGGCAGAATCTAAAAGGACTTTTATAGTAAGATTACGAGCTTCTTGTTGACCCATACCACTTAAAGCCATTAAATAGATCAGTGCTCTTTCGCGAGGTGATGCAACACCAATCATTTTAAGAATATCTTTCTTCTTTAATCTCTTACCTTGATTTTTTTCAAGACCAAGATCCCCTTTATCCATTACAATTTCCGGCAAAATAATCTGAAAAGCTTTATAAAAAGATTTGATAGCAGCAAAATTTAAATTAATAGTGCTTGGAGCCTTCCCGTCATCAATAAGGAATTTTTTGTATCTGAGTAAGTTTAAAGTTACTTTTCTATCCATTAATTCAATTTGAGATATAGTTAACGACATAGAAAATTTTATATATGGTGGGTTTTATATTTATTTATATGAATAGAAAGCCAACTATAAATAAGGATTTTACGAGTGTTGAAGAGCTTCAAATTAGAATAAAGAAGTTGGAACAGGATGTAAAAGTTTTAAACAAGTTGTATTTCATAAATGATATTTATCATGATGTTTCTATCACAGAATCTTGTAAAAAACTGGGAATTACAAGAGTTACTGGGCATAATTGGTTAAATCAATGGAATGAAGGTGGATATGATTCTTTAGGCAGAAAATCTGGTAGTGGGGGTCAATCGAAACTTACTCCTGAGCAAAAAGAAGAATTATCTGAAATTATCATTGATAATAAGATTTATAGCTCTAAACAGGTTTTAGAATTAATAAAAGAAAAATTTAATGTTGAATACAGTATTAGACAGGTGGAAAGAATTTTAAGAGATTTAAAATTTGGATATGGTAAACCTTATACGATATATTCAAAAATGCCAGAAGATGCTGAAGAATCACTTAAAAAAAACTTCAAGGAATAAATCTTGAAAATAGCATAATTGGATTTTTAGATCAGACAGCATGCCAAAATATTGGTAATTCAGGCCGTATTTGGTATAAAAAAAGAACTAAAAACATTTTAAAGAAAAATCCAGATAAATTTTCAGTTACAGGAATAGGATTCCAGTCAGCAAACGGCAAATCATTAATAGACTTTCCCAAAGGATCTAAAACATTTGATTTTATCAATTTTCTAGTTAAAATTAGAATTCAAAACTCAAACAACCCATATTGCAAATCTAAATTGAATTCCATTTTAAATAATATTAACATTGATGAAACACATCTAAAAACGCTTTTAGAAGCAGATTTCCATGATAAAACTGAATTTAAACATATTATTGACGATTTTTTCACACCTCAAAAAGATTTAAATATCGAACAAATCAAGAAAAAAATGAGGATTATCTTAGAAAATGAAAATAAAAAGAATCAAAGAATAATTGACAAATTACAAAGGGAAAATATTGTTAAAAATTTAGAAAACTCTGAAATTATAAGTCAATTAAAAAAAGAAACAAAAATTGTAATAATTTTAGACAATTATCCAGTTCATAAAGCACAATTAGCTAAAAAAGCTTGTGAAATCCTTAATATCCAATTAATACTTTTACCCCCATATTCTCCAAAACTAAATCCTATAGAACAAGTTTGGAGAATAATAAAACGTGAACTGTCTAAAATCTATATAAAAGATGAAACATTCTTAATTCAAAAATTTAAATCTTACTACAATGAAATAGTCGGAAATGAAACATTATACGAAGGATGGATAAAAAAAATTATAAAAACAAATTGTTAAATTTTTAATGTTGTAGACTATAATCAATATTTTTCAGTTCTAAAAATAGATTATCACAAAATAATTACCAAAAAAAGGATTTAAGAAAATTAAAAAAAATAATATTTTTCCCTCTAAATTCACAGGGAAAGTTTAGATATTCTATCCATGGCTTTTTTGGTATTTTCCAGGGTGTTGAAGGCAGTTAACCGGAGGTAACCCTCACCACTAGGGCCAAAACCAACACCAGGGGTTCCCACTATATGTGCTTCATCCAGGAGGAAATCAAAGAATTGCCAGGAATCCATACCCTCCGGGGTTTTTATCCAGATGTATGGTGAGTTAACCCCTCCATATATACTTAAACCAAGATCTTTCAGGCTTTTCCTTATTATGGAAGCATTCTTCATGTAATAATCAACGGATTCTCTGATCTCTTCCTGTCCTTTTGGGGAGTAAACTGCACTGGCTGCAACCTGTATAGGATAAGAAACACCATTGAACTTGCTGGTCTGTCGGCGGTACCAGAGATTGTTTATTGAATGAGGGTTTCCTTCACTATCATAACCCATTAATTCTTGGGGAACCACAGTATAGGCACAGCGAGTACCAGTGAAACCAGCATTTTTTGAGAAACTACGGAATTCAATGGCCACTTCACGAGCACCTTCAATCTCATAGATACTGCGAGGGATGTCATCTTCCTGTATGTAAGCTTCGTAAGCAGCATCAAATAGAATAATAGAATTATTCTCCCGGGCATATTCCACCCACTTTGCCAGTTGTTCTTTGGTAAGGACCGTGCCAGTGGGATTGTTGGGGTAACACAGGTAAATTAGATCCACTGGTATTTTAGGGATTTCCGGTACAAAACCATTTTCTTCAGTGCAGGGAAGGTAAACCAGTTTATCATAGCGTCCATCATCTCCCATGGGTCCTATTCTACCAGCCATAACATTACTTTCCACGTAAACTGGATAAACAGGGTCAGTAACAGCAACGGTACTGGTTACATCGAATATCTCCTGAATATTCCCGGTATCACATTTAGCACCATCACTGACGAAAATCTCCTCATTGGATAATTCAATACCCAATGGATTAAAATCGTTCTTTATAATCTCATCAATTAAAAAGTCGTATCCACGATAGGGGCCATAACCCTGGAATGTTTCAGCTTCTCCCATTTCCTTCACAGCTTCAGTGAACTTTTCAATCACTGCCTGAGGTAACGGCCGGGTTACATCTCCAATACCCATACGTATTATATCGGCATCTGGATTGTCATTCTGATATTTTTCAACCCGCTGATCTATTTCAGCGAAGATATAGTTGCTTTTAATTAACAGATAGTTTTCGTTTATAACTGCCATATAGAAACACTCCTCTAGTTATTTATCAATTAGATAACACTAATTTAAGAAAAGCAATTTTCAGATATTTACATTTCAAAACATGTACTCCGTAATTAATTTAAACTTGCCTCTATTTATCCTTTTTTTTTAGATATGGATGTTGTGAATAATTTATTATAAAATGATTAAAATTTATTATATGCTGAAAATAATTTATTATAGTCAATGGTTATACTAATATTAACCAATAGGATGTTTTTCAACTTAGTTTAAAAACAATAAGTTGCAGCGTTAACTGAAAAAAATCATATTTTGTGTGTGCTATATAAAAAGAGACTTACTATACCATATTAAAGATATTTAATGATGGTAAAGGTTAATAAGTGACAGATATAATTGATTTAGTAATTGTGTTTGATAGTATTTTGAATCAGTGAATATGGATGATAATGGAATATCATCGCATTCTAGAACCAGTTTTAAATCAATTGTCATTTTAAAGACTTAAGTTTACTTATCGGGAATAATAATGTAACTGTGGAGAATTTAACATGAAATGTGTTGTAATAGGTGCAGGTAATGCTGGGCGACCAGCAGCCCGGATATTAAATTATGCAGGTCACCAGGTTCAAATAACTGATGAAAAGGAAATGGAGGAATTCCCCGAGAATGTGCAAAAAACCCTCAAGAAAATGGAAGGGGAAGGAGTGAATCTTCAGCTGGGATGGGATGACCCCACCAATATTGAAGATGTGGACGCAGTGTATATTTCTCCAAACATACCTAAAAACTCCCCTATCAGACATTATCTTATTGACAATGAATTAAAATTATTAATTAATCAGGATATTTCTCAAATTGTTGACAATACCATCAATATTGATGTAATAGGAGTGACCGGGACTCTGGGGAAAACCAGTACCACCCATATCATTTCTGATATCTTTGAAAATGCAGGGTACAAAGTATGGACATGCTCATCCCTTTCAGGTAATTTATTAAGTGAAGTAATTGTGGATGGAATCATAAGCGGAGACCATCTTAAAAGTGATATTGCAGTTTTGGAATTACCTCATGGTACAATCCGACTTCTCTCGGAGTTAAAGTTGAAGGTGGGACTGATAACCAACATCTACTCTGATCATTTATCAGAATTTGAGGGGTCCCTGGAAAAATACACCAAAAGAAAGATGATGATCATTGGATCCAGTGAAATACTGGTATCCAGCTCACAGTGCAGGGAGATTCTCAACCAACACAAGACATTATATTACTGCTCCCAGGGTAGTGACTGTGATATTTATGGCTATCTTAAAAATGGGGATATAGGAATCAAATATAAAATAAAGGGTCGTGAAGGAGATTTTAAAACTGAATTCAATCTCAGGGGTTATTACTTTGAAAACTCGGTTGCCGCAGCAGCTGTTGCTCTGGCATATGGTCTGAAAGAAGAATCAATAAAACATGGCCTGAACAAGTTTAAAGGAATTCCAGGACATCTGGAATATATAGGAAATTATTCTGGTCGAAAAATACACTTTGATGCAGCATTTGTACCAGAAGGCATCATTTCTACTTTAAAACAATTTTCACAGGATGAATCTGATTTAGTGATTTTAATTGATAACCCGGACAGTACCAATCCCCGGGACAAGTTTGAAATAGGGAAAATACTGGGAGAATATGCTCAGGTGATCATAGCCAGCGGATACAATGAGACCACCGGTATCCTGGACATGAAATCAGCACAGGAAGTACTGGAGGGGGCTAAAGACTCCAAAGCAGTTAAAATAACAACAGAAAACATGATTACAGCTGGGGAATATGCTATTAAAAATTCTAAACCCGGAGATATCATATTACACATTGGCCCAGGGGCCATAACCAATTATGAAGATTTAAAATCCAAAATGATGAGGGGAATTGAGAAAGGATGCAAAAAATATCCATAAGCACCAATTTTAGAATATTTTTTCTGATTCCAATCATAAAAACACTTTTTTAGGAAATAAATCGTATTTTTTTGTTATATCGAACGTAATCATATAAAATAAACATTTTCAGGGCTAGGAATATAAAAAATATTTATTAATTATGGGGAAATATGCAATCTTAATCCTAATTAATTAATTGTCCACATGATAATTGTAATTTGGTGGTAGTAGTAATTCAAGTAGTAGTAATAAAACCTAGAACATATGTTCTTTGAAAACAGTTATTTTAAATAGAAAAAATATCATTTTTAAAATATTCAAAAATTTTCTTATCAAAGGTGTTTATAAAATGGGATATTTAATATGTCAGGAATGTGGCGGTTATTATAAACTCGAAAACGGCGAATCAAAAGAAGATTTTGTCTCATGTGAATGTTACGGTTCATTAACCTATGTCGAGGATATTGATGGTTATTTAAAAGAAAATAATAAGTCAGATCATCATCCTCCAATTACCCTAAAAGATAACACCACTAGAACTGAAAATCTTGACTCAGAAGCGGATTCTGATAATCTTGAGGAGGATGTTCTGGAAGATGAGCCATCTCCAGTAAATCAAAAATTAGAAACCTTTAGTTTCCCATCCTTTAAGGGATCTGATAATCCCCGGGTAAAGGATAGGAATTATTATCGGAAAATAAACTCCAAAGAGGAAAAACCAGACATAGGAAAATTAAAACTTATTAAAGATGTCAATGGCATCATTGAAGCCCTTAATTACAACGATGCAGTGGTTAAACTTGAAGCAGTTAAAGCATTGGGAAATCTTGGTGATGAAAGGGCATTGACCCCCCTGAATAAAGTTAAAACCGAAAAGACGGGCATTCTTAAAACCTATGCTCAAAATGCAATTTTCCACATAGAATCCAAAAATAGGGGACTAAAATCCCGAAACCGGGCCTATTATCGGAAAGAATATAATAAAGCAATTTCATCTGAAAATAATAAAAATAAACCCCTTAATCAGAGTGTGAATAAAATTACAGGGGCAGTTACGTTCAAATCTCCCAAAAAAACTAAAGAGGTTTTCAAAAACAATCAAGTAACCAGTATGGGGGCAAGTGACACTCTTCAAACTGACATAGATAAACAGACAGTAACCCATCCCAACCATTCTGAACCCAGAAGTAATCCTGGAAACCAAAAACATACTCCTGAGCATAAATCTACGAGTATGAATAAATCTCATGGTAGTGATAAATCAATTAGTGAGGTTAAGTCTTCAAGTAAGGATAAGCCTTCTATTAAGTCTAATCTTAGAAATGTTCTTTATGGAAATAAAAAGGAAGTTGAAGATGGTAATGGAGTTGAAGTTATCTCTGAAGGTGTTAAAACCCAGAAAAATGTTTCTAAACCAAATTCTGGGAATTTATTTTCCAAAACAAATAACTTTCCTGAAACCAAAACTAAAACCACAAACAGATCATATGGCCCAAAAGGACATGAAGATTTTGTTAAATATTCAAATTCCACTCAGGCCACTGAACAATCCAACTCATCATTAGGCGCTTCATCAGTTGTCAAAAGAGATATAACCATAACAACCACTCCAAACAATGGTGGGATCAAAGAAGCCCCATCAACTAAAGTAATGGATGGCGATTACTTCATACAGTTTTTAGGTATTAAAAACACAGATAAACCTTTAATAGGTTTTATTTTTTTGTTTGCAGCATCATTAATCTTTGGAGTTCTTCTAACAATGGGTTATAATTGATTAGATCAGATATCTAAAATTATAACTTCCTCTATAATATATCAAGGGGATAAGTAGACTATCTATGGAAAAAATTAATTTTATTGAGGGATTTATCCACTTAATTCGGGATATATAACTTCAATCCCATCTTCTTGGAGTTTCAGGAATTTGTCTTGATGAGTGGTGTGAACTGGATATAACTTATCTGGATTTATCTTACGTATCATCTCCAAAATCTCCCGGCCATTGGCATGGCCAGATGCATGGAAGCCTCTATTTAAAAGGGGTAAATTGAATAACTTCAACCAATTTTCCACTTTCTTTTCATTTATTTCCATCTGTTCATCAAATGGTTCAGTACTGGACTTGATATACACACCATTTGTTGGTTTTATGTCAATTAGTTCCTTTAACTCGAAAAAATCACAACGGAAAATATAATCCTGGGGATCTTCCTGGAGATCATGATAAGTCAAGACATTGTCATTTTCCAGCAATTCCCTTTCCCATTTCTTGTAGTCCCTGAGGCACTGGTCCGAGGTAATGTCACTGGCACATAACCATTCATCCTCTACGCAGGCAAAACTATCATCTCCCATGAGACCCCAACCCTTACGGGGTTTGTAAATCATAACATCACCCAAACCAGGATATTCATAACCTTTTCCACTAAAAAGGTTCAAAATATAAGCCTGCTTAAGACTCACCACCAGTTTTCTCCCTGTATCCTCTGCAACTTTATAAAAGGTTAAAAGCCGATCCAGATCTCTCACTGGATAGTTAACCACCACCAGACCTTTACACATACTTACCGTATCAACAGCAAGCTGTTCAATCTCGATTTCAGTAACATTATCCTCTTTATCAATACGAGTACCTTCACTGATCATAATAGAGGGATTGGCTTTCCTAGCTTCTTTTATGAATTTATGGGTAAGTTCCGGGTGCCTCCCATGGAAACGAAGATCACCAGTATATACAATAGTTTCTTCATCATTTTCCCCGATAAATGCTGAAGCTCCCGGCAGAGAATGATCAACCGGGGCAGATTTCAGGTTAAAGTCCCCAATCTCAAACTTCTGGTATGGCTTCACAATCTGGATATCACGGTCAACCACATTAGCCCGGGAACGAATGTAACCCTCACCACGCTTTTTAGGCTCCAGATAAAATGATTTTTTCAAGTGGAGATACTCAGAAAATGATGCAGCCCCAGTATCTTCTAAAGCTTTTAAAATCAAGTAAGACTCGTTGGAAAGATAAATGGGAATGTCCTCCCGTAAATGATGGACATAGGCCACATGATCCACGTGGGAGTGACTAATTAAAACACCATCAACTGAAGGTTCATTAGGGTAGGGAAGACCCACATGACGAAGGTAATCCTCCCGGTATATTCCATCTATATAGGGTAATAAGCCCAGTTTTATGAAGTCACAAATCCCGTTGGCTTTACGTGGTTGCAGGAACTCTGACAAATAATCATTGGCATGAGAAAATCCCATTCCAAAGTCTAGGAAAAAAGAAGACTGATTCCCATTAATCCGGATTTTGTTACCACCAATTTCACCCACACCACCAAAAAAATCAATACTGGTCAAAGAAACACCCCACAATTTTAAATCCTTACCCGGTCAAAGACCCGCTATTTTAGTCTTATTACTCTGGGAATCATATTCACTAATTTTATTATTGAACTAGAATTTCAGTATATTCGCATTTATTTTTAATTAAAAAAATCCTGGTTGTACATCAAATCGTTGATAGATAACCCTGTCTATAATGCAATTGGATTTCCAATATTAAAAGATTTTTTTTATTTAAATAGGATAACCCCTATTTTTTTAAATTTATTTTCTTTAAATATTACACTTTTTTAAGTTTGCATTTTGAATATTTTAACTAAAATATATTTGTTCTTATAATAATTATTCTCAATTTGTTCTTATAATAATTATTCTCAATTTGTTCTTATAAGAATTATTCCTATTTTTTCAATTGGAATTTTATCCAATCATAAATAGGATTAATTTCTTTTTAAAAATTTTTTAAATACGGTTTTCAAGTGAAAATTCACGATTAATTAAACTCTATTTTAAACTCTATTCTGGCAACCCATTGATCCCAAAGGTAAAATAAAAATAATCCCTTAGAGATAAACAAATTAAGATAAATTTCATAATCATGCCATCCAGTTATCAATTATTACTGTCTAATGAATATATTATAGGGGCTAGAGCTGCCATGTTAAAAAAAGAAGATGACTTCATAGAAAAATTAAACACTGTCCGAAGGATTAAAACTTCATTTGTAATTGCCAGTGCAACTATTAAAACAGCTAGAAATGGTAAAGATTACCTTGAATTTAGTTTGACTGATAAAACCGGTGAAATAACTGCTCGCATGTTTCCAAACCGAGATGCTCAGGATATCTTTGAAAACATCAATCAGAAAAGTATCTACCTAATAAATGGTAATGTTGATGAGTTTCCCCGCAATTCCCAGAACTTTAGTATAAAAGTAGATAGTTTCCAGCCACTGGAAGAAGATGAGTACCACCTTGATGACTTCATCAGAACCTGCCAAAAAGACCCTGAGGAACTCATCCAGGAAATCATAACCACTATTGATCATATGGAAAATCCTTACCTAAAAAAACTCCTCCAGGAATTTTTCAATGACCCCGAATTTGCTCAAGCATTTTCCACAGCACCGTCTGCTAAAATATACCATCACAATTACCAGGGAGGATTACTGGAACATACCGTGGAGGTATTAAAGATATGTAAAACCGCCTGCCAATTATTCCCTCAATTGGATAAGGAACTACTTTACACTGGGGCAATACTGCATGATGTGGGTAAATTAAGGGCCTATGATTATGATCTTATAAGTATTGATATTTCCAATGAAGGAAAAATGTTGGATCATCTTTTCATATCTGCAAATATGGTGAAAGAGAAAATCGATTCACTGGATGAAGATATGCCTGAAAATCTTCAAACTCAACTGTTACACTTGATATTAAGTCATCATGGTGAAGTGCGAAATGGTTGGGGATCCCCTGTTGATCCCAAAACTCCAGAAGCTGTGGCCTTGCACCATGCCGATAATTTAGATGCTAAGGTCAAAGGTTTGCTACAGAAAATCAATGGTTAATTAAAGAATAAACTCTTTATCTTATCTTTTTGATATATAAAGATATTGAAATTATGCTAATCAGGTTCAAATGATTATAAATTGGTAAAATGCTTATAAAATGATAAAAAAAGACGTTTATTAATAATGGACTCTTAAACCCTTGAAGATTACAAAAGACCAATGCGAGTTTAATATTCTGAATCTTTATTAAATACTATGAATCTTAAATGGAAGATGTTTAGGGGGATTTTTATTGGCTATGGATGATATCGATCGGGAATTAGAAAAATATCAAAAAGCAGCGGAAGACCAAAGGAAGAAAACTGCCAGTATAAATAGGGCCTTATTTCTTATCCTGATTTTCATAATATTAGTATTCGTATATTCATTATGGCGTTATCAGGCCTTAAATTAATAGAAATTCAATTACCATTAAAAAAAAATTCCAGAAGCATTTAATCAGAAATGTAATTATTATTAAAATTATAGCAAAATTAATAAATTATTCCACATTAACAAAATTATGCCAACTCTTTTTATCAAAACCAACCTACTGGCATTTAGATTTGAATTCATTAAGTTTTTCTTCAATTAAATAATCAAACAACCTTTCTAACTTGTCATCTGAACAATCATAGATAACTTCATTGTTAGCCATTGCCCCACCACCTATACCTATATTACTTTAATGATCAATGAATGTGCCTACAATATAAACTTTGTGAATAAATTCATAAAGCCAGAAAAATAAAAAACCCAAATAACAATATCGAAATATTAAATCTGGAAAAAATTTTATCAATGTAGAAAAAAAATCAGTTATGAATCTCCAATTATTCTCCTTAAATAATATTATATCAATATTTTGTTATATAAGGGGACTTGGTAGGTTTAAAAAAATCTACAGTTGTATTTTCTTTACTTCTTGTTTTAGCTTGCGTTCTTTGCAGTATTCAAATACATGTCCACATTCACTACAAATTATTACTCCTACATTACCATCTGGAATATGGGGGATGTAGCAAGTGTCAATTGAAGTATCCTTCTTTCTCTGGGAAACAGTTTTATCTTTACAACCACATTTGGGACATTCCTGGTTAAGATCTTCAGTTTTCATTTAATTCCTCCTTATCTTAAGTATTTTTGAATCCTTCCGAGAAATGACAATGAACCTAATTTTTAATGTTTATCAATCCTGGCATACCAGTCATTGATTAATAATTTATTTGGTTCGTGCATCTTCGAACGTATGGTATTATGCGAACCAATGTATATAAAGTTTTTCATGGTGAAAAAATGTCCAGTAATATAAATAGACAATTTTTTTTATTTCTGTATCATTTTATTAACACTCTAAATTTTTATATTTACTCCCAAGTCTATGCAAATCTTTTTTAAGATTAACAACCATTGGTTGTGTTTTGGTTAGAATCAATAGAATTGGCTATAACTCATAGCATTTCAAATATCATAAATACATAGGTTTTCCAGCTTCTGTTAAAAAACATCCATCATCTAAAAACACCATTAATCATTTAAAAAATTAATTTGTTGTATTAATACACAAATATAATTGAAATATTTGTTGTATCAATATGCAAAAAAATCAAGGAATACTCCACCTAAAATCTGAAAACACTTTAGATTAAAACAAAGATTATTTATCTGTTAATTTAAAAATATAGCCATTTTATATTCTAAATTCTAAATTATCACTTTTATAACTGGAAACAGCCATCTTCTGATAGGTAGTTCTAGGTAATGGTTAAACCAATTACTGAGCTTGGATAACAACTGCCACAATGGACTGTTATTTTTTAGAATTAGACATGATTTGATGATTTTTTGGGGATTTGAACCTTATTGGGCCTATTCTGATCAACGCTCTAAAGAAAACCTCTCAATACGCTTTATTTAAAAAAATAAGCTTAGAAATGGCCTTAATAAACAAAATAAACCGAAACCTTTATATAACATGGCCAATGAACTGTTGGTGTTAAAAAATGTCCTATATCATTTATTTTAAGATTTAGGACACGGAGGCGATAAAATTAGGCGAAAATTCACACAAGCAATAGTGGTTGCATTGTGTGCACTTTTCATGGTAATCCCTGCAGTGGGAGCCGTGGAAAGTTCAGATACTGAAAACACGGTCGTGACTAACGCAAGCGCAGACCAAGACATGAAACTGGGAATGACTGGAGATGAAGTCACAAAATTACAGACCTGGTTACAAACCCAGGGATTTTACAAGGGTAAAATCGATGGTGAATTTGGTACCTACACTGAACAGGCTGTAAAAGCATTCCAGCAGTACGTTGGAATAAAAGATGATGGAATTGTGGGAAACATTTCCCGTCAGAACATGAAAGACCTGGTCAATGGAAACATTTCCCCATCCAGCAGCAGTACCTCAACCAGTACCTCAACTGGTACATATAGCAAAACTGGTAGTTCAACAAAAACTGGTAGTTCAACATCATCAGCTAAAGCTGCATACGGAACCAGCAAATCCTATTCTAATTCTTACAGATCCACCAGTAATGGTTGGAGCAGTGGAAAAGGAACTGGTGACTGCTGGGATAACAGTAACGCACTCTATGGTGAATTAACCTCATCCGGTCAACAAGCAAGAGTCGTACAGTATGCCAACAGCTATGTTAACAACCACCGATCCGTTCAGGTGTACCAGAACGGTGCATGGGTGGACTACAACTACAAAGCTAATGGATACTCAAACCGATACTACGCCCAGAGCAGTAAACCTGGAATGACTGTGATAAAGTAGGAGCCTAATAAAGGTTTAAATTAAGGCTGGAGATAAAATCTCCAACCTAAAATATTTTTTTTAAAATAATATGATGATAACTATCAATTTAATTACTAATCCATATTTATTCTCTTCTAGTTCTTTCCATAGAATATCTTTTAAATAAAGATAAATCAAGACTTATACTCCCATAATCCATAGAGTTAAATCTCTAAAATCTATAAATAGTTTTACCGGGGTTAAAATGATCATTCAAATAAAAAAAAAATAAATTAATTTAATATTAACATTAGTGATGTGAGATATTATAAAAAAATCATCAGAAATGGCTTACGGAAACATTCAAAACAAAATAAATTGTATAAGAATAATTTTAATTAAGGGATTAATTATTAGGTATTATTAGGGAGAATTATACCATGATCGATTTTGTATTCGGCCTTTCAGTGCGTGTTTTTTTAACTAATGATGAGGGTAAAATTCTAATTCTGAAAAGATCCACTGATTCAAAAACCAACCCAGGTAAATGGGAGCTCCCTGGAGGAAAGGTTGATCAGGGCGAATCATTTGACCAGGCCCTAATCCGGGAAGTATACGAGGAAACCCAACTAAAAATCTCACTGGAACATGTTGTAGGGGTGTCAGAACAAAACTTACATCTGATAAGGGCAGTGCACATCATACTATCTGGTGAAATAGTTGAAGGCGAACTAAATCTTAGCAGAGAACATGAAGGTTTCGCATGGGTATTTTTCGAAGATTTACCCGAATATGAGCTGGCTGACTGGTTAGAGGACTTTGTGAACAATCAAGATACACCAAAAAACTTTGAAAGTGATGATAAACATCAGTTTACCCGTACAGTTAAACCATGGTTGAAATCTATCCAGAGTTCCATGGATAAAATTATAAAAAAGTAGTGCTATCCATGATGGAATTCTGTTGGATGAAAATGATTCAACACTTAGAACTAAACTGATAATAAAAACATTTAAAACATTTAATATAGGATAGTTTTTAATAACAATCCCATCAAATTCTAATAATGTAAGAACTAAAGTTCTAACATAATTAATGGTGGATTTTGTTAGTAAAAAATTGAGGGGAGATTGCTAGTGACTTTAGAGAAACTGGTCAGTGAAAGGAACAACATATTAGGGGAATTGAAAGCATATGAAGACCTTCAATTAGCACTGGAGAAAATTAAAAGGTTTAATATGGAAAATTATGGTGAAACCACCCTGAAAGTCTATGACACCAGTAATGATCCGGAAATGGAAGAGATCACGGAAACAGTAGTTGCCATTAGAATAGATGAACTAACAGACTATCTCTTGAAGATATCAGAAAATATTAATCAAATAAAAATGGCCGAACAATCTGAAACATCTATTAATGATTCAGATTAACATGATAAATGTTTAAAACTATTATTTTTTAATAAATTTATTTTTCACTGGAAAATATTAAAATATTTTTCTCCAGTAGTGTTCAGAACATTATCCATAGGAAATTTTTCTTTTCAATTTTATTTTGGGTTTCTCACTTCCATGACCCCTATTTTATTATTAATAATATTTTCCATTAAAAAGGGTGGATGTTATTAATAATTAAGGATATGGCCTCATTAATGAAAAAATGGATTAAAATCGTTTAAATCACATTAACTTGTATAATAATTATTTTTAATTAATAAACTAAATTTAAAGGTCTTTATTGATTTAAATGCTAGTTACTGATGTTTTAGCTTTTATACGGGATAATATGTCATTGAAATAAAAGAATTGGAAATACTTATTTTCCTTAAACAAGGTTTAAATTGAGCTAGTTACGTGAAAATACTAAAGGAAATAAACTATGGTTAAATGCTAAAATCAAAAAGCTTAGAATGGGTTTTAAATTAAAAAATAAGCTCTTAACATCCGTTTTTTGAAGATTTTTTTCGAAAGCTTTATAAAGGATGTTGTTTCCATCATTGTCTATAGAAAATAGCCCTGTAAAACAGATTAATAAGGGGCGCGGAGGCGGTATAATTAAGCGAGTGAAGCGAAACTCTACCTATGCAGTATTATGTATGTTGTGCATGTTGGTCGCGGTTATACCAATTTCAGGTGCCGTGGATGATCAGAATAATAATGCAATAGGTGAGAATCCTGCCGATGGTTTGTCCATTGGGGTTACTAATTCTGAGATTCAAGAAACTCAGGACGTACTTCAGAAGAACAAGCCTTTTGGTGAGAAAACAACAGAAATATTAGGAAATAACACTACTGATGGTTCATTGAAGCTTGGATCTACCGGTGATAAGGTCAAAGAACTACAAAAATGGTTAACTGATTACAGCTACTACTCTGGTGATATTGACGGTAATTTCGGTGCTGACACTGAAAAGGCTGTTAAAGCTTTCCAGGAAGAAGCAGGTTTGATCGTTGACGGTGTTGTGGGAAAGGACACTACAAAGGCCATGGAAAACTGGGACAAGTATGTTGCAGAAGTCCAGGCTGCTGCCGGTGAAAGTGATACCAGTTACTCATCAAAGAGTTCAAGTTCAAGCAAATCATCCTATTCCTCTTCTAAAAAATCCTATGCTACTGCAGTAAGAAGCTACACTAAGAGATCTTACAGTAGTTACGGTGGAAAAGGAGTTGGTGACTGCTGGGATAACAGTGCAGCTTTATATGGTCAGTTGACTTCATCCGGACAGAGAGCCAGAATTGTACAGTACGCAAGTAGCTGGGCATCCAATCATCGTTCAGTTCAGACCTGGAATGGTAACAGCTGGGTTGACTACGACTACAAAGGTAATGGTTATGCCATGAGATACTACGCTACCAGTGGAAGCTCATCTGGAAAAGTGATTGCAAGCAGTTAATCCTAAAACAAAATCTTTCAACAGTTGTAAGCAACAGCTGTTGACTCTACATTTTTTTTATCCAGGAAAAAATTAAAGAAGAAAAAAAAATTTACTGGATGTTTAATAAACCGTCTTGATGTTTATTTTATTTGAATAAATGTTATATTTCTCATAAAAACGTAGAATAAACCTGAATAATTGGAAATAAGATATTATGTAGATTAGATTGGAAACACTCAGGTGATATTGAATTTGATACCATTAAAATTAATTCCCTGTAATGGAATAACAGGAACAATAGATAATGTTAAATTCAGGTTTTCTATAAACCAGTATTTAAATTAGTTCATATAAAAAAATTTATCGTAATACATGAATTAGATTTTTAAACATTGAGTAAAAATAAATGTAGCAACTTCACGGTGAGGGATGAATACGAAAAACTACCAATCCATAATATTAATTCTTATTTTAGGGACGGTTACCGTGAGTGGATGCACATATCTCACTGGAACTACCGCCACTATTAATAAAACCAGCACTGGGGGAAATTTTGAAAATGAATGGGTTAAATTCCAGTACCCTCCAGAACTGGTGATTCTAGACCAATCTAACAGTACCCAGTGTAAATTAGAGATTTATAACAGCTCTACCCCCAACATTGAAAACATGGTCGGTGAAGTATTCTATTGTAAGAGTAACCGGACTGATTTATCCTGCTTTACTAAAAGAAAAAGCATAACCATAGCTGATAAACCCGGGATAAAAATTGAAGACGGTTTACAAGTCTGTAGTTATGTTTTCCTCAACTCGGAATATACCGATGTTAAAACCATGATTGTGAACTTCGATGCCCAAAAATATCGGGATGCCTATCAAAAAGTTGCCGACACTGTGGTTGTAAAAAAAATATCCAGTTAGTATTTTAAAGTGCTTAACACCAGATTTGACATTAATCATTATTTAAATAAGATTAATGTCTTTTCATTCCCCCTAATTGTGTCTGTTATTGGTGGATAGGATGAAAAAATAATTAATTAAAAAAATAGAATTAATTTTTGGTCTGGAAACTGTTTAATATATGATCAATATCACCTTTCAGTTTTTCCAGCGATCCTCCAGTTACAAAGGATATAGTGTAGATGTAGTTGTCTTTACTGTAAAGTACCAGTTTTACTTCACCTAATTTTCCTCTTTCTGGACCTGCCATTTCTTCAATGTCAATTACCGAGGCCTTAACACCATCCACAGTACGGTTGGTTTCATTAAATACCTTCCCAGTCTTAATGTATATGTTATTATTTTTAACCTGATCCAGTGAAGTTCCATTTAGTGATATCTTGTTAATGGTAACCACCGAACGGTTAGTGGAATTGTCAGTACTGTTTTTCTCACCCTGAATCAGTTCACCAGGAGTACGTTCTGAAAAAGACCATTCATTGGGGTAATTAAAGGAAATTTCTTTTCCCTCATTATTTTTACTACTAAAATGTGTTCCCGAGGCCATTATACTAAAAACCATGGCCAATAATATGATAAAAACTACTGTGATTATTGTGATGAACCTTTTATCAAAATTCATAATATAACACCTCAACAAGTTAACATGGCATATATGATTATCTCCTAATAAAAATATGACCCTATTTCCATGCCGGTTTCAATCTTAAAAAAA
>SWCH01002361.1_pt1 | contig 75034 bp, 71 predicted proteins | sample 4690051 | NCBI WGS metagenome assembly SWCH01 (sample SAMN10267282, study PRJNA491770) | bioreactor metagenome | isolation source: DHS bioreactor inoculated with | place: Japan: off Shimokita Peninsula
GGGGGGGAGCAGGGCGGACAGTCTTACACCCATGAGTTTCTCCATAAAAACAGGGGGGACGGGGCTGGGGCCATAATATCGAGGTCGGCGAGGTTAAACCATGATCGCGGCGCGCCGCATCGGCGACTGATAAGTGCAGACCATGGAATCCGTCACGGGTTCAGAAGTTGATGAAGCGTCGATGGGTATGGATCGACATCAGCATGCCGAAACTGGCCAGCAGGGTGACGATCGAGGTACCGCCATAACTGACCAGCGGCAGCGGTACCCCCACCACCGGCAGCAGGCCGGACACCATGCCCACGTTGACAAACACGTAGATGAAGAAAGTCATGGTCAGCGCCGCCGCCAACAATCGGCTGAAAGTCTCCTGGGCTTGCCAGCTGATAAAAAAGCCTCGCCCGATGATCACCAGATAGACCGCCAGTAATAGCAGGAACCCGATCAGCCCGAACTCTTCACCAAGCACGGCGAGAATGAAATCGGTGTGGGACTCCGGCAGGAAATCCAGCCGCGATTGGGTCCCGTCCTGCCAGCCCTTGCCGCCGATGCCGCCGGAGCCGATGGCGGTCTTCGACTGGATGATGTTCCAGCCGGCCCCGCGCGGGTCCGCTTCCGGGTTCAGAAAGGTATCCACCCGGGTGCGCTGGTAATCGTGCAGAACGAAGAAATACATCAGCGGCGCGGCTACCACCAGCACCAGCACCGCCAGCCCGATCAGCCGCCAGGACAGCCCCGCCATGAACAGAACCACCAGGCCGGCGGCGGCAATCAAAAGGGCGGTGCCCAGATCCGGCTGCATGGCGATCAGGACCGTCGGCAGAAAGATGAGCACCAGTGATCCGAGCACATTGCGTTTTGACGGTGGCAGAGTGCGGTCGCTGAAGAACCAGGCGACCATGGCCGGCACCGCCAGTTTCATCAGCTCCGCGGGCTGGAAACGGCCGATGCCGGGCAGGCTCAGCCAGCGCTGGGCGCCCTTGGCCTCGGTGCCTACCAGAATCACCAGTGCCAGCAGGACCAGGCCGACGCCGTACACCAGGGGAGCCCAGAAACGGAACGTCCTCGGCGGCAGTTGCGCCAGCACCAGCATCACCAGCAAACCGCCTCCGAAGCGGATGGCCTGGCGGATCACCGTGTCCATGCTGCCGCCGCTGGCGCTGTAGAGGACCGCCAGGCCGCCCAGCATGGTCAACAGAAGGGCCGCCAGCAGCGGCGGGTCCAGATGCAGGCGCGTGGCCACCGGGGTGCGGAAGATGGCATGGCCACCGTTGTCGGTGGTTCTGACAGGATCGACTTGGCTCATGGGGCGGCCGTCCTGGTCGCTTGGGCGGTGGTACTGGCCTGTGTCGGCAACGCATTCTGTATGGGGGGCCGCGCCAGCGGTTCCGGAATATTCAGGTTACCGTCCTCGTCCAGCAGCCAGGCGTCCATCACCTGACGGGCCACCGGGCCGGCCACGGAGCCGCCGTGGCGGCCGTTTTCCACCATCACCGCCACGGCGATGGCCGGGTTCTCCACCGGTGCGAAGGATACGATCAGAGCATGGTCGAGCATGCGTTCCGCCAATTCTTCCTCGTTATAGGTTTCTTCCTGGCCAACCGAAAACACCTGAGCGGTGCCGCTTTTGGCGCCCATATGATAGCGGGCGTCCTTGGCCATGACACGGCCGGTGCCACGGTTGCTGTGGACCACCGCTTCCATGGCGTGCTTCATGCGCTCCCAGTCCCGGGGATCCTTGAGCGTGATATCCGGGCGCAGCGGCGGATGGGTTTCATCGGCGGCCAGGGTGGGTACCACCTGGTGGCCATCGTTGGCCAGGATCGCCGTGGCCACCGCCAGTTGCAGCGGGGTGGTGAGCATGAACCCCTGACCGATACTGGTGTTGATGGTGTCGCCGTGGAACCAGGGTGCGTTACGGGCGGCCCTTTTCCATTCCCGCGAAGGCATATTCCCTTCGGATTCGTTGAGCAGGTCGATGCCGGTGGCCTCGCCGATGGAGAAGCCGACCATGAAATCATGCATGCGGTCGATACCGAGCCGGAACCCCATATCGTAGAAGTAAGTGTCGCAGGATTGCACCACCGCTTTTTCCATATCCACCTGGCCATGCCCCCAGCGTTTCCAGTCCCGGTAACGGTGGGGATTGCCCTCGAGGCTGAAATAGCCGGGATCGTGGATGGTCCTCTCCCAACTGGTGACACCGGCATCCAGGCCCGCCAGACCGAGCATGGGTTTCACCGTGGAGCCCGGTGGATAACGGCCCTGCAGGGCACGGTTGAACAGCGGGTGATCGTGATCCTGCTGATAACGGGCGTAGTCCTTGTGGGAAATGCCGGTGACGAACAGATTGGGGTCGAAACCGGGGCGGCTGACAAAGGCGAGCACGCTGCCATCCCGGGGATCGATGGCGACCACCGCGCCGCGCCGCTCGCCGAGGGCGTCGTAGGCGGCCTGTTGTACTTTCAGATCCAGGGACAGACGCAGATCGTCACCGGGTACCGGCGGTTGTTCCTCCAGAACGCGCAGGATACGGCCGCGGGCGTTGGTTTCCACCTGACGATAGCCGACCTGGCCGTGCAGCCGATGCTCGTAATAGCGTTCCACACCGGTGCGGCCGTAATAATGAGTGCCGCTGTAGTTACGCTGCTCGGCCAGGGTCATGTTGTCCAGATCCTCGGCACTGAGGCGGTTGACGTACCCGAGCACATGGGAAAACAGGTGGCTGTGAGGGTAGTAGCGCACCGGTGACGCGGTGACCCGGGCGCCGGGCAGCTCGTGTTGATGCACCGCGATGCGGGCGATTTCCTCCTCGGTGAGCCGGCCGCGCAGCGGGATCGGTTCCCACGGGCGGCGGGCGCTGGTGCGGCGCCGCTCGAACCGCTCCAGGTCATCGTCGGTCAACGGGATCAACTGACGAATGCGGTTCAGGGTGTCGTTCAGGTCCGCGCTTTGTTCCACCGCCAGTTCCAGGGTGAAGTCCGGCCGGTTCACCGCCAGGATTTCGCCGTTGCGGTCGGTGATCAGGCCGCGCGGAGGCGACATCGCCTGGGTCAGCACCCGGTTGTTGTCACTAAGGGTGGTGAACCGGCTGTGCTGGGCGATCTGCAGCCAGGCCATGCGCCCGACCAGTACCAGCGACAACACCAGAACCAGCGCTACCGCCACCAGCAGACGCAGGCTGAACAGACGGTGCTCGTGATGGTGGTCCTTGAGGGTCAGCGGTTGGCGCATGTGGATCCTGTGACCGGCTCCGCGCCCGGTCGCCGTGGCACGGGGATCGGAACGAAATGTGAGTGTGGATCGCGCATGGCTGCCAGATTATCGGGTGGTTTTGCTCAGCGATGATAGGGGTGGCCGGCAAGCAGCGTCCAGCCGCGATACAGCTGTTCGGCGAGCAATACCCGTACCAGCGGGTGCGGCAGCGTCAACGCCGACAGCGACCAGCGCTCGTCGGCGTCGGCGGACAACCTGGCACACAAGCCATCCGGACCTCCCACCAGCAGCGCCAGATCCTGCCCCAGATCCCGCAATTCGCCGAGACGTTGTGACAGCATCGGCGTGTCCACCGCTTTGCCGGTGACCTCCAGGGCCACCACGCGGGCGCCGGGCAGTTTCTCCAGCCGCTTGCGGATGGCCTCACCCTCGGTTCGCACCAGAGCGGCGACGTCGCCCTTGGCCCGTTTGGGCAGCGGGATTTCCTCCAGCAGCAGGCGCATGTCCGGGGGCAGCCGCTTCTGGTACTCCTGGAAGCCCTGCTCGACCCAGGCCGGCATGCGAGTGCCGACGGCAAACAGATGGATGCGCATAGACTCTCCTGCGGCGCCCCCCTGACCCTGCCCTGAATGATGCCGGCTCAGGCAAATGGGACTGCGAAACGGCTCGAGGGTTCAGCCCGGATCCTTGTTGGCCGGCGTGCCGGTCCGCTCGGGATGATGATCCGGATTGCGCCACAGACGTTCCAGGTCATAGAACTCGCGAGTGGCGGGCAACATCAGGTGGACAATGACGTCACCGAGATCCACCAGGATCCACTCGGCGCCTTTTTCGCCTTCGGTGCCCAGCGGGCGATAACCGGCCTGTTTGGCCCGTTCCACCACGTTGTCCGCCAGTGCTTTGACGTGACGGTTGGAGGTGCCGCTGGCGATGACCATATCGTCCGCCACACTGGTGAGCTCGCGAACATCCAGGTGAGTGACGTTCCGTGCTTTCAGCTCTTCGAGAGCGTCGAGTACCAGATCCAGCAGAGAGGTGTCAGAACTCATGGGGCCTCGTTGTTTCCATTGTATTGGCGTCGGTATAGGTATTGGCGTCGATGTTGGCAGTGACGTCGGTGTCGGGTTCTATGGTTCCGGGCGCCGCCGGGGCAGCCGATGTCCGCACATTATACAAACCATGGCGGCGGATATGCGCTTCCACCACCGGGGTCAGGGCACGGCATTGCCCCCGGTGCTCCAGCGCCTCGCGGATGGCGGTGGCGGAAATGTCCATATGCGGATGCGTCAGCATCAGCCGGCGCCCGGCCGGAAGGGCCTGCAGCAGGCGTGGCCGGCCGCGCGGAAAGGCCTTTTCCACCGCCGGCAGTGGTGCCGGCGCGCCGGGGCGGGGCACCACCGCCAAATGGCACAGGGCGGCGAAGCGGCGCCAGCCATGCCATTGATGCAGGCTGGCGAAGCTGTCGGCGCCGATCATGAACACCAATGGCCGCCGCCGGCCAATAAGACGGCGAAAGTGTTGCAACGTCAGATGAGTATAGGACGGGCCGGCCTGGCGTAACTCCCAATCATCCGCCTGCAGGGCCGGATGTCCGGCACAGGCCAGGCGCACCATGGCCAGGCGCTCGCTGGCGTCCGCCAGGGGCTGGGGCCGGTGTGGAGGCACTGCATTGGGGAGCAAGCGCACCGGCGCGTTACCGAGCACCTGGGACACGGCCAGGGCGGCGCGCACATGAGCGCCGTGAACCGGATCGAAGGTGCCACCGAAAAGAATCAGCGGCTTTACGCCGCTGATTTCGGATGTCGGACGTCGCACGTCGGACGTTTTAAACATGAAGTCTTCCGGCAAGCGGGGGAAGCGAATGTCCGTTGGCGGAAATTCGATTCATTTTTGGCGGCAAACCCGGCATCGCGAAGGCGACCTTACTGACGCACATGCCCGTCGCCCAGCACCACCCATTTTTGACTGGTCAGCCCTTCCAGACCCACCGGGCCCCGGGCATGGAGCTTATCGGTGGAAATGCCGATCTCCGCGCCAAGACCGTATTCGAAGCCGTCGGCGAAGCGGGTGGAAGCGTTGACCATCACCGAGCTGGAATCCACTTCGGCGAGAAAGCGCCGTGCCCGGGTGTAGTTCTCGGTGATGATCGCCTCGCTGTGTTGGGAACTGTAGCGATGGATATGATCCATGGCCTGATCCAGATCATCGACGATGCGAATGGCCAGAATCGGTGCCAGATACTCTTCTTCCCAGTCACTTTCAGTGGCGGCGTTGATGTCCTTCAGCAGCGCCTGGGTGCGTTCGCAGCCACGCAACTCCACCCCCTCTTCCCGGTACATCCGGGCCAGCTCCGGCAGCACGGTGGCGGCGATATCCCGATGCACCAGCAGCGTTTCCATGGTGTTGCAGGTGCCATAGCGCTGGGTCTTGGCGTTGTAGGCGACCTTGATCGCCTTGTCGGCATCGGCGTCCACATCGATGTAGGTGTGGCAGTTGCCGTCCAGATGCTTGATCACCGGCACCCGGGCTTCCCGGCTGATGCGCTCGATCAGGCCCTTGCCGCCACGGGGGACGATCACGTCCACATACTCGGGATGGGTGATCAACTCGCCCACCGCGGCGCGGTCGGTGGTTTCCAGCACCTGTACCGCGGTTTCCGGCAGGCCGGCGGCGGCCAGACCCTGGCGCAGGCAGGCGGCGATGGCCTGATTGGAATCAATGGCTTCGGAGCCGCCACGCAGAATCGCGGCGTTGCCGGATTTCAGACACAGCGCCGCCGCGTCGATAGTGACGTTGGGACGGGATTCATAAATGATGCCGATCACGCCCAGGGGCACGCGCATGCGGCCCACCTGGATGCCGGAGGGGCGATAGTTCAGATCGGTGATTTCCCCCACCGGATCGGCCAGCGCGATGACCTGCTCGAGCCCTTCCACCATGCCCTCGAAGCGCGCCGGGGTCAGTTCCAGGCGATCCAGCAAGGCCGCGTCCAGGCCATTGTCGCGGCCCCGTGCCAGGTCGCCCTGGTTGGCGGCGAGAATGGTGTCACGGTGCTCGCGCAACGCTCCGGCGATGGCCATCAGGGCGTTGTTCTTGTCACCGGCGCTGGCCCGGGCCATGGCCCGGGCGGCGTCGCGGGCGTGCTCGCCCACGTTGGCCATGTACTGCTGGATATCCATGTGTTCTGTCATGCCGTGTCGATCGGAAGCCCCATAGTATAGGTGCAGGACGACAGCGGCGAAACCGGCGCTGTCACGCCGGCCCGGTACGGGCTTCCAGGACCCGTACCATCGGGGTGCGACGGGTGCGCGGAATGGGCAGCCGCTGGTAGTAATCCGCCGGGTCATGAATATCGAGATCCTGGAAGCCGAGGGCGCGAAAATGGGCCCGGCTTTCCTCATCGGAATCGAAATGGAAGCTGACCTGACTGCGGGACAGGACACCGAGCAGACCCCCCAGGGTTTTCAGGGTCCGCTGGAAACGGCGGTTGGCGTAGAGCGGATAGTTGTCGGTGAGATAACGGCCATCGGGAAAGCCGGCCAGTGACGCCGCCAGCCGCTGCCAGAACGGGCTGATCGAGGTGAGCGAGAAATAATTGATCAGGCCTTCGGTGACCACCGCCACCGGCTTGTCCGGGGCGAAGCGGGCCAGCAGGGCGGGCACGCTGTCCTCGCCCTGCTCCAGCAGAATGTTCACCGTTTCCACCCGGTGCCGGTCACCAAGCGCCCCCAGCCGTGCCAGCAGCCGCCGTTTGCGCCGGGCCATGTCCGGTAGATCCGCCTCCACATAGGTGATGCCGGAGTGCTGCTGACGAAAGCGATAGCCGCGCGGGCTCAGACCACAGGCGATTTCCAGGATCTGCAAGTCCGGATAGCGTTGGATCAGTGACTGCAGGCGGGCGTCGATGAGGTAATGGCGTTGCAACAGGAAAGTACGGATGTTGCCGCCCAGAAGCTGTTTGCCCGCCGCCTCGAAGGGGGTCATCGCATGGTATAGCAAGGCCCCGGCGCGGGTCTGGAAATCCGCCGAGGAAAGCCCGTTTCGAACCCACACCTGGCCGGTATAAAGAGCGGTAAAGCTGATCGAAGAGGTGTCCAGACGCTGCGGCATGGTTCTTTCCTGGCGACAATGGAAATAGCGTGAACAGACCCTAGCAGAGTGGCGGATTCCGAGCGGGCCAATCCGGGCCTGACCCGGGATCGCTTTCAACGGAGCCCTGTGGTTGTAGAGGGAACAGAGGGTGATGCCGGATCAAGGCCGACATGACGCTTTTCGGCTTTGGCTTTGGCGTGTCGGCGTGTTGCGTGCCAGCGGTCGACCTTACCTTTCCAGAATTGGCGGCAGGGGTTGGCCGGTGAGACGCAGCACCAGGCTGCTGAGGTGTTTCCAGGGATCGCCGGGGGCCATGCCCTTGACGGTGCGGTCGGCGCGGATCGCCAGGGCCTGGGCCTGATGCAACTGGCGCGGCCGCAGGCGCGAAGCCTGGGTCTCCATGGCGCGCATGCGGGCGGGGGGCATGCGTGGCGGGTTGCCGCCGGTGAGCAGGGCGTCCAGGCCACGCAGATGGCGGCTCAGGGCCCACAGAATTACCGGCGGTTCCACGCCCTCGGCCCGCAGTGTCCGCAGGACCCGCAGGGCGCGGGCGGGATCGCCCTGGGCGGTGGCGTCGGTGAGATCGAAAGGCGTGTAGCGGCTGGAATCGCCCACCGACTGTTGCACGGTTTCCGGGGTGACGTGGCCGTTCTCGGCCAGCAGGGCGAGTTTGTCCACCTCCTGGGCGGCGGCCAGCAGATTGCCTTCGCTGCGCTGGATCAGCAGTTCCAGGGCGTCTTCGTCCGCGTTGAGGCCGCGGCTGGCCAGACGGTCCCTTAACCAGGGGTAAAGCTGGCGCCCTTCCACCGGCCAGATCTCAATGACCGCGCCGCAGCCGTCCAGCGCCTTGATCCAGGCGCTGCCCCAGTCCTTGCGGCGGTCCAGCCGTGAACAGCGGATCAGCAGCAGGGTATCGGGGGAAGGGGTGGCCATCAGGTCCCGCAGAATCTGGCTGCCGGCTTTGTCCGGGCGCTTGTCGTTGAGCACCACCTCGAGGATCCGGCGTCCGCCAAACAGGCTCAGGCTTTGCGCCTCGTTGAGCAGCGCATTCCAGTCGATACCGGTGTCGGCGCTGAAGCGTTGCCGCTCCTCGAAGCCACGCTGGCGGGCCGCGGAGCGCAAGGCATCAAGGGTTTCGTCCTGTTGCAGGGGTTCGTCGCCGGCCACCAGGTAGACCGGCAGCAGCTCTTCGCCCTTGAGGTGTTTGCCCAGTTGGTCCGCGCGCAGCCGCATGGCGGTCAGTTCCGTTGTACTTTACGGGAAGCGTCCGCCAGCTGGTTGATCAGGCGGTAGACGATGTCGTCGTACAGGTCCTGGCGGATCATTTCTTCCTCATCGGAAGAGGCGGTGATGTTGTCCGGGTAGTAAGCCAGGTTACGCAGTGCCCTGATGTGGCGGGGCGGGTTGAGCGGCGCCTGGGTGTCGCGGTCGATCAACTGCCACACCAGCTCGTAATGCAGTTCCAGTTCAGCGATCCGCCCGCGCTCGTCCACCGCCGCCGTGCGCCGGTCCCAACGCTCGTCGATGACCTTGATCACGTAGGGTGACTCGTTGTGCAGCAGCACGCCCAGCGGCGTCAGTTCCCGTTCCAGGGTGTAGCGCAACTGAGCCGCTCCGCCGGCCAGGGTCACGCTTTCGAACTGCGGCGTGTGGGTCTGGCCGCGTAGCTGCCAGCCGCTGCACGCCGTCAGCAGAAGTGTGGCGAGAACAAGCAACAGTGTGCGATGCGGGACGAGCGTCATGAACATCTCCGTGAGCTGCCGGTCTTGAGTTGGCGACAAAGTCAGTTGGCAACCATTAATTGGCAACAATATTAACCAGTTTGCCGGGCACCACGATGACCTTGCGCACGGTCTTGCCGTCGATGAACTTGCGCACGTTCTCTTCGGCCATGGCCAGCGTTTCCAGGGCAGCGTTGTCGGCGTCCGCCGGTGCTTCCAGTTTGGCGCGCACCTTGCCATTTACCTGCACCACCAACTCCACACTGTCCTTGACCAGAGCGCTTTCGTCCACTTCGGGCCAGGCGGCGTCGATCACCGCGTCATCATGGCCCAGTGCCCGCCACAGCTGATGGGAGGCATGCGGGATAATCGGTGACAGCAACAGCACCGCGGCTTCCAGCGCCTCCTGACGGACCGCGCCGGCCTGCGGGTCATCGGCGGCAAGACGGCCGGTGTCGTTGATCAGTTCCATCACCGCGGCGATGGCGGTATTGAAGGTGTAACGGCGGCTGAAGTCGTCACTGACCTTCTGAATGGTCTCATGGGTCTTGCGGCGCACGGCCTTGGCCGCGGCGCTCAGAGCATTCGGATTCAGTGCCGGCGCGGCGCCGCCTTCGACATGCTCGGCAACCATCCGCCACAACCGCTTGATAAAGCGGTGCGCGCCTTCAACGCCGGCGTCGTTCCATTCCAGGGACTGCTCCGGCGGTGCCGCGAACATCATGAACAGCCGCACGGTGTCGGCGCCGTACTGCTCGATCATCTGCTGCGGGTCCACGGTGTTGCCCTTGGACTTGGACATCTTGGCGCCGTCCTTGAGCACCATGCCCTGGCACAACAGCCGCTTGAACGGCTCATCACTGTCGAGCAGGCCGGCGTCACGCATCAGCTTGTGGAAGAAGCGTGAGTACAGCAGGTGCAGAATAGCGTGTTCGATACCGCCCACGTATTGGTCCACCGGCAGCCAGTAATTGGCGGCGGCCGGGTCCAGCATGGCCTGGTCGTTCTGCGGGCAGCAGTAACGGGCGTAATACCAACTGGACTCCATGAAGGTGTCGAAGGTGTCGGTCTCACGCAGGGCGGGCTGACCGTTCCAGGTGGTTTTGGCCCATTCGGGGTCCGCTTTGATGGGGCTCTTTACGCCATCCATTTCCACGTCGGTGGGCAGTTCCACCGGCAGTTGGTCTTCCGGGGCGGGGTGCAGCTCGCCGTCTTCGGTTTCCACCATTGGGATGGGGGCGCCCCAATAACGCTGACGGGACACGCCCCAGTCGCGCAGACGGTAGTTTACTTTTTTCTCGCCCAGGTTGCGTTCGTTCAGCCAGGCGGCAATAGCGTCGAAGGCCTCGGCGGAGGTCTTGCCGCTGAACTCGGCGGAGTTCACCAGCCTGCCTTTTCCGGTGAAGGCTTCCTTTTCCAGATCAATCGCTTCACCGTTTGCCGGTTCGATCACCTGCTTGATGGGCAGATCGTACTTGCGGGCAAATTCGAAATCGCGCTGATCGTGGGCGGGCACGGCCATGACGGCGCCGGTGCCGTAGCTCATCAGAACGAAGTTGGCGATCCACACGGGCACTTGCTCACCACTGATCGGATGAGTGGCGTGGAGGCCGGTAAAGATGCCTTTCTTTTCCATGGTGGCGATGTCGGCTTCGGCCACTTTGTTGTGCAGGCACTCTTCCACGAAGTCGGCCACTTCATGGTTGGCGGCCGCCGCCTTTTTCGCCAGCGGGTGGGCCGCGGCCACGGCCACGTAGCTCACGCCCATCAGCGTGTCCGGGCGGGTGGTGTAGACGCGCAGCGGCTCTTCACCGTCGATGGCGAAGGCCATTTCCACCCCTTCGGAGCGGCCAATCCAGTTGCGCTGCATGGTCTTGACCTGCTCCGGCCAGCCGTCGAGCTGGTCCAGATCATTGAGCAGTTCGTCGGCGTAATCGGTGATCTTGATGAACCACTGGGGAATCTCTTTCTGTTCCACCAGGGCGCCGGAGCGCCAGCCCCGGCCATCGATGACCTGCTCGTTGGCCAGTACGGTCTGGTCTTCCGGATCCCAGTTCACAGTGGACATCTTGCGGTACACCAGACCCTTCTCATAAAGCTTGGTGAAGAACCACTGCTCCCAGCGATAGTACTCCGGGGTGCAGGTGGCCAGTTCCCGGTTCCAGTCGTAGCCGAAACCCAGACGCTTGAGCTGACCCTTCATGTAGTCGATGTTCTCGAAGGTCCACTTGGCCGGGGCCACCTTGTTCTTGATGGCGGCGTTCTCGGCGGGCAGACCAAATGCGTCCCAGCCCATCGGCTGCATCACATTCTTGCCCTGCATGCGCTGATACCGGCTGATCACGTCGCCGATGGTGTAGTTGCGCACATGGCCCATGTGTAGTCGACCGGAGGGATAGGGGAACATGCTCAGGCAATAGAATTTTTCCTTGCCCGGCTGCTCGGTGACTTTGAAGGTCTCCTGATTTTCCCAGTATTCCTGGGCTTCCCGTTCTACCTGGTCGGGGCGATACTGTGCGTCCATCGGTTCTCTTAGTGCTTGGTTAGTGTTTGGTCAGTCGGTGTCTGTCAGTGTGTCGTCGCGTAAGTCGTGTCACATGGCTGACGAACGGTGTACGGGTCGGGCACATAACATAAAAGGAAACATAGGATACATGAGCGGGGCGCGGGCAGACAGCGAATGGACGAGGTAATGATTCTGGGCATGGTGGCGCTGGTGATGGCCGGTGCCACCCTGCCGGCGGTGGTCGCCCGGTTCTACCCGCCGGTGCCGCCGCGGCGTGGCTCGTCGCCGCCGCGGGCGGTGGTGGTGCTGGGGGCAGGCCGGCGCCGTGAGGGTGATGGTTACCGTCTCAACACGCTGGGCCTGAAGCGGTTGCGGGTGGCGCTGGAACTGGCCCGCGAGCGGCAATTGCCGTTATTGCTTTGCGGTGGCGCCCCCGGCGCCGAGCCGCTGCTTGCGGAGCAATCCGAGGCCGCGCTGATGGCCGAGGTGGTGCGCCGGGCCTGGCCGGATGCGCCCCTGATGCTGGAAGCGGAGAGCCGCAATACCTGGGAAAACGCGGTGATGGCGGCCCGGGTTCTGCGTCTTCGCGGTATCGAGAGTCTGGTGCTGGTCACTGACCAGGCCCATCTGTGCCGGGCCACGCTTTGTTTTCAAGCCCAGCGCCTTGAGGTGACACCCCATGCGGTGATTTCCCTGCCACGCCGCCCCTGGATGCCCTCCGCCGGGGCATTGTCACAGATGCCGTTGATCTGGCGCGAATGGCTGGCGCTGATCTGGTATCACTGCAAATACCCGTTGTGATGATCGCGGTAAAAACAGCTTCCCTCAGACTGTACTTCGTAGCCGTTGTAGGAGCTTGCCGGCAAGCTCCTACAACGGCTAACGGGTTAAAGGTTTACCAGATGGTCCTCACCAGCACATAGCTGAGCAGGGTCACCACCACGATTCCCACCAGGTTGAGGAAGAAGCCGGCGCGGATCATGTCGCCGATGCGCAGATGGCCGGTGCCGAAAACAATGGCGTTGGGCGGCGTCGCCACCGGCATCATGAAGGCGCAACTGGCGGCGATGGCGGCGGGAATCGCCAGCAATTCCGGTGACATGCCCTGGGATACCGCCAGGGCGCCAAGCAGGGGCAGAAAAGCAGCGGCGGTGGCGGTGTTGGACGTAACCTCGGTGAGGAAAATGATCACCATCACCACCATGCCGATCAACAGGATCAACGGCAGGAAACCAAGCGCGCCCATGCCCTGGGCAATCCAGTCGGCAAGGCCGGTGGCGCGGATCTGGGCGGCCAGGGACAGGCCGCCACCGAACAGCAGCAGCACGCCCCAGGGCAGCTTGCCGGCGTGACCCCAGCTCATCAGGAATTCCCGGTTCTTGAGACTCACCGGCACCAGGAACAAGGCGATGGCCGCCGCCATGGCAATACTGGTGTCGTTGATTCCCGGCACGACTTTGGCGATCAGAGGCTGGAATACCCAGGCGAAGGCGGCGCACACAAAGACCACCGCGACCCCTTTCTCGCCCCGGGACAACGGCCCCATTGCCTTGAGCTCGTCGTGGATCAGGGCGTCGCTGTCGGCCAGCTTTGCCGCTTTGCGCAGGCCGCCCCGGGTCAGCCACAGCCAGGTGACGCCCAGCATCACCACCGACACCGGCACACCCACCAGCATCCATTGTCCGAAGCCGATGTGGATGTCGTAGTTGTCCTTCAGAAAGGCAATCAGCAGCGCGTTGGGTGGCGTGCCGATCAGGGTGGCGATGCCGCCGATGCTGGCGGCGTAGGCGATGCCCAGCAGCAGCCCGGTGGAGAGACGCTCACTGTGCGGGTTGTCATCGCCCAACAGAGTGATCACCGACATACCGATGGGCAGCATCATGATCGAGGTGGCGGTATTGCTGACCCACATACTGAGGAAGGCGGTGGCCAGCATGAAGCCCGCCACCTGGTAGGCGGGCTGGCTGCCGACGGCACGCAACGTCATCAGGGCGATGCGTTTATGCAGATTCCAGCGTTCCATGGCCAGCCCCAGCATGAAGCCGCCGAGAAACAGAAAAATCGCCGGGTTGGCGTAGGGCGCGGACGCCTTGTCCACGGTGCTGATGCCCAGAGCCGGAGCCATCAGGATCGGCAACAGGGAGGTGACCGGAATCGGGATTGCTTCGGTGGACCACCAGGTGGCCATTAACAAGGTTAGGCCCACGGTGCGCCAGCCCGCTTCGCTCAGGGTGCCGGGCGGATCGGTCAGCAGACAGGCCAGTAGCAATAGAGGGCCGAGGAACAGGCCGATCCAGGCGGCGAGATCGGTGTCTTTCTTGATTTCGGCCTGGTGCCGGGCAGCGTCGGTCATTGACGACTCCTGAGGCGCATAACGAAAAACAAACAAGTGTGCACTCGGAGCCGGGCGTGGGGAATTAGACTTATTGCTAGGGCCTGTTCACGCTATTTTTATCCCGTCTGCTGGGTGCCCTTTTTGCCTCCAGCCAGGCGGAGGGCGCGCGGTTTGGTCATTCCAAATGAGCAACCGACAACGACGCGGGAGGTAAAAAGGGTTCCAGCCCTTCGGGTTGCGGCTAAAACGTCACCACTCTGCGTTACTCGTCGTTCATTTGGAACGACCAAACTTCTCTCCTCACGCCTGGATTGGTGACGTTTTAGCCGCAACAGGCGGGATGAAAATAGCGTGAACAGGCCCTAGGGCGGCGGGGCGAGACTCGCCGGATCCAGGGCGCGCAGGGCATCGAAGTGCGTCAGAAAGATCCGGCCGTGCAGGTGCTTCGGGAAGGGCGAACGGCGCAAACGATCCATCACCGGGCCCTTGACCTCGGATAAATGCAGTGTGACACCGGCGTCCCCCAGCCGTTGATTGAGACTCTCCAGGCTGTCCAGGGCGCTGGCGTCGATTTGATTCACCGCCGAGCACAACAGCACCACATGGCGGATTTGCGGCCGCTGCATGACGCAGTCGTAGATCTGATCCTCCAGATGGCGGGCGTTGGCGAAGTAAAGGGATTCGTCCACCCGCAGCGACAGCACGGAGGGAGAGACTTGCACCTGATGCCGCTGCACATTGCGGAAATGCTCGGTGCCCGGCACCTGACCCAATTCCGCCACATGGGGCTGGCCGGTGCGCCACAGAAACAACAGCAGCGACGACAGCACCCCGGCGATCACGCCCACCTCCACGCCCATCAGCAACACACCGGCCATGGTCACGGCCATGGCCAGGCCGTCCGCGCGGGAATAGCGCCAGGTGCGGGCCAGGGCGCCGAGATCCACCAGGCTGAGTACGGCAACGATGATGGTGGCGGCCAGGGTGGCCTTCGGCAGGGCCTGGAACCAGGGTGTGAAGAACAGCGCGGTCAAGGCGATCCCCACGGCGGTGAGAATGCCGGCCAGGGGGCTGCGGGCGCCGGCATCGAAATTCACCACCGAACGGGAGAAGCCGCCGGTAACCGGGAAGCCGCCGCTGACCGCCGAGGCCAGGTTGGCCATGCCCAGACCGGTCAGCTCCGCATTGCTGTCGATGCGTTGCCGGCGTTTGGCGGCCAGGGTCTGGGCCACCGACACCGACTCGACGAAGCCGATCAGGCTGATCAGCAAAGCCGGTAACAGCAGAGCCCGCCACAGTTCGGCATCGAAAGCAGGCAGACTCAGGGCCGGCAGGCCGCCGGGAATGGCTCCCACCGTGGCCACCCCGGCCCGCCGCAGATCCAGGCCTTCCACCGCCAGGGTGGTGAGGATCACCGCCAGTACCGGCGCCGCTTTGCTGACAAGATCCGCCGCCGATGCGGAAAGACGAGTGCGGGCGAGAAGGGATTTCAAACCTGAGCGGGCCCAGAACAAGAACGCCAGAGTGAGCAGGCCCAGGATCACCGTGGTCCATTGAATCCGGCCGGTTTGCGCCAGCAGGGAAGCGCCCAGGGCCCACAGCGTGTCACCGTGCAGAGGAATCCCCAGCAGATGTTTAAGCTGGCTGGCGGCGATCAGCAGGCCGGAAGCGGAAATAAAACCGCCGATCACCGAATGGCTGAGCAGATTCGCCACCCAGCCGAGACGCAGCAGGCCCATGCCGACCAGCATGAGTCCGGAGAGTAGGGCCAGCACCGTGGTGGCGAGCAGGAAAGTAGCGCTGTCGCCGCCGGCCACCTGGCCGGCCGTCGCCGCGGTCATCAGAGAGATCACCGCCACCGGCCCCACGGCCAGGGTGCGGCTGGAACCGAACAGCGCATAGGCCACCAGCGGCAGTATGCTGGCATAGAGGCCCATCTGGGCCGGAACGCCGGCCAGCAGCGCGTAGGCCAGGCTCTGCGGGATCAGCATGAGGGTGACGATCACCGCCGCCAGACCGTCGGCGCTGAGATCCCGGCGCTGATAATCCGCCAGCCAGCGTGACGCCGGCAGCCAGGACGGCAACGGCAGGCGACGGCGAGGGGAGGCCGGACTCACCGTTGGTGAGTCCGGTGGGGGAACAGGCTCATTTGGCTGGACCGGTGAGCCATTCGTGGCCTTTCAACATCAGATCGAAATAGATGCGTGGCATGGCCTTGGCCTTGAGCCACCAATACAACGAGCGGGCCTGGGTGGGCGCCAGCGGAAAGGTGGGTTGCAGCACGCCCTGGTAACCGAATTCCGCCAGGATCACCTTGCCTTTCTCCACCGTCAGCGGGCAGGCGCCGTAGCCATCATAGGCCGCGCCCGGAGACCGGCCATCGAGTACCGACAGCAGATTTTCCGCCAGTACCGGCGCCTGCTTCCGCACCGCCGCGGCGGTTTTGGCGTTGCTGGTGCCGGCCACGTCGCCGAGGGCGAAGACATTGGTGAAGCGGGGATGTTGCAGGCTGGCCGGATCCAGATCGACCCAGCCGGCGTTGTTGGCCAGCGGGCTGTCGGCGACAAACGCCGGGGCTTTTTGCGGCGGTGTCACATGCAGCAGATCAAAGCTTTCTTCCCGCTCCCGCGCGTTGCCGTCCTGATCCCTGTCCACGAACCAGGCTTTGCGATGGCCCGCGTCCACCGCCTGCAGAGTGCTGCGGAAGTTCAGGGTGGCGTTATAACGGCGTATGTATTCCATTAGCGGCGGCACGAAGTCGGCAACGCCGAACAGGGCCTCTCCGGCATTGTGGAAGTGCACGTCGATGTTCTTCAGCACACCGCGTTGCTCCCAGTGATGACAGGACAGGTACAGGGCTTTCTGTGGCGCGCCGGCGCATTTGATCGGCATTGGCGGTTGCGTGAACAGGGCGCGGCCGTGTTTCAGGTTCTGTACGCATTCCCAAGTATAGGGCGCGTGCTCGAACAGATAATTACTGGTTACGCCATTGTGACCGAGGCTGTCGCGCAGGCCTTCCACCGCGTCCAGATTCAGTTCCAGCCCTGGGGCGACGATCAGTGCGCGATAGCCGAGGCGATCACCGTCATCCAGGATCACCTGGTTGCGCTCCGGATCGAAACCGGCGACCCGGGCCCGGATCCACTTGCTGCCCCGAGGCATCACCTGGGTCATCGGCCGGGCGGTGTCGCGGCGGCGGAAGGCGCCGGCTCCCACCAGAGTCCAGGCGGGTTGGTAATAGTGCGTGTCGCGGGGCTCCACCACCGCCACGTTCAGGGACGGACGCCGCTTCAGCAGGCTGGCGGCGGCGGCCAGACCACCGGCGCCGCCGCCGATGATCAATACGTCCCAATCGTTGGCCGGCGAGCGTCGGGCGGCGTCGGCGTTTTGCCCCTGCTGCCAGCGTTGCTCCAGGCGAGGACGCTGTTTTTCCAGGTCGTAACCGGCGGCGGAAGTTGTGGCCAGAACCGTTTGCGGATCCAGCCGTGAGGATTGCGACAACGCCCACAGCGTGCTGGAGCGGTTGCCGGTGCGGCAGAAAGCCATGACCGGGGCGCGGTTATCCGTCAGCAGTTGCCCGAAGCGCTGGATCTGTTCATCGCTGATCTCGCCGGGGATGATTGGCAGATAGTGATATTGCAGGCCGGCTTCGGCGGCGGCTCCGGCCAGCGCATCGCTGGTCGGCTGATCCTCGCCTTCGCCGTCCGGGCGATTGTTGATGACGGTATGAAAGCCGGCTTCGGCCAGGGCTTTCATGTCCTCGGGCTGCAACTGACCGGCCACCGAAATGGCCGGGGTCAGAGTCTTGTAGTCGTTCATTGCGCTCCCGTTCGTTCAAATCGAATTCAGTGGAATCTTCAGATAGTGGACGCCGTTGTCCTCCGCCGGGGGCAGATGGCCGGCGCGCATGTTGACCTGTACCGACGGCAGGATCAGGCGTGGCATGTCCAGTCCGGCATCGCGGTTCTCGCGCATGGCGACGAACTGATCTTCGTCGACACCGTCGTGAACATGAATGTTGGCGCGTCGTTGCTCCTCCACCGTGGTTTCCCAATGATACTGGTCGCGTCCTTCCGGCAGGTAATCGTGGCACAAAAACATACGGGTGGAGCCGGGCAGGGCGAGAAGCTTGCGAACCGAGCGATACAGGGTGCGGGCATCGCCGCCGGGGAAGTCACAGCGGGCGGTGCCGTAGTCGGGCATGAACAGGGTGTCGCCGACGAACACCGCGTCGCCGATCAGGTGGCTCATACAGGCCGGGGTGTGGCCCGGAGTATGCAACGCCACGGCCTCCAGATTACCGACCCGATAGTGTTCACCGTCTTCGAACAGGTGGTCGAACTGGCTGCCGTCACGGGCGAATTCGGAACCGGCGTTGAAGATTTTACCGAAGGTGTTTTGTACCGTTCGAATATGGGAGCCGATGGCGAGCTTGCCGCCCACCTGTTGCTGAATCCAGGGCGCCGCCGACAAATGATCGGCGTGGACGTGGGTTTCCAGCAGCCATTCCACGATGAGATCGTGCTCATGCACGTAATCCACCAGCCGCTGGGCACTGTGGTATCGGGTGCGCCCGGCGGCCGGATCGTAGTCCAGTACCGAATCCACCACCGCGCAGTGGCGGGTACCGGGGTCGATCACCACATAGCTGACGGTATTGGTATCAGTGTCGAAGAAGCTTTCCACTTGCGGACCGGTCATGACCCTATCCATCCAAAACGTTGCGGGATGGCACCGTTATAGGGGGCACGGAAGTGAAAGTCAAATAAGTTATATGCTTATTCTTTTTAGAGATAAGCAATTCGGGCCGGTTATAATACCGGGGCTCCATAAAGAGCCTCGCCGCAGACCTGGCGCCCGTTGTCAAAGCGCATGATTTCGCAGGCGAAGGCCCGTTTGCCATTGGCGCTGGCGATGTAATGCACCACCAGCTGCTGTCCCGGTTCGTCACAAATAGCGGCCACCAATTCGAAGTGCAAACCCGGCCGGTCGGCAAGAGCCGCTACCCAGTAATCGCGCAATGCCGCTTTGCCCTGAATGCGGCTGGTGCCCACGTAGGGTTCGGCCACCGCGCTGATGAACTCGGCGTCGTCGCTGAAGGCGGACACCACCGCCTCCACATCACCCCGGTTCCAGGCCTCTATCCAGTGACGGGCATGGTTCTGCAGATCGGCATGATTGAGTCGGTGGGGCATGGGACCTCCGCAAGGGGACATGGAATTACTCAGTATGCGCGCAACCGCGAAGGGTCGTCACGGTACAGATGACGGCCGGTTTAGCGGTACTGGCGCGGCTCAGCGTGAGGCACGGCGGCGGCCTTCTCCGCCGGCCAGCACCGCCATGGCCAGAGCCAGCAGCAGCGTGGGCCAGACGCCGGCCACCATGAACGGAGTCTGGCCCCGGCGCGGCTGGTATTCGCTGATCAAAACGCCGCGCTCGAATTGCGGTAACCGGTCGCGCACCTGGCCGTGCGCGTCCACTACGGCGGTGACACCGTTATTAGTGCCGCGCAACAGCCAGCGTCCGGTTTCCAGGGCGCGCAAACGGGTCATCTGAAAATGCTGCAGGGGCCCGGCGGAGTGGCCGAACCAGGCATCGTTACTGATGGTCAGCAGTACGTCCGCGTTGCCGGTGCGCTCCGCCACCTGGGCCGGGTAGAGCATCTCGTAGCAGATCGCCGGCGCGATCTCCTGGCCCAGGGCGAAAAGGTTGGGTTGGTCGGGGCGGCCTGGCGTGAAGCTGGACATGGGCAGATCGAAGAACGGAATCCAGCCGCGGATCAGACTTTCCAGTGGCACATATTCGCCGAACGGTACCAGCTTCTGTTTGTGGTAAACGCCGTCGTGACCGGTGCCCACCACCGCCACGCTGTTGTGGTAGCGCGGCGGGTAGGTGCTGGCGTCGCGCCAGGGCAGGCCGCTGATCAGGGCGCCGCCGTTGGCGGCGATCCGTTCGCCCTCGCCATCCACGAAGCCGCGAATATCCTGATAGAACTCGATCATCGCCGACTCCGGCCAGATCACCAGGGTGTCCTCGGGCAGGTCGGCGCTGAGCGAGTGATAAATCTCCTGGGTCTCGTCACGCATGGTGACCAGCCACTTCAGATCCTGCGGAATATTGCCCTGTACCAGCGCCACTTGTTGGCGAGGGCCGGAAGGGTGGGTGAAGGCATGGCGACCGGCCAGCAGGCCCGCTGTCACCAGAATCAGTACCACCGCCAGGGCCGCTCCGGCGCTTACCCGTGGCCGCGCCAGATCCACCACCGCGGCGGCGGCCAGTACCAGTGTCAGTGTCAGGGCCCAGACGCCGCCCAATGGCGCCAGCCCGGCCAGCGGCGTATCGATGGCGGCGTAACCGGCATAGAGCCAGGGGAAGCCGGTCAGCAGCCAGCCACGCACCCAGTCCAGCACCAACCAGGTACCGGCGAAGACCATGGCGCGGGTGCCGCGCCGCTTGGTGAACCAGAAAGCCAGCCCATAAAACAGCGCCAATCCCATGGCGAACAAAGCGGTGAACGGAATCGACATCCACAACGGCATGAAGCCGTAGTCGGTCATTGAGACGTGCAGCCAGCTGATGCCAAACCCGAACATGCCGACGCCATACAGCCAGCCGGCGGTGAACGCGCGGCCCGGGGTCGGCGACCGTACCAGAGCCGTATAACCCAGAGCGGCGCTGACCAGCACCAAAGGCCACAGATCGTAGGGGGCAAAGGCGAGGGGAAACAGTAGCCCCGCGATCAGGGCGAGCAACAGGTTGGGCATGGCTATCGGCGATCCCCGAGGTGAAATGGGAAACAGGGCGTATCAGTTGGCCCCAACATAATGAGGCCACGTTATACGCAAATTAATCGCGGGGTGCCATGCCGAAAAAAACGGTTGTCCGGGGCACTCGCGCCGCTCTGGTACAGCACTTGCAAATGAACCTGATTAAGACGCGGCCAATATGAGGATGGCAACAGCGGAGCCTCGCGGTTGGTTGCCTGAAAGAGCCGCCGCGGAATGTGACGGGGGTAAGCGGGTGCCCCCGAGAAACTTAATGTGCACCGATATGGGGCGTTCTGACGGACCGGATACCGGGCAGAGCGCTGGCCGAACATCAATGATCAGGAGAAACACCGTGGATAAACAGCAAATGACCGACCTTATCGTCACCACCAAGGCCGTGCGCGGTCTGACCTGGGAAAAAATGGGCGAGGACCTGGGGATGTCACCGGTGTGGCTGGCGTCCGCCTGCCTCGGCATGAACGGCGCGCCGCCGGAAAAAGCCATGGCGATCACCGAGTATCTGGGGCTGGATCAGGACGTGGCCAAGGCGCTGGAAGCCTTTCCCACCAAGGTCTGGGATCAGACCGTGCCCACCGATCCGTTGATTTACCGGTTCTATGAAATCGCCGGTGTGTATGGCCCCACACTGAAGGAAGTGATCCAGGAAAAATTCGGTGACGGCATCATGAGCGCCATCGACTTCACCATGGAAGTGGACAAACAGGAAGATCCCAAGGGGGACCGTGTGGTGGTGACCATGAACGGGAAATTCCTGCCCTACAAGCACTGGTGACAGGAACACCGGCCGGCGAGGAAAGTGCCCGGCTGGCCGGTGTCCGGCTAGCGGGAATCTTGCCTTGCCATAAAAAAATAGTATATAAGCTGCTTGTGCATTAAAAAATGCGATCCGGAAGGGCCGCCTCAGGCCTGTTGAGAGAGCAGACTCATGAATCTCAAGCAGCTTCGCGCGTTGGTCGCGGTGTTCGAGGAAGGCAGCTTCTCCGCCGCCGCCAGTCGTCTGAATATCGTGCAACCGGCGCTCAGCCAGCAAATCATCGGTCTTGAGAAGGAACTCAACGTTCAGTTATTCGAGCGCACCAATCGTGGTGTCGCTCCCACGCCCTATGGTCAACGGTTGGTCAACCATGCCCGGCTGATCCTGCGGCAGATGGAGATCGCCCGCAACGACCTGAGAACCTCCATGGAGTCGGAACCGGCCGGGGAGGTCATCATTGCCTTGCCGGTGACCGCCACCGCCAATCTGGCGCCAAGGTTGCTGGTCTGGTTGGAACAGCGCTATCCGCGTATCACCCTGAACATCGTCGAGGGGCTCAGTTCCGAAAGCGGGCATGTGGTGGAGACCGGCAAGGTGGAACTGGGGGTGATTCCAAATGCGGCGGAACTGGATGACGTGGAATCCATCCCGGTGCTGCGGGAGTACCTGTATCTGATCGGCAGCCCGGAGCTGGTGGGGCCGGAGAGCGGAGACATTACGCTGGCGGAGGCGGTGCAGCGGCCGCTGGCGCTGGGCGACCGGACCCATTACCTCAGGCGCGTGATCGATGAGCACGTGGTCGCCGCTGGCGCCACCCTCAATCTCCGCTATCAGCAGAACGGGCCGAAGACACTGGCCAGCCTGGTGGACCATGGCCTGGCCTGCATCATTACCAGCTATCCGCAGCCGCTGGAGCGCAATCGGGATCTTCCCCGCATGGCGCGGCGCATTATCGCGCCGGAAGTGACGCGTCTGATGGCGGTGGCCTGGCCGCGCAAACGGCCGTTGTCGAAACCGGCGGAGAAGGTCCGTGATGGCTTGATCCAGTTGATGGTGGAATCCGCGGAGCAGGGAGATTGGAAGGCCGATATCGTGCTTCCCGGCAGCCATAAAGAAACATGATGCCAGATATCGCGAAATAGTATTTTTTTCTCCACAGACCCCGCCGTACCCTGCATGCCACTGAATTGGGGCCGATTGGCCCTGTAGACAGACAAAGGCCACAGGGCCTCTGGAGAGACACAATGACACTAATAAAACGAATCGCCGTCGCCTTGCTGGCGGCGCTGAGCGTCACGTTCGCTTCCTTCCCCGCCCTGGCGGTGGCCGGGGAATGGCCGACCAAACCGATTACCCTGATGGTGGGGTTTTCCGCCGGCGGCGGTGCCGACACGCTGGCCCGATTGGTCGCCAAGGCACTGGAGGAGGAATTGGGCCAGCCGGTGGTGGTGGACAACAAGGCCGGTGGCGGTGGTGTGGTCATGGCCACGTTGCTGCAGCGCGCCAAAGCGGATGGTTACACCATCGGCTTTACTTCCGATTCCACCTTCGATGGCCTCCCTTTCATCGTCCGCACCGCCTACAAGCCGGATGATTTCGACTACCTTGTTACTGTCACCGAACTGCAGAATGCACTGGTAACCGGTGCTTCGGCGCCCTTTTCCAACTGGCGGGAAATGTTGGACTACGCGCGCCAACAGGGCGGCCTGACGTTCGGCTCGCTGTCTCCGATCACGGCCAAATTCGCCGAGCGCATCGCCGCTCAGGAAAATATCGAGATCCGCACGGTTCCGGTCAAAGGCGGCCGTCAGGTGCTCACCGATGTGATGGGGCGTCATCTGGATGTGGGCTGGAGCGCCGGCGTGCACCAGGCCTATCTGAACGATCAGGGCGTCAAGGTGCTGGCGGCCCTCAACGACAAGCGTATCGCCACGTCTCCGGACGCGCCGTCGCTGAAGGAATTGGGCTACGACCGCAGCTACACCAGTTATTTCATGCTGGCGGCGCCCAAAGGCCTGCCCGACGACATCCGGGCACGGTTGGTGGAAGCCTTGCGCAACGCCGCCACTTCCAAGGATGTGGCGGATCTGACCGAGAACAAAATGAAATTTCCCAATGTGGTGCTGAGCCCCGAGGAATTGACGCGCTTCATCGAAAAGCGCAGCGCTCTCAACGCGCAAGAGTTCGGTCAAGAATAATCGATGACGAGGTATTCCCTGATGAATGCTCGTACCGTGGACCTGTGGGCCGGGGTCGGCATTGCCGCCGCCGGCCTGATCACGCTGTTCTATCTGATTCCCAATTACGTCAGCGCCGGTTTCGGTTTTGGCTTGTCGCCGCGCGCTTTCCCCTATCTGTGCGCGGGTGCGATCACGGTTCTGGGGGTATTTCTGGTGTTGTTGAACCTGAAAGCCAGTCGCCGCGATCAGATCAAGGCGCCGGTGGCACGGCCGGCGTTGCGCCGCTTGCTGGTGGTGCTGTCGGTGCTGGTGGTAACGCTGGCGTTGATGCAGTGGGCGGGCTATCTGGCCGCCGCCGTGGTCTGCGTGGCGTTGCTCATGTGGATGATGGGCGAGCGGCGCTGGCTGCCGATCCTGCTCACGTCTGTGGGCTGGAGCCTGTTCCTGTGGTTCCTGTTTGATCGTCTGTTGGGAACCCCGCTGCCCTGAGGCCCGTACCATGCAAGAGATTTTAAACGGCCTCTCCGAGGCTCTGACGCTGACCAATGTGCTGTTCGTGATCCTCGGTGTCTTGATCGGCCAGATTTTTGCCGCGGCGCCGGGTGTGGGATCCTTGATCGCCATCACCATCGCGGTGCCTTATACCTTTTATATGAGTCCGGTGGCCGCGCTGGGCTTTCTGATCGGCATCAACAAGGGCGGCACCATCGGTGGTGCCGTGTCGGCGATCCTTATGAACACCCCGGGGTCGCCGGAAGCCACCGCCACCACTTTCGACGGCTATCCGATGACACGCCAGGGGCAGGCCCGGCGCGCTTTGCGCACGGCGCATTTCTCCTCGGTTACCGGCGATACCCTGAGTGATCTGGTGCTGATCTTCGTGGCCGCGCCGTTGTCGGTGGTGGCAATGAAAATGGGGCCGCCGGAAATGGCCAGTGTGATTCTGGTGGCGCTGGTGATCATTGCCGGCCTGGTCGGCAGCTCCATGGTCAAAGGACTGATCGCCGCCTTTCTGGGATTGCTGGTGAGCCTGATCGGCATGGATTCAGCCACCGCCGCGGAGCGCCTTACCTTCGGTGTGCCGGAATTAATGGATGGGATCTCCATCACCGCCGCCGGCATTGGTGTTCTTGCCCTGGGTGAAATTCTTCGGCAAATCGTCTATGTAGAAACGCTGCCGAAGCTGGAGCCGGATGAGGCGAACTCGGTAAAGCTCGGTGGACGTTTTACCTGGAAGGATTTTCGTACCATTTTCCCAACCATTCTGCGTTCCACCTTTATCGGTACCTTGATTGGCGCCATCCCCGGCATCGGTTCCAGCGCCGCCGGGTTCCTGGGCTACACCGCCGCCAAGAAAGCCTCGAAAACACCCGAGCGGTTTGGCAAAGGGGAGATTCGTGGTGTGGCGGCGTCGGAGGCCGCCAACAGTTCCGTCGTCGGGGCCAACTTCATACCTTTATTGTCGTTGGGTATTCCCGGAAACGTGGCGGCGGCGATCATTCTGGGTGCCTTTTTGATCCATGGTATTACACCGGGGCCACAACTTTTCTCGGAGCAGCCGGATCTGATTTACGCATTGTTCGCGGTCATGCTGATCGGTGACCTGGTCAACCTGATTACTGGCCTGTTCACCATGGGACTGTTCGCGCGGGTCATCCGTATCCCTCTCAGCTATATCATCCCCTGTGTGGTGGTGCTTTGTATAACCGGTGTCATCGTCGCCGACAGTCTGTTCAACGCCTGGCTGTTGATCGGCATGGCAACGGCGGGTTTCTTCATGCGCATGCTCAACTTCTCGTTCGTCACTTTCATTATCGGTTATGTGCTGGGGCCGATGTTCGAGGAGGCATTTGGCCAGGCGTTGATCATGGCCAATGGCGATCCACTTTATCTTCTGCAAAGGCCAATAGCCTGTTTGTTTATTGGCATGGCCGTGCTGGTTCTGTTCGCGCTGTTACGGCAGCACCGCCGTAGTAGAAGAACTGCGGTGATGGCGGAATAGAGTCTGTATTTCTCCCTTGTTTGAGCCGGTCTTCATGGAGGGCCGGCTTTTTTTATCTGAAGGAAATAATTCGGATACGACGGAAATAAAAAACCATGATGGCAAGAATCATAAAATAATATTTTTAAATCGAAATCGGGTTCTTCATTCTCTCCTGGCCTCGCCAAAGCGTGTGCTTTCGCTGTCGATCACCGTCCGGCGAATCGAATAAAACGAACAGGGAGAATCTAGTGAACCTTGGTCATCTGGTCACTCGTAGCGCTCGATACTGGCCCGGCCGCGTGGCCGTCGCCGATCGGCATCGCAATGTCACCTATCGCCAGCTCGAAGAGCGTTCCAACCGTCTCGCCAACGCCCTGTTGGGGCTGGGGCTGAATCCCGGTGACCGCGTGGCAATCTACAGCCTTAACCGTTCCGAACTGGTGGAAGTCGAAGTCGCGCTCTATAAGGCCGGTCTGGTCAAGGCGCCGTTGAACGCGCGGCTGTCCACCGAGGAAGCGCTTCATGTTCTGGAAGATGCCCAGGCCCGGGTTTTGATCGTGGGGCCGGAGCATGCGCCCGCCATCATGGACCAGAGCACGGAGCTGCCCTGTGTCGAGCACGTGGTGGTTATCGGCAGCGAAGGCGGCTATGAATCCTTGGTGGAAAAAGGCGCCACGGATCTGCCCGCGGTGGAGGTGGACCCCGATTCTCCAGCGGTGTTGCATTACACCTCCGGCTCTTCCGGCCGTCTGAAAGCCGCGGTGCAGACCTTCAACAACCGTATGGCGCTGGTGCGAAAATCACTGATGCTGCCCACGGAAGGCCGTTACAGCGATCGTGAATGCGTTGGCCATGTGGGCCCGGTGACGCACGCCAGCGGCATGCAGATCATGCCAACCCTGACCACGGGAGGCTGCAACTACCTGATCGACCGCTTCGATATTGATGAGCTGTTCGCCACTATCCAGCGCGAAAGGATAACCCGCTTTTTCGCCGTGCCCACCATGCTTTACCGGTTGATCGACAGCGGTCTGGCGGAACGCTATGACCTGTCCAGTTTGACGCGCATCACCTATGGCGCCGCACCCATGGCGCCGTCACGGTTGCGCGAGGCGATGGATGTATTCGGCGCCATTTTCACCCAGGGCTACGGTGCCGGGGAAACCACCTCCACCATTTCCATCCTGACGCTGGAAGATCACTTGCGGGGGCTGGAGGAAAAACCGGAGCTGTTGGGGTCCTGCGGCCGCCCCTATGGCGAGTCCGATGTTATCGTCGCCGATGATGACGGCAATCCTCTGCCCGACGGTGAAGCGGGTGAAATTCTGGTGCGTGGTCCGGACGTCATGCAGGGCTATTGGAACGCGCCGGATCTCACCGCGGAGGTGATCAAGAACGGCTGGTACCACACTGGTGACGTGGCCCGGCGTGACGAGGAAGGCTTCTTTTTCATCATTGACCGCAAGAAAGACATGATCATTTCCGGCGGCTTCAACATCTACCCGGCGGAGATCGAAACCGTGTTGTTCCGACATCCGGCGGTGGCGGAGTGCTGCGTTATCGGAGCTCCCGACCCGGAGTGGGGCGAACAGGTGATCGGCTTCGTCGTCCGCCGGCCGGGAGAGGAGGTCTCCGAGGCGGCACTGGTCGAGTATTGCGCCGAGCATCTGGCCGGTTTCAAGAAGCCGCGACAAGTGCGTTTCGTCGATGAATTACCCAAGAACCCGAATGGCAAGGTCGCCCGCCGGCTGGTACGCGACACCTTCTGGAAAGGGCATGACCGGCAGGTGGGCTGAGCCTGAACCGCCTGGAGAGAACCGATCCGGCGGTAGCCAATAACGAAACGGAGCCTGAACATGTACGAGTATTTCTCCGGTAGTGAGAACGGCGAGCGAGTACGCGCTGAAGCCCGCGATTTCATCGAAAACTATCTCAAACCGCTGGAGGCGGAGCACGGTATCGACTTTGAAAGCGAGCCGTCGATGGATCTTCTGCGCGGGATCTGGAAAGCCTCCCGCGAGGCCGGCCTGTATGGTGCTCAGTTGCCCGAGGAACAGGGAGGGCGCGGTCTGAGTGTCTATGACCAGTGCTTGCTCAAGGAAGACGTCACTGCCTCCGGTGCCAAGCTGGCGGCCCATGTGCTGGGCGAGCTGGGCGGCCCGGGACGGGTCGGGCATTTGTTCCACATCGCCACCGAAGGACAACTGGAAAGTCACTTCCTGCCGGTGGTCCGGGCGGAGCGGACGGTCTGTTTCGCTCTGACCGAGCCGGAAGCCGGCTCGGACGCCAGCCGTCTTACCACTACCGCGGTGCGTGACGGTGACGACTATGTGCTCAATGGTCACAAGCGGTTTATTTCCGGCGCGCCCTACGCGGATTTCGCCATTCTCATGGCGGTCACCGATGCGAACGCCGGGCCGCGCGGGGTCACCGCTTTCCTTGTTGATTTCGATCTTCCCGGCGTGACCGTGGGCGCTGATTACACTCCCATTTCCGGTAAGCGTATCCATGCGGATATTGTCCTCAAGGACGTCCGTGTGCCGGCTACACAGGTGCTGGGTGGCGAGGGGCAGGGCTTCTTTCTCGGTATGTCCCGGATCACCGTGAACCGTCTGCTGCATTGCCCGACCATGACCGGTCTGGCGATTCAATCACTGGACGCGGCGGCGCACTACGCCACCCGGCGCCAGCAGTTTGGCCAGCCCATCGCAGGGTTCCAGGCGATCCAGCACATGCTGGCGGATATGGCCACTGAGCTGCACGCGGCGCGTTCGATGATGTTGGATGTGGCCCGGCGTATTGATAACGGCCAGGACACGCGGGAAGCATCGGCCATGAGCAAACTGTTCTGTTCGGAGAAAGCCTTTGCTATCGCCGATCGGGCCATCCAGGTACACGGTGGCGTCGGTTTGATGCAAGGCTCCACCGTGGAGTGGGTGTTCCGCATGCTGAGGATGTACCGCATTGTCACCGGCACCAGTGAAATCCAGCGTAACACCATCGCCAAAGGCTATCTGAAGCGCTTTTCCGGGAAGGGAGTTCAGCGGTGAGCGCGGCGGGATTCCTCGGCGCCTTCTAGCGTCGGACTTTCATTCTTTCCACTTTTTCAGCGGACCGCCGGGCTCCGTCGGAGCCCCTTGTGTCCTGGTAAACGCCGCCAGCAGGGTGACGCGGCGTAAGTGACGACATGGAAGCGCTTCCTGGTCGGGCTCCGCGAAGCGGAGAGGGAAGCCAGGTCATTCCCGACCTTGTATCCCATAACAACATCAGGCTCCAGGAGGCCTAATGCCATGAATAACAAGATAACGGCCCTGTGTGTGGGCACCGCTCTGACAATGCTGCCGGCGGCGGGCTTCAGCGCCGGAATTTCCACCATCGAGGACATCAAGAACATCGTTCACCCCGGTGTCATTACCGGCAAGAAGATGGAGTTGTACGGCGCCGTCCGGGTTTCGGTGGATTATGCGGATTCCGACGTCAGCAGTGCCGAAGCGGAAGGCGGGGACCTGCTTACCGACGGTGGCCTGAGTGTTTCCAGCAACACCAGCATGATCGGTTTTCGCGGTGAAGTGCCCTACAACGACAAGGTCATCTTTCTGTGGCAATACGAGCAGCAGGTGGATATCGACGACAAGGATGAAGGCGACACCTGGACCACCCGGGATAGCTTTCTTGGGCTGAAAACACCGGTAGGGAGGTTTCTGGTCGGGCGGGTGAACACGCCATTCAAGAACATGAGCACGGAGTACGCCCTGTATTTCGCTTCCAGCGTAGGTGAGTCGCGCAGCATCCTTGGCGCGCCATCCTCGGGGGCGGGTGCCCATGTGGATCTGATGGGGGCCAACAGCCTGAACTGGCGTTTCCAGTATCGCAGGGTCAATTTCGCTTTGCAGTATTCCGCGGATCAAAGCGGTTCGGTCAACGCGGTGGACGACAACGACCGTGACAGCACCAGCGCCTGGCTGGACTGGAAAGGCGAGCATCTGCAACTCAGTGGCGCCTATATCCACTACTCGGATTTCTTCGCCACCGGAAAACTGGAAGGTTATCGGGCCTTTGCCAAATACACGATGGGACCGGTGACCCTGGGGGCGATCTACGAGGATCTTCAGCCGGAACAGTTCAACGCGCTGGATCGTGAGGCTTACGGTGCTCAGGTCACCTACCGTTACCTGCCGCGCTGGGTGTTGGTGGGACAATGGAACCATGCGGACGAATCCGAACGCGGTGATGATGCCGCCGATCAGTACAGCCTCGGACTGTTTCATCATCTAAGCAAACAAGTACTTCTGCATGGCATGCTGACCCATACCGACAACGATGGGCAAGGTACCTACCGTGCCGTTAACTATGCCCATGGTGACAAGGTCGCCACCTTGCCGGGCCGGGATCCCTGGGCGATTTCCGTTGGTGCCCAGCTGCGATTCTGAAGAGGACGATGTCATGGCAATGATGTTAGGAACGACGGCGATGGCGGCACTTTTTACCATTGCTCTGGCAGGAAGCGTTTCCGCGGCCACCAGGAGCGACACCATGGCGGAAGGCGTTATGCAGGGTTTTCCACCGCCGGCGGACAAACAGGTCAATCGTGGCAATGCGATGACGATGCCCTATATGCGCTGGACATTTCGGCATACAAGAGAGCGGGCTCCCACCGCCGGGCTGCGCCACTCCGATACGCCGCTACCCTTGCCGGAGGGAACAGCGCTCGATCTCGATAAAGTGACCTTCCGCTCAGGCAAGGAAACACTGTCGGTGGCCGAGTATCTGCAACGCACTTTCACCGATGGGTTCATGGTTCTCCATCGGGGCCGTGTGGTGGCGCAAGGTTATTACGATGGTTTCGATTACCACGACACCCATATCTGGGCATCGATGACCAAGTCCGTCACCGGCCTGCTGGCGGGGTTCTTCATCGAGGAAGGGCTGCTCGATCCGCGGGCGAAACTGTCGCGCTATGTTCCGGAGCTGGAAGGCACGCCGTTCGGGGAAGCCACCTTACAGCAAAACCTGGACATGGAAGTGGCGGTGAGCTATCCGGAAAAAATGCCGCCAGACCTGGGATTGTTCGCCGCCGTGGGGGTGGTTCCCCGGCGCGATGGCATGCCGGACAACATTTACGATTTCCTGCGGGTTCCATCACAAACGGAGGGGGTCGATAAGGTCTGGTTTTATCAGAACGGATCCGCCGAGGCGGTGGCCTGGGCCATTCGCAAAGTGGCCGATGAGCGTTGGAGCGAGTTGGTGTCACAGCGGATCTGGTCGCGCTTCGCCGACGATGACGCCTATATTCTGGTGGACCGTTTGATGACCGAGATGGCCAGTGGCGGCATCAATGCCACCTTGTCCGATACCGCCCGCTTCGCGGAAAGCGTGCGCCAGGCGCTATCCGTGACGGAGCCGCGAACAGCGTTTGACCGCGCGGTGCAACGGGTGTTGTCGCCACGGGACAATCGTGACCTTTTCGCCACGGGTAACTTTGCCAAGGCCCGTCCGGGATACGCTTACCACAATTTCTGGTATCACCGGAACGACGCCAATGGCGGCCTGGAATGTGCAGGTCGGTTTGGCCAGAAAATTTATATCGACCCGAAGCGGGAATTGGTCGTGGTCAAACTGGCGTCCACTCCGGACACCGCCCGCCGGGCGACCAGTGCGGGCACTTCCGCCGGAGCCATCCAACGGGCCCCGCTGGACACCAGCGCGGTGTTCAACGCCATGGTGGATGCCATCGGAAACGAACTCACGGACTGAAAAAATCGTCAGGAACGATTTTTTACGTCACCTTGGTGACGGCCCCTCGGGGTGACCGCCATGGACGGCGGTCATAAAAATCGTCAGGAACGATAGCCCTTGCTGTGGGAAGCGGCCTTGGCCGCGAATACGCCTTCCAGTAATTGACGATTCGCTTGCAAGCAAGCCTTCCACAGTGGCTCCGTAGTGACCTGCGAATCTATGTCTCCAAGGCTCCGAAGGATTACTCCGGTGAGGCGTCCAGAGCCGGATCATCCTGCCGGTGAGTGACCCGCAGCAGCCGGATTGTGCGGCCGTCCGCGCTTAGCACGGTGAACTGGAACGGCCCCAGATCGATGGACTCTTCGCGTCCGGGCAGGCGGCCGAAGGCGTGCATCACCAGACCGCCGATGGTGTCGAACTCCTCGTCGCTGAGTTCGCACTGAAAATGTTCGTTGAAATCCTCGATCGGCGTCAGTGCCTTGACCGTGTGCTCGCCGTTCTCCAGATCCTTGATCAGGTAATCGTCTTCCTCGATGTCGTGCTCATCCTCGATCTCGCCGACGATCTGTTCCAGCACGTCCTCGATGGTGACCAGGCCGGCGATGCCGCCGTACTCGTTGACCACGATGGCCATGTGATTCTTGGTGATGCGGAATTCCCGCAGCAGCGAGTCCAGGCGCTTGGACTCGGGCACCACCATGGCCGAACGCACATGATCCTTGATCTGGAAGCGTTCCATGCGGGCCGGCTCCAGAATCAGCGCCAGCAGATCCTTGGCCAGCAGGATACCGATGACTTCGTCCGGATCATCGCCGATGACCGGGAAGCGGCTGTGGGCGCATTCGATGATGGTGGGCAGGAAATCGCGGGGGTCGCTGCTGGCACGGATGCTGACCATCTGCGTGCGAGGGATGAGAATCTCCCGGACCTGCATGTCGCTGACGCCGATGGCGCCTTCGATGATGCCAAGCGTGTCGCCGTCAATGACGTGACCGTCGCGCATGGAGCGCATCAGATCCAGCAATTCCTCCCGGGAGCCGGGAGTGGAAGTGAAGAACTGGCCAACGCGCTCCAACCAACTTCGACCGTTGTTCTGGTCTGAATAGTCGTCCGACATCAGGGGTAAGGCTCCATGTTATGGTTTCGATATTATGGGTTTGTGAATTATGGGGGCAACGAGTTATACGGATCCGGAAAGCCCTGGCCGGCAAGAGCGAGGATTTCCAGGGATTCCATCTGTTCGGCGTCGTCATCGTCGATATGGTCGTAACCCAGCAGATGGAGTACGCCGTGGATGACCATATGCGCCCAGTGCGCTTCCACGGTTTTGTTTTGTTCGGCGGCCTCGCGCCGGACCACGTCCGCGCAAATAACGATATCCCCCAGCAGCGGGGCGATGGCGTCGTCGGGCAGGCCTTCGGGCATGTCGAAAGGGAAGGACAGCACATTGGTGGGTTTGTCCTTGCCCCGGTAGTCGCGGTTGAGAACGCGGATTTCCTCGTCGTCGACGATCCGCAGGGTGATATCCCCGACCACGCCGCCGGCAGCCTCCGCGGCGGCCAGAGCCCAGCGTTGCAGGTCGCTCTCGTCCGGTGCGTCCGGGGCATCCGTGGCCCACTGGATATCAACGGTTGGGGTCGGTATTCCGTTCATGACGGTCGTAAGCTTCCACGATACGTTGAACCAGCGGGTGGCGAACCACGTCGCGGCTGTCGAAACGGGTGACGCCGATGTCCTGTTCATCGGCCAGCACTTCGAGGGCGTTGACCAGCCCCGAGCGCTGGTGGCGCGGCAGGTCCACCTGGGTGACGTCACCGGTGATCACCGCCCGGGAACCGAAGCCGATCCGGGTCAGGAACATTTTCATTTGTTCCGGTGTGGTGTTCTGGGCTTCGTCCAGGATCACGAAACTGCCGTTCAGGGTGCGTCCGCGCATGTACGCCAGGGGGGCCACTTCGATGACGTTGCGATCCATCAGCTTGGCCACGTTTTCGAATCCCAGCATTTCATAGAGGGCGTCGTAAAGCGGGCGCAGGTAAGGGTCGATTTTCTCCGCCAGATCCCCGGGCAGAAAGCCCAGCTTCTCGCCCGCCTCCACCGCCGGCCGTACCAGCAGGATACGCTGAATCTCGGCGCGCTCCATGGCGTCCACGGCACAGGCCACCGCCAGCCAGGTCTTGCCGGTGCCGGCCGGGCCAATACCGAAATTGATGTCGTGACGGCGAATATTGCGCACGTATTCCCGTTGATGGGCGCCACGTGGCCGGATACGGGCGCGTTTGGTGCGGATCACCATCTCGTCGCTGGGGAAGGCCACGGTATTGTCCAGCTTGTCGGTCAGACCGGATTGCTGCAGGTGCAAATGGACCAGCTCCGGCGTGATGTCGGTGCCGTCCACGGTCTGATCGTAAAGATCGTGCAGAACGGAACTGGCGGCCTTTACCGAGCGTTCGTCACCGGACAGATGAAATTCATTACCACGATTGTGGATATCCACGCTCAGGCGTTTGGCGATCTGCTTGATGTGCTCGTCCAGCCGGCCACAGAGATTGGCGAGCCGCTGGGAATCGTAGGGTTCGAGACGGAGTTTCTGGGAAGCGAGTGGTGTGTCCAAGTTGGGAAGCGAGGCCCCGCGGGCGGTTGCGATGGATTCAGCATACCCCGAAAAGCGCTTTCGGGGGAAGATTTCCCGGCACTGTAGCCTGCCCGCCGGGGGGCAGGCAAGAGGGGCTCAGGCCGGCGCCACCTGGGGGCCCAGATCACCGTCGCAGGTGACCGTTTGCAGCCGCCGGGGCAGCAGGTACAAGGCCGGTTGCCGGTCGGGCTGGAGCGCGTCCCAGCGCACCCGGTCCAGCTCCACTTCAAGCACCTCACCGCCCCAGCCCTGGGGTTCCAGCTCCACCGTCACGGTACCGCCGAACACGCTGCGCCCGGCCACCCGCACCGGCAGATGGGCGGCCTCGGTGGGTGCCGCCGCCAGATCCGCTTCGTGGGGGCGCAGATAGAGCGTGAGCGCGCCGTCCGGGCAGGCGCCCTGGGTGTCGAGACGCAGAAAAGCATCGCCGGAGCGCCAATTATGGCCATCGTAGAGCCCTTCCAGGCTGTTGATGTGGCCGAGGAAATCGAACACGAAGCGGCTGGCCGGTTGCTCGTACACCTGCAGCGGTGACCCCATTTGTTCCACCCGGCCCTGGCTCATCACCACCACCTTGTCGGAGACCTCCATGGCCTCTTCCTGATCGTGGGTGACGAAGATGCTGGTTACCGAGATCTGCTCGTGCAGACGCCGCAACCAACGGCGCAAATCCTTGCGCACCTTGGCGTCCAGCGCGCCGAACGGCTCGTCCAGCAGCAGCACCTCCGGTTTCAGCGCCAGCGCCCGGGCCAGCGCTACCCGTTGCTTCTGACCACCGGACAGTTGCGCCGGGTAGCGCCCGGCCAGATTATCCAGTTGCACCAGGCCCAGCAGATCGCGCACCCGGTCGCGAATGTCCCCGCGCGAGGGGCGCTCGGCCCTTGGTAACAGGCGCAGTCCAAAGGCAATGTTGTCGGCCACGGTGAGGTGCCGGAACAGGGCGTATTGCTGGAATACGAATCCGACCCGGCGGCGGCGCGCGTCCAGGTGAGTGACATCCTCGTTATTGAACAGCACCCGTCCGCCGTCCGCCCGTTCCAGACCGGCGATGATGCGCAGCAGCGTGGTCTTGCCGGAACCGGACGGCCCCAGCAACCCCACCAACTGATTGGTGGGCACGTCCAGGGAGATGTCGTGCAAGGCGGTGAAGGCGCCGAAGGATTTGCGGATATTCTCGACTTGAATGCTCACTTTCTGGCTTTCCTTTAAACGCGTTGACGCCATTCCAGCACGGTTTTCAGTAACAAGGTGATCAAGGCCATGGCGGCCAGCAGCCCGGCGGCGGTGAAGGCGCCGACGGTGTTGTAGTCCTCGTGCAGCATCTGGATCAACAGCGGCAGGGTCAAGGTCTCGCCGCGAATCAGGCCGGACACCACGCTGACCGCGCCGAATTCCCCCACCGCCCGGGCATTGGTGAGCACCACGCCGTAAAGCAGCGCCCAGCGGATTTTCGGCAGCGTCACATACCAGAATACCTGCCAGCCCGAGGCGCCCATCAAAACCGCCGCTTCCTCCTCGTCCTGACCCTGGCTCTGCATCAGCGGAATCAGCACTCGGGCGACATAGGGACAGGACACGAAAATGGTCACCATCACCATGCCCGGCAGGGCGAACATCAACTGCACATTCCAATCGCTCAGCCACTGACCCAGCAGGCTCTGACTGCCGTACACCACCAGATAGCAGAGGCCGGCCACCACCGGCGACATGGCGAAAGGAATATCGATCAGGGTGGTAAGCAGCTTGCGGCCGCGAAACTCATAGTGGGTCACGCACCAGGCCAGCAGGATACCGAACAGCAGATTCACCGGGACGGTGATGGCCGCCACCACCAGAGTGAGCCGGATGGCGTGGCCCATATCGCTGCTGGAGAGGGCTTCGAGTACCGGTGCCACGCCCTGGGCGAAAGCCTGGTGCAGAATCAAGGCCAGCGGCAGCACCAGCATCAGAATGACGGCGGCGAAGGCGGCGGCGATCAGTGCCCATTGGTGCCAGTATCGAGGCATGCGCGAGCGGCTCCGTGTTCGGGGGAAGCGGGGCCCCGATTCTATATTCCGTATCAGCAAAATACAGTGCTGTTTTAGATCCTTTCGGCATCGCGTTAGATCGCCGGTTACCTGAATGCCACCGTTCTTTATTTTTTATTACATCCGGACGCTGCCCTCGTGGGTATCAAGCAGGGGCCGAGATGGTCCCGTCCGGGCTCCGTGCCCGAACCGATACCCACTCAAGGAGAAAGGCATGAACTCGAAAGGCAAAGGTTTGTGGGGGCTCTCACCGTTGGTGGTAGCCGTGGCGCTGGCCGCGTGCGGCGGCGACAATGATCGACGCCCGGCCACGGGCGACGGCGATTTCCAGACCGCGCCCCTGCTGGTAATGCACAATGGCGGCGATAGCGTGGGCCGGATCGACCGGTTGGATGGTGATCTGAATGTGGTGGCCACCTTTAACGCGGGCGCCAACGAGGGCATTGCCCTGGACCGGCTCGGTAATCTCTATGCCGCCGATGACAGCAGCGGCGCCCCCAGCCGCTTGCAGGCCCTGCACAGGACCGCCGGACGCCAGGATGGCTCCAGCCCCAACGCCGCGCTTGATCGTGACTTCGAGGCGGCCGGCTCGATGACTCTGAAAGGGATCGCCATCGCACATGAAGCAGGGCTGGTGATGGCCGCCAATACCGGTGGCAACAGCATAGAGGTATACGGCACCGCCGCCGGTGCCGGAGCCGTCCCCCTGGCCAGCACCGCTCTGGCCGGCAACGCCTGGGATCTGGCCTATGACGAGGCCGCCGACCGGCTGTTCCTGGCCATGACCAACGGCACCGTGATTGTCATCGACGACTACGTGGAAGGCGGCTTCATGGGTACACCGGCGCGCACCATCACCCCGGACAGCGCCGGTTCCGTCTCCAATATCCATGGCATTGCCTACCGGGCGGACACCGACACTCTGGTGATCACCGACGTGGGTGACGCGGCGGTGGCTGATGATGGCCGTCTGTATGTGATCGAAGGTGCCGCCAGCGCTGACGGCATGGTAACCCCTGCGCGCACGCTGGCCGGTCCGGCCACCTCTCTGGGCAATCCCGTGGATCTGATCCTGGATGGTGACACCGCTTACATCGCCGAGAAGTCCAACGACGCGGTGCTGATTTACCGGAACGTATTCAGCGGTGAGTCCGGAGACGTGGCCCCCGACCGGATCGTGGACAGCACCAAACCAGAATCCCTGGCGCTGGTCTTGTCGCCGGATATCGGCGCGGATCTGTCCGACATCGATACTGTCGGCACTGTCTTCACCGGCCTGGCGGTGACCAGCAATCCACCCGCTGCGCCCGGTGACCCGGATGTGCTCATGCTGGATACCGGGCTAACCGCCCCGCAGAGAGCGTTTACCTCCGGCCTGGACCGGGAGAGCCTGGCGTTTAACCAGTTGGGTGATGCTTACGTGAGCTATGACACGGGGGTGGGCGTGATCAACCGTCTGGCCAGCGGCCGCGACGGCGAGACCTTCAGTCACAGCCGGGACCGGGTGATCGAGGGCGGCAACACCGGCCTGTCCGCGCCCAAGGGTTTTGATGTGGCCGACGGCCCGGGCTGGGTACTGGTCGCCGATCAGGGCGACCCCGCGGTACGGGTGTTCGGTGCTCAGGCTGGCGGTGATGTGGCGCCGCTGTTCACCACCACCCTGAGTGTGGCGCCGTGGGATCTGGACTATGATCCGGATGGCGACCGCCTCTATGTGGCTCTCACCGATGGCACCGTGGCGGTGTTCGACAGCTTCAGCCTGGCTCGCGGCGCCGATGGCCCGGACCGCGTTATCATCCCCGCCGAGGGAGGCACTGCCTTTGCCGCGCCCACTAATCTGCACGGCATTGTACATGTCGCGGCCAGCGATCAATTGATTGTCTCCGACGTGGGCAGCGGCACCAATCCCACCGACGGCAAGCTCTACGTGCTGGATAACGCCAGCAGCGCCGATGATATTACCAATGTATCGGTGCGCATCGACGACAACGACAACAATGCCGTGGGTAACACTCTGCTTGGCAACCCGGTGGACATCGCCTTTGACGGCCAGCATTTGTACGTGGCGGAGAAATCCCAGGGCAAGGTGCTGCGTTTCGACCACATCCTGGATTCCACCGGCGGGGATGTGGCGCCGTCGGTGAGCTATGACCAGGCGTCACCGGAGTCGGTGTCGCTGATCACGGTTCTTCCGGGTAACACGCCTGAATAAGGTGAGGCAGGCCGCTCCGGCGGCCGGCTTTGCCGGCATTGACACGATCTTCTCGCGCCGGCCTTCAAGATTTCGGCAGACACCCTCGTGAGGCCACATCTTGGAAGCCGGCCATGGATGACGATCAGCAGCATCTGGAACAAGGCAATGCCCTTATGCTGGCCTGTGCCGGTGGCGACCGGGATGCGTTCCAACGACTTTATTCCATCGAAGCACCGCGCATGCTGGCTCTGGCACGCCGTTTCACTGGTGAGCAGGCGGCGGCGGAGGACGCGGTACAGGACACCTTCGTCCAGGTCTGGCGCAACGCTCACCGCTTCCGGCGGGAGCGGGGCAGCGCCAGGGCCTGGTTGTACAGCCTGTTGCGCTATCGGCTCATCAACCAGCAGCGGCGCGGCGGGCAAATCGGACACCAGGGGTTACCCGGCGACGATTGGCCCGACCCGGCTCCCTCTCCGGAGCAGTGCTCTCTGCTGGCGGACCGTGATCGCCGCCTGCTCGATTGTCTGCGCGGCTTGCGGGGTGAGCGTCGACGTCCGATTCTGATGGCGTTTTATCACGGCCTTACCTATGAGCAGATCGCGGAAGCTCTGGCGGTGCCCGCGGGTACCATAAAAAGCCGGGTGAGATCCGGCCTGAAAGGCCTTCAGGAGTGTCTGCGGCTATGATTCCCCAGGATCACGAAGAGCGTCGCTTACTGATTGCCGAGTATGTGCTCGGCCTGCATCGCGGCGAGCGGGCGGCGGAAATCAAACGCTGGCTGGCGGAGGATGACGAGGCCGGGCGGCTCGCCCGGCGCTGGCGTGAGCACTGGGTGGGCGCCGTGGATTTACTGCCGCCGGCGAGGCCGCCGGCGCGACTGTGGCGGCGGGTGGCTCGGGAAACCGGACTGGCGCGCCCCTGGTGGAGCAGCGGCTGGGCCAGTGTGGCGGTATGGCGCACGGTGAGCGCGGCTCTGCTGGTGGCGGTGGTGCTGCTGGTCGGGCCGCTGCGCCAACCGGCGCCAGTCTACACCGTGGTGCTGCAGGCTCCCGGCGAGTCGGCCCGCCCGGGCTGGCGCATCACCGTCTCCGACGCTGGTGATCTGCGGCTCACGCCGCTGGTGGAAGGGCAGTACGCGGCGGACCGCAGCGTGCAGTTCTGGACCCTGGCGGAAGCGGACAAGGGGCCGCGCTCACTGGGCCTGGTGGAGCCGGGCAGGAGTCTGGTGATTCCGGCCAGCCGGGTGGGCGGTGTGGAAAGTGGCCAGCTGTTCGAGCTGACCCTGGAACCAGAGGGAGGATCGCCCGAGGACCGGCCCACCGGGCCGGTGCTGTTTATTGGCCGTGCGGTGGCGTTGTAGGTTGGAACATCAGCCGCCCCGCCAACGGCGAACCAGACGGGATTGGATCGATTGGATACCGAACAGCAGCACCAGGGAGGCGATCAGGATGATCGAGGCCAGGGCGCTGGCGGAGGCAAAATCGTATTCTTCCAGGCGGATATTCACCAGCAAGGAGACGATCTCGGTTTCGTAAGGCAGATTGCCGGCAATGAAAATCACCGCGCCGTATTCACCCAGACTGCGGGTGAAGGCGAGGCCGGTGCCGGTGAGCAAGGCCGGGGTCAATTGTGCCAGGATCACCTTGAAGAAACTGGCGGTGGGCGAGGCGCCCAGGGTGGCGGCGGCTTCCTCCACGTCGGGGGTCAGGTCCTCCAGTACCGGCTGCACGGTACGGACCACGAACGGCAGGCTGGTGAAGCTCATGGCGATCATGATGCCGACCCAGGAGTAAGACACCTTCACGCCGGCGATCGAGAACCACTGTCCCAGCCAGCCATTGTCGGCGAACAGCGCCGCCAGGGTCAGGCCGGCCACCGCGGTGGGCAACGCGAACGGCAGATCCACCAGCGCGTCCATCAGCCGCCGGCCGGGAAAACGATAGCGGGTGATCACCCAGGCCAGCAGCAGGCCGACGACGGCGTTGATGACGCTGGCGCCGGCGGCGGAAAGTACCGTGACCTTGAAGCTGGCGAGACTGCGCGGATGGCTGATCACCCCCCAGTAGTTGTCCCAGCCCATGCCGGCCACATGCATGGCCAGCCCGGACAGAGGCAACAGGATCACCAGGCAGATAAACAGCACGCTCAGCGAAAAGCTGAGCGTGAAGCCTGGCAGAACCGAGTGGCGGGTGCGCAGCAGAGCGATCAATTAACGCAGGCTCCGAGCCTTGGCTTGCAGCTCGTCGAGCATGCCGCCGGAAGCGAAGTGCTGGTCGGTCACGTTCTCCCAGGAGCCAAAGTAGTCTTCCACCTTGAGCAGTTTCACCGGCGGGAAACGGTCGGCGGTTTCCTCGACTACTTTCTCGTTGTGCACACGGTAGTTGAAGGACGCCAGCAGCCGCTGGATTTCTTCGCTGTAGAGAAAATCCAGATAGGCGGTGGCCACCTTGCGGGTCCCTTTCTCGTCCACCACCTTGTCCACCACGGTAACCGGGAACTCGGCCAGGATCGATGTCTTCGGTACCACCACTTCATAGTCGCCGGTGCCGTATTCCTTACGGATGTTGTTTACCTCGGACTCGAAGCTGATCAGCACGTCACCGATTTCGCGTTCCGCGAAGGTGACGGTGGCGGCGCGGCCACCGGAGTCGAACACCGACACATTGGACAGGAAGCGGGCCATGTAGTCCTTGACCTTCTCCTCGTCACCGTCAAAGCGTTCCACCGCGCTCATCCAGGCGGCCAGATAGGTGTAGCGGCCGTTGCCGGAGGTTTTCGGGTTGGGGAACACCACATCGACGTCGTCCCGGGCCAGATCGGCCCAGCCCTGGATGTTCTTCGGGTTGCCCTTGCGCACCAGAAAGGCGGTGGTGGAGTAGTAAGGGCTGGAATTGTTCGGCAGTCGCTGATTCCAGTCCGCCGGAATCAGCTTGCCCAGATCGTGCAGGACATTGACGTCGGTGACCTGGTTGAAGGTGACCACATCGGCTTTCAGGCCCTGCAGGATGGCGCGGGCCTGCTTGGAGGAACCGGCATGGGACTGCTTGATGGTGACGTCCTCGCCGGTCTCCGCCTTCCAGTGCTCCTGGAATTTCGGGTTGATGGCGGCGAACAGTTCCCGGGCGATGTCGTAGGAACTGTTCAACAGGGTTTGTTGCGCGGTTCCCAGCGAGGCCAGGGACAGCAGGACGGCGGTCAGCAAGACGCGCATCTCGGGCTCCTTGAATGGTGAGTCATAAAGGGCTCATTTTATATAACCAATCCTGAGGTTAAAGGGGGTTGGTTATACCAAATTGCCATTCGTATATGCGTTTAAGCGTATCCGGCGCTGTTCAGCTCCCGGGGATCACTCCACCCGCTGGTAGTCGGTGCCGCGCAGGGAGTTGGGCAGCGCTTCCTGGATGGTCAGGTCCACGAACTGGCCGATCAGGTCCAGTTCGTCGGTCTGGAAGTTCACCACCCGATTGTTTTCGGTACGGCCCTTGAGCTGGCCGGGATCCTTCTTGGAGAAACCGTCCACCAGGATGCGCTGGGTGCTGCCCACCATCTTGCGGGAGATGTCCTGGGTATTCTGGGCGATGCGCTGTTGCAGGAGGCGCAGGCGCTCCTTCTTCACCGCCATGGGCACGTCATCGGGCAGATCCGCCGCGGGCGTGCCGGGGCGGGCGCTGTAGATGAAGCTGAAGGAATTGTCGAAGCCGATATCCGCGATCAGATTCATGGTGGCTTCGAAGTCGGCGTCGGTTTCGCCGGGGAAGCCGATGATGAAATCCGAGCTGTAGGAGATATCCGGGCGGATACGCCGTAATTTGCGCAGCTTGGCCTTGTACTCCAGCACCGTGTGGTTGCGTTTCATCAGCGCCAGGATGCGGTCGGAACCGGACTGCACCGGCAGATGCAGGTGGCTGACCAACTCCGGAATCTCCTCGTACACCTGGATCAGGGCGTCCGAGAATTCCACAGGATGGCTGGTGGTGTAGCGGATACGGTCGATGCCGTCGATATCGCGGATCAGCAACAGCAGGTCGGCGAAGTCCAGGATTTCGCCATTGGCGCCCTGGCCCCGGTAGGCGTTGACGTTCTGGCCCAGCAGGTTGACCTCGCGCACGCCCAGATCCGCCAGATGACGGATCTCATCCAACACCGGGCGCACCGGCCGGCTGACCTCCTCGCCACGGGTATAGGGCACCACGCAGAAGGAGCAGTATTTGGAGCAGCCTTCCATGATCGAGACGAACGCCGAGGGGCCATCCACGCTGGGCTCGGGCAGGCGGTCGAACTTTTCGATCTCCGGGAAGGTCACATCGATGGCCAGTTCCCGCGTGGTGGCCGCCTGCTGGATCAACCCGGGCAGCCGATGCAGGGTTTGCGGGCCGAAGACTACATCCACATAGGGCGCGCGATCACGGATCGCCTCGCCTTCCTGACTGGCCACGCAGCCGCCGACGCCGATGATCAGGTCCGGCTTGTGCTCCTTGAGCTGTTTCCAGCGGCCCAGTTGGTGGAACACCTTTTCCTGGGCCTTCTCGCGGATCGAGCAGGTATTGAGCAGCAGCACATCCGCTTCGTCCGCGTTGTCGGTGGGCTCCAGGCCATGACTGGATTCCAGCAAATCCGCCATGCGCGACGAGTCGTACTCGTTCATCTGGCAGCCGTGGGTCTGAATAAACAGCTTGCGTGCCATGGGTCGCTCAACCGTGGTTGTGGATCGGTTCCGGTGCGTCATTTTGCCGCATCGGGGTGTGCCGGGCGCCGTAATGGACTACAACGGGCCGCCACCGGCACTCCGGGAAAATGGGCGCGAATTATACCGCCGCCCTGATCAAACTGCGAACCGTCGCGGTGGCAAAATGTCGGCCGGGCCCGTGGCCACGGCGCGGCCGTGGGGGTATGGTCCCTGGGCGTCATCGAAAAGCCGCCGGCGAATCGGGTCAACAGGGCGCGCGCGGGACCGGGGGTAAGCCGTGAAACCGGGTAAACCGGGGCGGCCGACGCTGATATCTTCTTCATAATGGCTAACAGGTATGAACAACAAAGACGGTTTCACAAGCGCATTCCTTTTCCGCATTCTGGTCGCTGGCGCCGTGCTGTTACTGGCGGCCTGTTCCGAGCCGGCCAGGGAGTTACCGGTCAATACCCGTCTGGGCGGGGATTTCACCCTGACCGACCACAACGGGGAGCGGTTCAGTCTGTCGTCCCTGAACGGCGAGGTGGTGATTCTGTTCTTCGGCTATACCCACTGCCCGGATATCTGCCCCGCGGTGCTGGCCCGCGTGTCCCAGGTGTACCGGAATCTGAAAGAGCAGGGGGAGGCGGACCGCGTGCAGCCGGTGTTCGTGACTTTCGACCCGGAACGGGATACCGCGGAACATCTGCGCGAATATCTACCCTGGTTCAAAGCGGACATCATTGGGCTGACCGGTGATGTGCCGGCGATCCAGAAGGTGGCGGAACAGTACGGGGTGGTGTTCATCAAAGAAGAGGGAGACAGTGGGGAAGCGGACTTTTCCCACAGTGACTATATCTACCTGCTGGACCAGCAAGGCCGGGTGCGCAAGCTGTATCCGGCGGATTTCAATATCGACGAGGTGGTAGCCGATGTTAAAACGCTTCTTTAGTGCGGTGCTGTTGGCGGCCGCCAGCTCCGGCGCCTTCGCGGAGGCACGTATCGAACAGGCCTGGCTGCGCGCGGTGCCGCCGGTATCGCCGTCCATGGCCGGTTATTTCGTGCTGGTGAACGATACCGATCAGCCGCTGGTGCTGACCGGCGCCAGCGCGGAATTCGCCGGCATGGCCATGTTGCACGACACCAGTACCGATGGTGAGGGCCGCCGCAGCATGTCCCATCTGAAGGAAGTCACCATCCCGGCCGGTAAGAGTCTGTCCTTTACCCCCGGTGGCCGGCATCTGATGCTGATGAAAATGGACCCGGTGCCGGAGGCGGGAGAGACTCCGAAGGTGTGTCTGGCCTTCCAGAATCATGCTGACCTGTGTGGCGCCTTCCAGGTGCGCCACAACGAGCCCTGACATGACCGGCCGATACTGGCGGCGCTGGCTTCTGGCCGCGGCGGTGCTGGTCACCGGACCGGTACTCGCGGACTGCCGTGATCTGGCGCCGGCGCGTCCGTTGCCCTCGGCGGAGGAGGGCCAGATCAGTCTGGCCACGTTCAATCTCTGGCGTCTGCGGGATGCCAGAAAGGACAGCTCGCTCGACCGTCCTTTATCGAAAGCCGTGTACCAGGCCCGCCTCCAGGCGGTGGCCCGGTACATTACCCGGGACCTGCGGGCGCCGGCTTTGCTGGCGGTGCAGGAAGTGGAAAGCGCCACGGTGCTGAAGGCGCTGAGCCGGGCTATTTCCACGGCGGGCGGGTCGGACTACAAGGTGGTGCTGCTGGAAGGGCACGACCCGGCGGGCATGGATGTGGGCCTATTGTATCGGGCGCCGGTTACGCTGGGACGTCACCAGGCCTTGTTCGCCGACGACCGCTTCCAACGGCAGCCGTTGTTCACCCGGCCTCCCTTGAAGGTCGAGGTGCGCACCCCGGTGGTCTTCGATCTGGTGGTGGTCCATTTGCGCAGTGCCCGGGATCTGAATCAGAAGGACTGGGTGGCGCCGAAGCGCCGGCGCCAGGCCGCCGCCATCGCCGGCTGGGCGGCGGACCAGACCCGGCCCGTGGTGGTGGCGGGGGACTTCAACAGCGCGCCGGACAGTGGCCGCTTCAGCGAGCCGTTAGAGCAATTCGAGAACGGGGACCTGATCAGTGCCTGGTCGCGATTGCCCGAGAAAGAACGTTATTCCTTCCGGCATCAGTGCCGTCCGCAGGCTCTGGATCACATCTTTTTCTCCCCGTCGCTAAAGCAGCATGTCCAGAAAGTGGCGGTCAGCCGTGGCAATGCCGGGCGCTACGACGTGCTCTACGATCACGACGGTACCTGGGTGGTGTCCGATCATGATGTGCTGGGGATTTATTTGAACGCCGGGGCGTTGGCGGACTAACCGAAGAGGATGAAAAGCACCGTGGGACCTGCTTGCGTTGTTTGCGAGGACCAGGGAAGGCCCCACGGTGAAAAACGATGGGCGGCGTCGCCGCCCGGGAACCAGCGCGGTTCGGTTAGATCTCGAAGGCGTAGGACACGACGAACAGCAGATCGTCGTCCACATCGTCCTTGTCGCCGACACACTCCCCGTTCATGAACAGAGCGTCGTCGTTGTTGTTGATGGCGCAGTCGTCAGCGGAGATCACTTTGGACACGGTGAAGCTCAGGTTGTCGGTGAGCGCATAGCTCAAGTCCAAGTGAGTGTAGTTGGTATCGTCAGCGTCGTTGTCCCAGGTACCGACCAGAATGCCGTATTTGTCGTAGCTGTAGCCCAGGGTGTAGTAGCGGTCCTTGTTATCGGTGGCGTCGCTACCGTGACCGTAGTCACCCACGCCGAAGTAACCGGTGAACGTGACCCCGGCGTAGCCGAGGCTGGCAACGATTTCGGCCAGATCGGAGTCGGTATCGTTCGGGTAGTTGTAGTCGATGTAGGACAGGTCGTAGGTGAGGTCACCAAAGGCGCCGCCGTAACCGACATACAAATCGTATTCAGTGGAATCGGTTTCGGAACTGCCCCAGACACCGGCGTAAAGACCGGAAGAGTGGCTGTAATCCAGGCTACCGAAGACCTGAGCCGCGCCGTTGGAAATATCCTGACCACGCCAGAAATACATGTTGGAAATGCCCAGGCTACCGCTGATTTCCGCTGCCGCCATGCCCGGCATGATCATGCCGGCGGCGACCGCCGCGGCCAGTACGGTTTTTTTCATCCCGAATGCGTGTTTCATGTGCAACCCTCTTTGCAAATGGCAAGTGTTTCTAATGTGTCCTGTTGTGCGCTCCTGGCGCACTGGCCTGGGAGGCTTGTCACTTTGCAAAGCAGGGTCCGTGCCAAAATATAAAAAGCCAGAAAAAACAGTGGGATGCGAAGGTCTGGCTGAGAGGGAAAGGTAAAATCGGGAGAGGACGATAAGGGGTGGTGCGCCGTTATGGTGCGGCGCACCGAAGTGGGGCGCTTATTTGGGGCATTTCCAGTCAACAGGGACCGCGTCCGCTTGCAGGCCGCCTTCTCCGCTCACTTCCAGGCCGCACTGATTGTTGTCGTTGGTGAAGCGAGCGGCGTAGCTGGCGCCGGCCTGGGCGTTGAACTGCACGGCGACGCGGCACAGATCCCGATTCCCCGCCGAACCTTTCTGGTAAATGACACCGATGCGCGCCTGCTCGTCCGCTCGCACGGTCGTGGTGACTTCCGGCGCTTTCTTCATGGTCTTCAACAGTTCATCGAAGGCTTTGGTCTCGAAGGGAACCTGCTGCAGGGAAGTGGGCGTGGACTGAAAGCCCTTGCCCGGTACGCATACGACTGGTTGTGCGGCGATGTTGTCGCTGGAGAAAGTGACGGTGGCGACGTCTCCGTCGGTGGGTGCCGTGTAGCTGAGCATCTGGCAACCGGCGAGCAGAAGGGCGGGGAGGGGAAGCAAGTATTTCATGGTGGGTCCTCATGACAAATAAGGGCGAAGCCGTCAGGCGAATATAAAGCGTGCCCAAAATGATGCAAAACCAGGGCCACTTTGGCGCACGCTCCGGAAAGGCCCGCAACAGGCTTGGGATTTAACGCGACCGCAGCGGCTGAAAGGACATCCATGGTTGCCGATTACCTTGAAGCGGAGCCGGGTCCGGTAAAGGCGTAACACGGTTCCGCTGTGCTCGATGGAGGGTGACACCGTATCCTTTCAAACTGGCGATGAACCCAAAATAATCTCATTGAATGATTACCAGAGCGGTAGGCCTGACTTCTGCTCTTTGGCGTCCGGATCACCCGAACCAGTGCTTCATCGCCTGCCGGGTCAGATTCTCCCTCGCCTCTCCGCGTGGCAGCCAGTTGCCGGCGTTTACCGCCATCGCCACCAGGAATTCGAACAGCGGCAAATGCTGACGCAGCACCCGGTTGTGGCGATGGCCGATGATCGGATTGAACAGGCCGAAGAAGTCCAATAGCTGGCGGGGGTTTTTTCGTACCCACAGCCAGGACCCCATTTCCAGGGTGAACGGCAGGAACAGCCGGTCCGGGTGTTGCTCCCGGGCTTCGTCGTAGAGGTAGTCCCACAGATCGCCGTGGGTGGTGTAGTTCACCGATTGCGGTTCGATCAGATAAGGATGGTGGTAAGGGTAGGTGTGCTCGAGGATCTGTTTCAGACGGTACACCTCGGCGAGGTGCGCAATGGGCTTCTGGCTGCGGGCGTAACAGCACCAGATGCGGTCGCGGCGGCCAAAACCACTGTGGCAGTCCAGGCTGATCGATACCGGAGCGTTCATCAGGCGCTGCCGCACCGTGTTCACCAGCGCCTGCGCCTCGGTTTCCATGGGCTCACCGGCGCGCCCCCGATACCAGGGCAGGTGACGGCTCAGGCGCTGGCCGCCGGCCAGAAAGGGGACCTTGCCTTCCGCATCCACCGGGGCGTTGCGCATCAGGTCGACGCCATTGGGATTGCTGCGGGTACGCCGCCAGATGCCGCCGGGATTGATCATCGGCATGAACACCAGCCGCACCCGTTCCAGCCGCCGGTGCAATTGATCATCCCATTGCAATCGATGGATCAGACTGTGCAACCACGACAACAGCACCTGGGAGCCGATCCGTTCGACGCCGTGCACGCCGCCAAAGAAGCCAACCACCGGTGCGCCGGGGGAACGGCTGCCCATCTCCAGCACCCGCAAGGGCAGCGTGATATCGCCCATCTGGATGGTGTCCACGTCATGCACACGCAGGTGCCTTTGACCCAGCCGGATCAGCGACTCCAGGTGTAACCATTCGGGCAGGTGGCGTTGAAATTGATACAGGCGTTGTTCCATCGGCGCGCGTCAGTGGGTGACGGTCGGCGCCCGTCAAAGCAGACGCACAGGGCAGGATGGCGGATTCCGGTTAAGGTTTCATGACGATTGCGGCGCTGCATTTTTGTCATGGAACTGCGATGCAACTGTCAGTGTAGTGTCATCCGCGCTGGCCACTCTGCCCTTGACGCTGGCGGCGGGAATCACCGTGATGCAGAGCCTCGACAACTTCGCCTTGAACCTGGAAACCGGGGATGTGCTGTTGTTCGCCGGACGAGGGGTCACCAGTACCGTGATTCGCTGGTTCACCCGCAGTCCCTGGAGCCATGTGGGCATGGTGGTGCGCCTGCCGGAAGTGGCGGAACCGCTGGTGCTGGAATCCACCGGCCTGAGTGAATCGGCGGACTGGATACTGGGACACCCGGTGATGGGCGTGGCGCTGGTGCCGCTGTCACGCAAGATCGCGGAGTATCCGGGTGATGTGGCGGTAAGGCGTCGTGAAGGGCCGCCGCTGACACCGCTCCAGCAGCGATTGATGCAGCGGCTGGTGCGGCGGTTGCTGCACCGGCCTTACAAGAACTATCTGCTGTGTAATTTCTACGACGCCCTGAGTGGCTTTTCCGGACGCCGCCGTCGCTCCGGCTGGTTCTGTTCGGAGCTGGTGGCGGAGTGCTACCGGCGGCTCGGCTGGCTGCCGGACACGGTTTGTCCCCACCGTTTCGTTCCCGGCCATTTCGGCTCCCGCCGGCTGAGCCTCACCGCTGGCCGGCTCTTGCCGGCGCAGTGGCTGAAACAACTCAAATCCAGCGCCGTACCCGCTGCCGATAACGCTGCCACTGATCCCCGAACCGTTGCTCGTGAAACGCTTCTTCCGCGGCGATCACGTGGTGATGCATCACCCACAGAATCGGCGGCAGCATGATCAGCATGCCGGGACTGGAAAGACTGAGAGCGCAGCCCAAATGAAGCAAGGCGAAGGCCAGATAAATGGGATTGCGAGTCAGGCGGAAGACACCGCCAGTGATCAATTCCCGCGCCGCGCGATGTGGCAAAACCGTGGTGCGGTGCCGATAAAACTGCACCATCGCGCCGGCCAGCAACAGCACCGCGAACAACGCCAGCGCCGTGGCCAGTGCGTACTGGCCGGGCCACGCCGGCAGGGTCCAGTGCAGCGCCTGGTCCAGGCCATAACCCACCAGCAAGCCGCCCAGATGCAGCAAAGGAGGGGGAATGCGAACCTCGGGATGTTCCAATGCCATGTTCAGAGGCCTATCGTTGTCAGTGAAGAAAAGCTGGGTTATGGTAATTCACATCCCGCCATTGCGGGAGTGATCGCGATCCGCTGGAACAACTGTTGTTGAAGCTCGGCGAACAGCACTGCCGGTAAAGCCATCGGCGGCGGGCGCGAACGTCACTTGTGAATCGCATATCGCGTGACATTTGTGAAGGGCTCCGTCGCCATGTCCTGCAACCTTGAAAGGGGAATCGCATGGAAGAGCGCGCGGCCACCTTGCACAGCGTAACCGCAGCATCCCAATCCCGCCTCCATCACGAACCGGAACACCGCCCGAAAGCCTACGTCCTGGACACCAATGTCCTGATCCACGACCCCAACTCCCTGATGAATTTCGAAGAGCACCGGGTGGTCATTCCGATGACCGTACTGGAGGAACTGGATCGGTTGAAAACCGGGAAGTCCCATACCGCCGCGGATTGCCGCGCGGCCATTCGTTTGATCGACCGGGTCATCGGCAAAGCATCGCCCGCGGAAGTGGAAGCGGGAATTCCCATTCAGCGTGGGGAAAATCATCATCAGGGGACACTGACCGTTCTGATGCCACAGAGCGGACTGACGCCGCCATGCCTTCCCGAACATCTGAACGACAACCGGATCATCAATGACGTGGTGGCCATGATCGCCGCCGATCCGGATCGTCATTACGTGCTGGTCACCAAGGATATCAACATGCGCCTGAAGGCGCGGGCCTGCGGGATTGACTCCGAGGATTACCACAACGACCAGCTGGTTTCCGATATCCGCCAGCTCAATCAGGGCTATTTCATGATGGAGGGTTCGTTCTGGGACCGGGTTGATGCGGTGGAGACCGAGCAGCACGGCGCGGAAACCCTGCACCGTCTGTCGCACGGTCTGCTGGTCGGTGACATTCTTGGCGAGGAGGTGTACCCGAATCAGTTCATTCTCGATGAGCAGGGTTTCGTTGGCCGAATCATGTCGGTGGAGGCGGGTGTGGTCACCTTGCGCCACTACAGTGAGCAGACGTTGATGGATCAGCAGGCCTGGGGATTGAGGCCGATGAACATTCAACAAGCGGTGGCGCTGCACCTGCTGCTGGACCCGGACATTCATCTGGTGACCCTGACCGGTGCGGCCGGTTCCGGCAAAACCATTCTGGCTCTGGCCGCCGCCATTGAAATGACGGTGGAGCAGAAACGCTTCAATAAAATTATCGCCACCCGTTCCACGCCGCCGCTGGCGGAAGAGCATGGCTTTCTGCCTGGCACCGAGGAAGAAAAGATGGACCCGTGGCTGGGCGCGATCAATGACAATATCGAAGCGTTGCACCTGAACGATGAGAATCCTTCCGGCAGCATCCAGTACGTCAAGGAAAAGGCCAACATCCAGTTCAAGGCGATGAATTACATTCGTGGCCGCAGCTTCCAGAAATCGCTGATCCTGATCGATGAAAGCCAGAATCTGACGCCGCACCAGATGAAGGCGATCGTCACCCGGGCCGGTGAAGGGTCGAAAGTGGTGTGCCTGGGTAACCTGGCGCAGATCGATACGCCATACCTGTCGCCCACCAGTTCCGGGCTGACTTATATGACCGAACGCTTCAAGCATTTCGCCCATGGCGGCTCGGTGCAGCTCAATGGCGTGCCGAGATCGCTGCTGGCGGAGTACGCGGAAACCTGGTTGTAAGGAGAAAACGTCGGACGTCTGGTGTCAGACGTCCGGCCTTCCTCACTCCCGCAGCGCCTGCCCCAGCACCGACAAGCACGCTTCGCTCTGGTAGAAATCCCCCAGCGCCAGTTCCGCCCAGGCGCTCAATACACCTTGCTCCTTTAGTACTTCCGCGCCACGCGCCAACGCTGGCGCCAGTGTGTCGCGGCGCGCTGCCGTATCGGTGCGCATGGCCTGGAGCAATGCGGGCAGACTCCATGCCATCAGGGCCTCGATTGCCGCGCGAATGCCTTCCATCACCAGTCTCCGGCTGTAGTCCAGCGCGGCGGCATGATCAGACAACAAAGCCCCCTGGCGCACCAGGCCCGGCAAGGTGTCGTCCGGCACATCACGCAGTAACGCCGCCGGCTTCATCGGGGCGATACGGCCATAGGCATCGCGTGCCAGCTCGGCGATGCGATCGTTGCTCAACTCCCGATTCAACCACTGTTCACCGGTCTTGAGCGTGGCACGAATATTCTGTCTCAGGTAGGAACGAATGGGCTCTTCCAATCCCCCCATGGCCCGGCCCACGCTTTTGCGGCCCAGCTTCATCATGCTGCTGACGCCCGGCAGTTTGGCCAAAGCATTTTCTTCCAGCAGAAAGTTCTTGATGCCGGTATAGAGCATCTCGCTGACCATCTGACTGATCAGCGGATGATTCAGCACCGCATGAATGGTCCGTTCACGCAGACTCCGCAGGCGCAGTAGTTGTTCCAGCAAAGCCTCGAACTGGGCTTCGTCGAGCAATTCGCCAAAGGTCACCGGATCCTGGCGGGCGTGGTTCAACAGGGCGTGGGCCACGGATTCGATCACCGGCTGCAGACCTTCCACGGTGGCCACATGCGCCAGCCAATCATCCACCACCTGAGCCAGCACTTCGCCATCCACCAGGGTCCCCAGCGGCTTATCCGCGATTATCGCCACGCCCTGGTCCAGCAGGTCGTGCCAGTAGTCCTCCGCGCACAGACGCTGGCAGGCGTGTTCCACATGAGCTTGCTGTAAGGCTTCGGCCAGTTCTTTCCGCTTCATCAGTGTCGGTTCCGCTTTGTCCGTTTTACTGCTTGTGCCGCCGACCGTCGAATCCTTCTGGATCTTGATCCACGACAAGAGACGGCGCCCATGAGCCGGGTGTAATACCACGGAACCCTGGCGATGCCGAGGGTTCGTGTCCAGACCCGAGCGGTCAGGACGGCACCATTGTCGGTGCGGACATGATGAGCCAAGAAGGGAGCTAAACATGCAACTATGGGGACGTGGCGCCTTGGCGCTGGCGCTAATCGGCAGTGTGGGTCTGGCCCAGGGGTACGAGGCCGGAGATATCTTGGTACGTGCCGGCGCGGCCACGGTGTCGCCCCGCGTGGACAGTGACGCTTTCTCGGTGGCGCCGTTGACCGGCGCCAAGGTGGATGTGAACAACGATACCCAGTTCGGCTTCACGGTCGCCTACATGATCAACTCGCGTTTCGGCGTCGAGCTGCTGGCAGCCACGCCGTTCAAACATGATCTCTATGTGGAAGGCGCGGGGCTGGGCCGTACCGACATTGGCGATACCAAACATCTGCCGCCGACCTTGATGGCCCAATACTACCTGCCGGAGCTGGGGCCGGTGCGTCCCTATGTGGGGCTCGGCGTCAACTATACCTACTTCTTTGACGAGAACATCCACGATGGCGTGGTCAGCCCGCTGATCGGGGGCGCCAACGCCGACGTGTCGCTGTCCAACTCGGTGGGCTGGGCCGCTCAGGTGGGGGTGGATCTGGCCATGGGCGACACCTGGTTCGTCAACCTCTCCGCCTGGCGGGTGGATATCGATACCGAGGCGCGCCTCAAAGTGAACGGCTCCACCGTGGATAAAATCGATGTGGAACTGGATCCGCTGGTGTGGATGGTCGGTATCGGCCGGGCGTTCTGAATCCCGCCTATCTTGCCGGGGTATGCTATGCCGGGGCGCTCCGCCCCGGCTTTGCCGTGGTCAGCCTTCCTCGACCCGGTCCGGGTAAGCCTGGCGCCAGTGCTCGAAACCGCCGTCCAGACTCACCGCCCGGGTGAAGCCTTTTTCCGTCAGAAAGTCACAGGCCGACTGGCTGGAATGGCCGTGGTAGCAATAGACCACCAGGGCCTGGTCACGGGACGTGGTGGCCAGAAAATCGTCCAAGCTGGCCTGGGTCAGTGGCATGGCGCCGGGAATACGCGCCATGGCATGGCTGCCCGGGTCCCGCACATCAATGAACAACGCTTCTCCGCTGTCCAGAGTTTCCCGGCCTTGTTCCGGTGAGATTCGCTGGGCCATGACGCCTTCCTCGTTGAGTTGCGTTGAGTTGAGCTGCGTTTGCTGGTCTTTCCGCTTACCAGGAATGTTTCAGGCCTGACGCCGGTCTTCCAGTAGCGGTGCCGGCGGATGCTCGCAGGGCAGTTTCATGCCGATGGCTTCTTCCAGCTGCGGCAGCAGGAAGGCATCGTCCTCGCAGGCGAAACTGATCGACACGCCGCTGGCTCCGGCGCGGCCGGTACGGCCGATGCGATGGACGTAGTCCTCGGGATCTTCCGGCAGATTGAAGTTCACCACATGGGAGACGCCGTCGATGTGGATGCCCCGCCCGGCCACGTCGGTGGCGATCAATACCCGAAGGTCGCCGGCGCGGAAGCGCTCCAGGGTCTTCATGCGCTGATTCTGCGGCACGTCACCGGAAATCAGCGACACTTTCAGGCCCTTTTTCACCAGCCGGTCGTTGAGCCGGCGGGTAATGTCCCGGCGGTTGGCGAACACGATCACCTTTTCCATGTTTTCACTGATGATCAGGTTATACAGCAGATTGAATTTGTCTTCCGTGGCGGTGATATAGACCTTTTGCTCCACGGTCTCCGTGGTCACCTGGGCCGGCTCGATTTCCACCGTCACCGGGTCCTCGGTCCAGCGCTGGGCCAGCGCCATGACGTCCTCATTGAAGGTGGCGGAAAACAGCAGGGTTTGCCGGTGGCGGTTTGACGGCGTCATCCGCACGATGCGTTTGACGTCCGGAATGAAGCCCATGTCCAACATCCGGTCGGCTTCGTCCAGGACCAGTGATTCCACCCGGTCCAGCCACAGGTCGCGGCGTTTGGCGAAATCCAGCAGGCGGCCGGGGGTGGCCACAAGGATGTCGATCAGACGGGTTTGCAGGCGCTCCTGCTGACGGTTGAAGTTCATGCCGCCGACCACGCTCATGACCTGCAGGTCGGTATAGCGGGCCAGTTGCAGCGCATCTTTTTCGATCTGCATCGCCAGTTCCCGCGTTGGCGCCACGATCAGAGCGCGTGGTTCACCGGCGTAGCGGGGCACCGTCAGCGGGTGACGCAACAAGTCGTTGATGACCGTGATCAGGAACGCGGCGGTTTTGCCGGTGCCGGTCTGGGCCCGGCCGATGGCATCCGCGCCGGCCAGAGTGTGGCGCAGCACCTCCGCCTGAATGGGGGTGCAATACTGGAAGCCCGTTTCGGCGATGCCGCGCATCAAAGGCAGTTCCAGATCGAAGTCATGGAAGCGGACCTCGCCTTCTTTCTCCGGTACCTGGAACTGATCCAGATCCCAATCGCTTGTTTTGTCTTGTCGCATCACGTTGCTCGGATTGCTCTCGCCGTCGGGTGGAAAGCACGGGCCATCACGGAAGAAATGGCCGGATCAGGGAAGCGTCGGCCTGTGCCCATGCAGTCATTCATAGTAGTGAAAGGGCCCCCCGGGAAACAATCGTCAGTGGAATACCAGCAGGCGATTGTTGGCGGGCATAGCGTGGTCAGCCAATAAAACACGTCCGTGGCGTGCAAACAAGGCCGCCACCCACTCCTGGTCACGAATTCCCATGCTCAGGGACTGGCTTTTGAGGTGCAGATCGAAGCGGCGATTGCTGTCGCTGGTGTAATGCCCCTGGTAATTGAATGGGCCATAAATGTAAGCACGAGCCTGCGGCGTCAGGTGCTCACAGAGACGTTGCACGCACCGCTCCACCAGCGGTCGGGACAAGATGTGGAAGGTGTTGGCGGTGTAGATGTGACGGAAACGATGCTCCGGCCAGCGGCCCTGTACCCGCAGAATGGTGGCGGCTTGCAGGGAGGGGCAGGGATGGGCCTCCAGCCAACGGTTCAGGCCGGTCATGTTCTCCGGCTGTTCACTGGGGTGCCAGCGAACAGCCGGGAACCGGGGCGCCATCCAGACGGCGTGTTGACCGGTACCGGAGCCGATCTCCAGCAGGTCGCCGTGATCCAGATAGTGGGCCAGTATCTCGGCGATGGGCCCCTTGTTGTTCTCGGCGGCTTGGGAAAACGGTCTTTGCATAGGATGTCCGGTCGTGGTGGGATCGTCCCTGTCTTCGGGCTGCCGCCGCCACGACCGGTGCGGCGGGTAGGGCGAACAGGCCCTAGCGCCGCATCAGCTTCTGGCCGGCCACCATCAGACGTTGGTAGCTGGTCGGCAGCAGCCGTTGCATGCCATCGATGGCCAGGGCGTCGGAGCCGATCAGTACCCGACGTTTGTTGGCCCGCACGCCCTTGAGGATGGTCCGGGCCGCTTCCTCGGGGGTGGTGCGGAACAGTTTTTCGAAATCCCGGCGGGCCTTGTCGGCATCGGTGCCGGTGATCTTTTCCATGCCGCTGCCCATGCGGGCGTTACGGGCGATATTGGTCTTGATGCCGCCCGGATGCACGGTGGTGCACGAGACCCCGCCGTTCTCGATCTCAAGCTCCTGGCGCAGGGACTCGGTGAAGCCCCGAACCGCGAACTTGGCGGCGTTGTAGGCGGATTGGGTCGGCACGCCAATCAGTCCGAAGACACTGGAAACGTTGACGATGTGCCCTTCGCCCGCGGCTTTCAGGTGTGGCAGGAAGGCCTTGGTACCATACACCACGCCCCAGAAATTGATGCCCATGAGCCACTCGAAGTCCTCATAGCTCATCTCTTCCACGGACGCGCCCAGAGCGACGCCCGCATTATTGATGACCAGATGGACGGCGTCAAAGTGGGCCATCACTTCGTCGGCGAAGGTATAAACCGCGTCCCGGTCAGCCACATCGAAAACCTTGGACATGACTCGTTCCGAATCCAGGCCAAGCGCTTCGACGGTCTCCCGCAGGCCTGCCTCGTTGACGTCGGAGAGTGCCAGTTTGGCGCCCTGGGCAGCCAGTTGGCCGGCCAATGCGCGGCCGATGCCGGAGCCGGCGCCGGTGATCACCGCAACCTTGTCCTTGAAACTTTTCATGTTGGAAATCCCCATGAGTACGTGGAGCGGAGTGTACCGGCATCGATCATGCAGAACGGGCCAATTGCCGGCGAGGGACTGGCTGTGACGCCGCTGGTGGCGGGCCCTGATGTCGATCAGTGGGAGTCGGGCTGGGGGCTGAACTGGCCGCTTTCCAGGGCGGAGGCGATGGCTCGGCGGCTGATCGCCATGGCGTTTTCCACTGCCTGCTCATCGTCGCCGTCGACAATAATCGGAGTGTGAAGGGTGATCCGCGCCGGACCGGGCTGCATACGCAGGGTATCCGGCGGCAGGATGTCGCGGGTACCGGTAAGGGTGACGGGCAGAATCGGCAGCTCAAGATCCTGGGCCATGCGGAAAGCGCCTTTCTTGAACGCCAACAGCTCGCCGCTACGGCTGCGGGTGCCCTCGGGGAAGAACAGGATGCTGGTGCCACCGACCAACTGGCGCTTGGCGTTTTCCAGGCTGGCCAGAGCCTGCTCGTGATTGCTCCGGTCGATGAAGATGTGGCCCAGTACTTCACAGGCGTAGCCGATCAGCGGCACGCGCCGCAATTCCTGCTTCATCACCCAACGGAAATCCACCCCCAGATGGCCGTAAAGCACCCAGATGTCGTACTGGCTCAGATGATTGGCGACGATCACATAGCTCTGATCGGGATCCAGCTGTTCGCGGCCATGGATGTGGACGGAAACGCCACTGAGCAGCAAGCCCAGGCGGGACCACGGCACGGCGGTCAGACGCCCGGCCCGGCGTGGCCCGACGAAGGGGCTGAGCGCCATGCACAGGATCCACAGTGCCACGGTGGCCAAGACCATGAGAGGAACGAAAACCAACCAGCAATAAACAAAGAAAAGGGCGTTGACCACGACCGCGACTCCCGATCCACCACTGCGTGCCCGAACACGTCCGTCCAAACAAGGATATGCACTATGTTAGAGCAGATGGCCGAATATGACAGGTGGATTTTGGAATTGTTACGCTTTTGTCAAAGTGTTGCCGCAGTCGACGTTTTTCGGCGGAATTTCCGTTATTAATGCGGCGCAATGTTAAAAATAGCGGCTCAAGTGCAAGTAAATGGATATTGAGCGCCGCGGTCGGAGCGAAGAACGCTAGAGGATAAATTGTAACCAGTGTTAACCTTCGTTTTTCATACGAATAGAAGAAGCCGATCTACATGGCCTTGAACAAATGGATGCATTGGGGGATGGGCGCCTTGTTGGTAGCGGCTTTCCTGGCGGGTTTGCCGGGGCATGCGCTGCAATCCGATCCTCCCTTTATAGCCGAACACGTTCCCTCTCACGATGTGGTCGATGGGCAGTGGCAGATGCGTTTCGCCTCCGATGCGGAAACCGCTCTGGTCCACGCCGCTTCCATGGTGGAGCTGCCGGATGGCCGTCTGCGTGCCTTCTGGTTCGCCGGCAGCCGGGAGGGAGCCCAGGATGTGGGCATTCACTCCTCCGTTTTTGATCCCGGCACCGGTGTCTGGAGTGAAGAAACCACCGTGGTCAGCCGGGATCAGATCAGCCAGGGCTGGGGCCGCCATGTGCGCAAGTTGGGTAATGCGGTGCCAGTTCTCGACGATAACGGCCGCATGCGCCTGTTCGTGGTGGCGGTAAGCTTCGGTGGCTGGGCCGCCAGCCGTATGGTGGTGCTGGAATCCTGGGATCAGGGGGCATCCTGGAAGTTTGATCGGGCCTTGACCACTTCGCCCTTCCTCAACATCAGCACGCTGGTGAAGACGCCGCCGTTGCGATTCGCCGATGGCTCGGTGGGGCTGCCGGTCTATCATGAGATGATCGGCAAATTCGGTGAGATGCTGCGTCTGGATGAGGATAACCGGATTCAGGACAAGTCCCGCATCGGCCATGGCCGCAAAGCGATTCAGCCGCTGGTGCTGGTGGACAGTCCGCACCGCGCCACCGCTTTCCTCCGCAACGAGAGCGACGACCACCCGGGCATGCTCTACCGCAGTGATACCTATGACGGCGGTGTCGAATGGACGCCGCTGGTCTCCTCCGGACTGCCCAACCCCAGCGCCGCTGTTGGCGGTGTGGCGTTGAGCGAGGGGCATTGGTTGCTGGTGGCGAACTGTAATTCGGTGGAACGAGACGATCTGTGCATGCGCGAAACCCGGGACAGCGGCCGCACCTGGACCGATCGCATCTACTTTCATAATCGCGCATCCTGGCGCGGTGGCGACCTGGAAGAAAACCGCTTCCTCAACATGATCGGCGAGGAACTGGAAGGCACTTTCGGCGTTATCCGCGATCAGCCCTATCTGCAACGGGTGGAACACAACAAGTGTTTCCCGCGCGGTTGTGAATTCCAATACGACTATCCCTACGTTATTCAAGCCAGCAATGGTGATCTCCACGTGCTTTATACCTGGAATAAATCCGCCATCCGGCATGCCTGGTTGCCGGCCAGACAGCCGGGCAAAGGGGGGAGAGGGTGATGCTGGTGTCCGTAGTGGTTTGCGCTTTTATTCTGGTGGCGGTGTCGCTGCGTCTGTCCAGCCGCTGGCCGGTACGCCGCCGTGCTCTGGTGGCGGCCGCGGTGCTGGTGTTGTCGCTCCTGCCGTTTCCTTATGGCCTGGCGCCCTGGGTGCTCAGTTACCTGGGGGACTTCAGTCTGACCTCCGGCATGTTGGCGTTGCTGGCCATTCTGCATCGCCTGCGCGGCCATCAGTTCCTTTCCATGGGGCAGACCCGAATGGCCTGTCTGCTGCTGGTGTTTCTGGCTCTGTGGTTCTATCCGATGAGCCTGGGTTCCAGCTACGAGGACCCGTATGCCTGGGGGTTCGGTGATCTGATATTCAGCTGCATGCTGCTGCTATTGGGTGTGGTGGCCTGGCTGAGCCGCGCCTATGCCAGTTGCATTATTCTGGTGGTGGCGCAACTGGCCTACGCCTGGCGTCTGCTGCCGTCCGATAATCTCTGGGACTATCTGATTGATCCCTGGCTGGTGTTCTGGGCCAGCGGCTGGCTGATCCGTGATCGCCTGCTGGCGCGCCGGGCCCGTCAGCGTCTGGCGGTGAGCCAGCCGGAGGCGGCATCGGCGGCGCCTGTCCGTACCGAATCCTGAGTAGAGCGCGGGTACAAGCAGGCGAACAGGCACACTCTCACGAAGCCGCTATAGCTACCTCTGAATTCATGTCCCCAGGCCTGCAAGAGGGCCAAGGGTTTGGCGTGTCGGCGTGTTGTGCGCCAGCCAGCCTTCAACCGTAGCGGCTGGCCAGCAGCCGGCCACTAAGATGAGCCACCCCATAACCCACCAAAAACATCAATACATTGCCGATCAGGCCGGTGTAGTACAGATCAAAGGGGGCGCGTAGTGCTTCCGGCCACCAGCTCTGTTCCGACAGCAGAGTCCAGCCGGTGAAGGCCAGAGTACAAATCAGGCCGCACCAGGCCGAGAAGGTGTTACCGGTGCGTGTGAAGAACCCCAGCAGATACAGTCCGAGCATACCGCCGCCCAGTAGTGATACCAGGATGGTGGAGGTGTCCTGCAGGGTGTGAGTGGTGGCGCCGTTGAGCCAGAGTGCGCCCAGGATCATCAGGACCATGGTCAGTGCCGCGGCGCCGCGCGCCACCGCCAGATAATGGCGATCCTCCTGATTCGGCCGCCAGTGGCGGCGGTAGAGATCGACTACGGAAACCGTGGCCACGGCGTTGATGCTGGAATCCAGCGAACTCATCGCCGCCGCCAGCGCCGCCGCCACCACCAGCCCGGCGATACCCACCGGCAGATATTCGGTAATGAACCAGGGCACGATGGTTTCCGCCCGGGCCGTGCCGGCCAGAACTTCCTGTGACTGTGAGTCGGGGAAGTGCTGGAAGAACACCCAGAGCCCGGTCCCCAACAGCATGTAGAAGGCCCACAGTGGCAAGGCCGTGAACAGATAGACCCACAGGGCGCGCCGGGCTTCGCCGAGGGAGCGGGCGGCGCAGTAGCGCTGCACCGTGTTCTGGTTGCTGGCGTATTCGGTGAGCCAGTTGGTGAGGCCGATGAACAACATCATGGTGGCGGTTTTTTCACTCAGGGACAGTGTCCAGCGGGTGGCCCCTGGGCCGTCCTCACCCCATTCCGCCAGGGCGAATTTACCGGCCCGGCCGGCTTCGCTGAACAGCTGGACCAGCCCGCCGGGCAAGGCGTCCACCACGATCCACAGGCACAACACGCCACCCAGGATCAGCACCACGGTTTGCAGCACATCGGTCCAGATTACCGCGTCGATACCGCCGACCACGGTGTACAGCCCAACAAACAGGCCGCTGAGCACGATGGCGGTGGCCGGCGGGATCGATACCAACTGCTGGATGAGCAGCGCCAGCAGCCACAGGATCATCGACACCCGTACCAACTGGGCGATGATGAACGCCGCCGCCCCGTACACCCGCAGGCTCGGCCCGAAGCGCTGTTCCAGATATTCATAGGCGCTGGTCAGATTGCCACGGCGAAAAAACGGCAGGAAGAACCAGGCCGCCATGGCGATGGCGAAGGGTAGCGCCAGATTGGGCAGATAGCGCAGCCAGCCGGTCTTGAAGGCGTCGGCGGGGTAGGCGAGGAAAGTCACCGAACTGATTGAGGTGCCGACCAGGGACAGGCCGATGACCCAGCCGCGAAACCGGCGTCCACCGACGAAGTACTCTTCGGTGCTGGTATTGCGTCGCGAGCAATACAGCGCGATGACCAGTACCACCAGCAGGTACAGGGCCATCACGGCCCAATCGGCGAAGGCCAGATTCATGGCGTGAAGATCCGGTTATTGTTCGATGTACACCTGATCGGCCTGTTCACCCCGATCGGATTGCCGTGTGGTGAAGCGAACCCGGGTGCCGGTACGCAGGCTGCGGCGCCCACCATTCTGTACCGCCTTGAAGTGGACGAAAATTTCTTCCTCATCGTCGGTAAGGATGAAACCGAAGCCTTTATTGGGATTGAACCACTTCACCTCGCCATGGCGCATGGTGCCGCCGCCGAGTCGGAGTTTTTGCCAGGGCAGCAACGGCAGCAGGTAAATCAGCACCGGAATCCACAGCCAGGCGGCAACGCCGAAGGCCACCTGGCCGTGGGCCAGTACCAGCCCCGCCAGGTAAAAGAACACCGCCAAATGCAGGGGCAGACGGCCGGGCCCGCCAAGCGGGCACACCAGGTTCACCGCGGCGGCCAGCAGGAGACCCAGGCCGGCCTGCTGGGACAATACCGGGGAGACCATCAGCTCGATGTCATGCACGGAGAGAATCAGGGAGCGCGGCGCGAAAATAAGCCAGGCGCCGCACAGGGCCAGTAACAAGGCTGCCAGCATATAAAAGGCGGCCAAAGGTTTGGAAACTTTCATGGAATGGACGTTACCTTATGCTCATTGGGCTCGGGACCCTCTCCGAAAAGCGGAGAGGAACGTCACGCCGGCGCTACCGGCGGGCGGCCAGGGCCGATGGTCGTTTCCGCGCGCTTCCTCTTGTAGGGGAGCGTCGCCTCCGCGGGCAAAGAAGGGATAAAGGGCGAGCCCCGGAGTAGATCGGCCTGCGTTATCATTATGATCGCCGCCGGGCCATTGTAACCAAGGCGGCGGATAATCTCACACCCGCCAGGGCCGAATTGAGCAGTAGAGGCGTTACTTTGCGGTATCCGTTTTTATCCGACAGTTTCTTTCAGGCCCTGGCGCGCAGCGGCGCCACTGGTGAAGACGCCGGCTGGCTGCCCCGTCATGTGCAACTCGATGGCGGTTTCCTGCCGCTATTCGAGCGCCGGGACTCCCGTGGTGAGTACGTGTTCGATTACGCCTGGGCGGACGCCTACGAGCGTTACGGTTACCGCTATTATCCGAAGCTGGTCAGTGCCATTCCTTATACTCCGGTGGTGGGACCGCGTTGGCGGGGGGACATCGACGCCGGCCGAATGTGGCGGGCGGTGCGCGAGCGAATGGCGGAAACCGGTGCTTCGGGCTGGCATCTGTTGTTTCCGGACCGCGCCAGCCGCATGGCGCTGGCGGAGCTGCCCTTGGTCGAACGGCAGGCCTGCCATTTCCGCTGGTTCAACCACGGTTATGCTGACTTCGGCGATTTCCTGGCGCGCTTCCAGTCCCGCAAGCGCAAGAACCTGAGACGCGAACGGGAGAAAGTCACGGCGCAGGAGGTTCAGGTGGAACGCCGGCTGGGATCGACGCTGAGTGAAGCGGAGTGGGCGCACTTTTACCAGTGTTACGCCAGCACCTATCTGAAACGAGGGCAGTGGCCTTATCTTACCGAATCCTTCTTCACCGATCTGGCCGCCTCCCAGGGAGATCAGATCATGGTGGCGTTGGCCCGCCATCGGGACGACACCGTGGCCGCCGCTTTATACCTGTTCGACGATCAGGCTCTGTACGGCCGTTATTGGGGCTGCCTGCGCGAATTCGATGCTTTGCACTTCGAACTTTGCTACTACCAGGGCATCGAATTCGCCATCGAGCAGGGGCTGACGGAGTTCGATCCCGGTGTGCAGGGCGAGCATAAACTGTTGCGCGGATTTGAACCGGTCATTACCTATTCTTTGCACTGGCTGGCGGAACCGGAGTTTCAACGCGCGGTGGCGGATTTCTGTGCCCGGGAAGCCCGGCATGTCAGCGGCTACCGGGAAGAAGCGCTGACGCTGTTGCCGTTCCGGTCGGATCTTTCATGAGTTCCCCACGTCGCCTTGCTGCTGCATCAGTAATGCCATGGTGATGCGATCGCAGGGATCCGCCTCCGGATGTTCCGGGTGCTTGGGGCCCAGCTCGTCGCTGACGTCCTCCAGGCTGCTGTTGTCCGGCTCATCCAGATCCACCAGGAACTCCAGGACGCGGCCCTGGGGATCCACCAGTGTGCCGGTGTAGGTATGTTGATCGAAGGGGCAGAGACTGGCGAACAGGGTGCGGCCCAGGTCCAGCCCCTGGTCCGAGAACCATTGATTCAACGCCGGATCGAGCTGGCCCTGGCGTACTTCGCGGGTGGCTTGATGAACCGCGTCACGGGTGACGCGGTGGCTTATTTTTTCCAAATGCATTGTTTTTTCCATGGCATCCGCATTGACGGAGAATCAGCGGGTCCGACGAAACAAAGGTGGCATCGGGCTGTCGAGAAGGGCGCAGAGGGCCCTTAACAGTTCTGTTTCCGCCACCTGAATCCGGCCGTCGGCGAGTATCAGGTCGGCGGCGGTATCGATCACCGCTGATTTGAGCGGTGGTGTCAGCCGATTCAGTCGCGCCACTGAATGATTCATCCGCTCCGGTGTGCAGCGGTCCGGAGGCAACAGTTGACGGCCCGCTGGCAGCAGCCCCCGGGTGGCTTGTTGAAACAGCGTCACGGCGGTATGACGGGCACTGTCGGCGGCCCAGGCCAGGGCGGAAAACACCACCTGAAGGTCCGCCGCCACCGCGCCGAACCGATGCAGGGCAGGCTCCGGCAGCCGTTTGGCGGGCAGCAGGCGGGTTCGGGCCAGCGCGCACAGGGCCCAGCAGAGCAGATCGCGATTGCCTCTCTGGCGGGCGATTCCCAGTAATTGATCAATGATGGCCTGGCGCCGCGCCAAGGGCTGGCGCGCCAGGGTTGGCAGCGCCAGATCCAGCAACGGCAGGCGCAGGCGGGTGCCCAACTGCCGTACTTGCTGGATCCACTCGCCGCGTTTGCCGCCGGCCAGCGCCGGTGGCACCGGACGGGGCCCCAGCGCCAGCGCGTACAGAATGGTTTCGGCTCCTTCGTTGCCCGCCAGGGCTTGCCGCAAGGGTCCTGGAATACTGGCCACCAGGGACCGGGCGTAACCCAGATTGGCATCGTCGAGAAAACCGATATGTTGAGAAGCGCGGGGGGCGCGGCGTGCCCGTACCCGGGCGCGCGCGTTCCAATCCGGACCCAGTGCCCGCAGGCGTTGCTCCAATGGCGGGTGCGAAGAGAGCAGGGCGCGCAGATGAACGGACACGGTTTCGGCGAAGCCCATGTGACTGATGTCCTCGGCATACAGGGAATGCAACAAGGAACCCCCACCGTTGCGAATCTTGATCAGAGCGCCGGCCAGGCCTTCACTTTGCCGGGTGAACTGTACCGCGCAGGCATCCGCCAGATGTTCGCGCTGCCGGGAGATGGCGGCTTTGATCAGTCGACCAAAGAACAGCCCGGCGTAGCCCACCGTCATCATCAGGACGCCGCCGGTGAAAAAGAGCGGTTGATAGCGATGCCGCCGGGAGATCGGCTGCAACAGGAACTCGCCCACTTTTCCCACCGCCAGAATACCGGAGAGCGCGGTCATCAATTGCAGGTTAAGGCGCATGTCGCCGTTGAGAATATGGCTGAATTCGTGAGCCACCACGCCTTGCAGTTCCTCCCGGCTCAGCTGCTCCAGGGCGCCGCGGGTGACCACCAGCAAAGCCTGATCCGGACGAGCGCCGGCGACGAAGGCATTGATGCCGGTTTCGCTGTCCAGCACGAACAGGCGTGGCACCGGCAGACCGCTGGCGATCGCCATCTCCTCCGTCACGTTGCGCAGCCGGCGCAGCGGCTGGTCGCCGGCGTCGGCGTCCACTTCCCGTGCCGACAGCAGCGCGGTGAGCGCGGTGGCGCCGCCGCGCAGTTGCCAGGCCTTGCGTAGCGAGCCATACGCCATGATCGACAGCGTCGACAGACTGACCCACCAGAACGGACTGCTGCCGAGCCAGGGCGCGGACGCCAGGCCGGGCAGCAACAGGCGGACCAGCACCACGGTCACCAGATTGACCGCCGCGGTGACTCCGGCGAGGGCCAGCAGGAAGTACAGCGCCAGCAGCAGGGTGCGGCGCCGGGCCTGGGTCTGATGCTGGAAGAAGTCCATCGCCGCCGTGGCCTCAGAGTCTGACCGTGACCGCTTGACGTGCCGTCGCGGTTTCCAGTGACAGCAGGTCGGCGGCGCGGAATGGTCCGAACAGACCGCCGATCAGGTTATTCGGGAACTGCTCGCGGTAGGTGTTGTAGCCCATCACGGTGTCGTTGAAGGCCTGGCGGGCGAAACCGATGCGATTCTCGGTGCTGGTGAGGGCTTCCATCAGCTCGGACACGGTGGCGTCCGCCCGCAGTTCCGGATGGCTCTCGGCCACGGCCCGAAACTGGGCAAGGCTGCCGGAAAGCAGATTCTCGGCCTGTGACAGACGTGCCATGGCATCGCTTTCGCCTGGTTGGCGGGCGGCATCGGTGCGGGCTTTGGCGGCATCCCGGCGGGCTTCGGTGACTCGGGTCAGAGTGTCTTGTTCGTGGCGCAGGTAAGCGCGGGTGGCGCTCACCAGATTGGGAATCAGGTCGTGGCGGCGTTGCAACTGCACATCGATCTGAGCGAAAGCATTGCGGTACTGATTACGCAGACGGATCAGCCGGTTGTAGACGGTGATCAGATACAACAGCAGCGCGGCGATAACGCCGGCGAATAGCCACTCCCCCATACTATCCCCCCAGAATGATAGTAACGTGGTTCCCCGGATTGTCGTTCCTCACGAGCGGCGGCTGTCAGAGCGGACGGGGCCGGTCACGGGACGTCATATTATTGGTGAATGCCGACCTCGCATCCGGCGGGCCTTCATCCCCACTGGTTAAGTTACTGTAATGCCGCCGTACAACCAAGCAGGGCGGCGGGCCGGCGTGACCGAATTAACATTTGTCACATGGCCCGCCGCCCGGACAAGCTCCCACAGCGGCTCGTGGTCCGGTCTGTGGGAAACGTCTCTCAGACGATGAAGGGATAAAGCGGGATGTAGTGGTCCACCAGCAGCGCGGTGAACAACACGAACAGGTAGGTGATGGAGTAGCCAAAGGTCTTCATCGGCAGTTTGGGGTCTTCCGAGAAGCGCAGGCGCACCGCGTGCACCAGGAAGATGGCGCCGAGAATGACCGCGGCGATCAGATAGATCAGCCCGCTCATACCGGTGAGGTACGGCAACAGCGAGCACACGAACAGCAGAATGGTGTAATAGAGCACCGATTCGCGAGTGAAGGGAATGCCGTGGGTCACTGGCAGCATCGGGATATCGGCCTTGGCGTACTCATCGGCCCGATGAATCGCCAGCGCCCAGAAGTGCGGCGGCGTCCACACGAAGATGATCAACACCAACAGCCAGGCGTGGGGGTGGAGTTCGTTGGTCACCGCCACCCAGCCCAGCAGCGGCGGGATGGCGCCGGCGACGCCGCCGATAACGATGTTCTGTGGCGTGGCGCGCTTCAGATACAGGGTATAGACAAAAGCGTAGCCGACAAAACCGAACAGGGTCAGCCAGGCGGTCATCGGATTGACCAGGAAGTACAGCATGGCCATCGACAGCATCGCCAGTGCCACGGCGAATGCCACCGCCGCTCGCGGTGACAGCTTGCCCGCCACCAGTGGCCGCTGCTCGGTGCGTTTCATGATCGCATCGATCTTCTGGTCCATGATCTGATTGATGGCGGCGGAGGCCATCATCGCCAGAGACAGTCCGACGAACGCCGGGATAAAGATGTGCAGCGGAACCATGCCCGGCGGATCCGTGGCCAGGAACATGCCGGCCACGGCGGTCACCATCAGCAGCATGACCACGCCAGGCTTGGTCAGGGCCAGATAGTCTCGCCAGGTGGTGGTGCTCATGAACGCTATTCCCCGTTGGGGCCCGGTCGGGCGCTGGTGCATTTGACGTTGATGGCGCGGATGAACAGAACCAGGGTGATCAGCAGAACCACCGCGCCGAAGTTGTGCGCCACCGCTATCTTCAGTGGCACGGAAAATACCACATTACCGATGCCAAGACCCACTTGCACCAGCAGTAACAGCAGGATCACACCGGCGAAATTGCGAAAAAAGGTACTGTGGGCACGGCGCAGGATACGGGCCACCAGGGTCAGCACCAGCAGCGAGACCAGCAAGGCACCGAAACGATGCATCACATGGATGGTGGTACGGGCGTCATTTTCCAGCACGCCGAATTCATAGTCGGGCAGGTCATGCTCGTGGCCCCAGAAAATAAAGGCATCGGCGAAATTGAGGTGGTCGGTCCAGCCGGACTCACACACCGGCAGTTCGGTACAGACCACCGCCGCGTAGTTGGCGGTGGTCCAGCCGCCCAGGGCGATCTGCAGAATCACCGCCGCCAGGGCCAGGCCGGCCAGTGGCTTGAGGGTGCGGACATCGCAGTCGTTGAGAAATTCCGGCCAGCGGTAGAGACGGGCGGCCAGCAGCGACAGCAAGGTGAGGGTGGTGAAGCCGCCGAGCAAATGCAGCATGACGATGGTGGGCTGCAGCCCCATGGTCACCGTCCACATGCCAAGCAGGCCCTGGAAGATCACCAGCACCACCAGGAACAGCGGCAGTTTCAGCGGTTGTTTGGCACGCTTGCGATTGATCCAACTGAGCGCCGCGATGATCAGGATGGTCAGGCCCAGCACGGAGGCGAAATAGCGATGGACCATCTCCGGGATGGTTTTGTGCGCTTCACGCAATGCGCCGGGATCCGTCGAGTTGACATCGGCCACGTGGGCCACGGCTTTACGCACATCCAGGTGGCCGTAGCAACCGGGCCAGTCCGGGCAGCCCAGGCCGGCATCACTGAGGCGGGTCCAGGCGCCCAGTGCGATCACGCCGGCGGCGAGGAAAATGGCTACGATCGTCACGCGACGCAGCCAGATTTGGGAAGACGTCAGGGTTTGCATGATTTCGGGACCTGCTGGTGTTCATCCGATCTACGCGCGGGTTGTCCGCGCGGGATAAAAGCACGGGCTATCCAAACGGTGGTGCCGGGTAGGCGCTAACCGATCAGGGAGCCCTTGAGTGTCCGTTTCAAATCCAGGCGGATGTTCTCCGCCTCTTCCAGAGTGGCTTCCATGTCCTCGTGGGTGGGGTAACGCATGAAAATCTGGCCGTCGGGACTGACCAGATAAATATCCCCCACCGGTGAAGACTGACTCTCGCCGTAAGCGGCTTCGAGCGTGGCTTTCAGGGTCTCCAGGTCACCCTGGACCTCCTCCATGCCGGCGACATTGTCGTCCAGGAAAGCACGGAAGTCCGCATCTGGTTGCCGGGTAAGCACCACGACCCGGCGTACGCGCTGCGCATCCTCGGTGAGTGCCAGGCGAACCTGGCGCATCTGATAGTAGAGGCCGTTCTTGCAGCGGCTGTCACAGCCGTCGCCGGCGACGTACATCATTGTCCAGCGGCCGCTCATGTCATCGGCCCGGTAGGGATCTTCGGTGCTTTCCATCAGGCCCAGATCCGACACCGGAATATGCGGGATCAGCAACTGGCCCTTGTTCTGGCGCGGCAGTTCCCAGGGGTCGATCAGGTAACGGCCGGCCAGGAAAAACAGCACGAAGGGGCTGAGAATGGCCAGTAAAGTGAGTCTGTTTTTGCTGCGAGGGGACATCGGTTTATACGTCCAGTTGATCCTGTCGGCGTGCCTGCCGCCGACTCGCTACCAGAAAGACCACCAGGGCCGCCACGGCCAGCCCCAGCCACTGCAGCGCGTAAGCCTCGTGACGTTGCGGGCTGATGGTGGTTTCCGCGTCTTGCCAGGGTTTTGGCAATGGCGGCTGATCGCCCAGGCCTTGATCCGCGGCAAGGCGGATTTCAAAGGGCGCCAATTCTACCCCAAGTCGGGCGCCGATGGCTGCAAAATCCACCTTTTGCACCCTTAAAGGCCATTGATTGTCCGGCAGAGGGGTGTCCTTGAGTACCAGGGCACGGGTGGAGGGCTCGTATACCGTGCCTTCCACGGTGAGCGGACCGGTCACTGGCGCCACCGAGGGCAGCACCGCGCGATCGCTGCCACGGGGTAACCAGCCGCGATTGATCAGCACCCAGCGGCCGTCATCGGTACGCAGCGGCGAAAGCAGGTAGTAGCCGGCGATGCCCTGATTCATGCGATTGTCCAGCAGTACCGGACGGGCGTTGTCGAGTTCGCCGCTGACAGTGATGGGTAGATGCTGGCGGTCCTCACGCCTCAAGGCCGCGGATAACGACTGTGGCGCCCCGGCGGCCTTGCCGGCCTGGTCCGCGAGCCATTCTCTCTTCTCGTCCGCGCGCTGCCACTGCCACCAGGACAAGCTCAGGCACACGGTGATCACCACCAGGGTGAGTGCGGTGGCAAGAGGGGAAAACAGGCGGGGTTTTCCGGCCATGGGCGATCTCCGGGTCACGGCGGCCGGTGGAGCGTGCACTTCACCGCCGGGGGACTACAATGGGCGCACATTGTACATGAACAGCGAGTGTGGAAGGTGCCTGTATGTGGTGGGTGAAACTGATCGTCATCGTGCTGCTGGCCGCGGCCGTGGTCTCCCTGGGACGGGCCTTGATGGCCCTGGTCCGTAATGAAGGCAAGGAAGGTAAAACCATGCGCGCGCTGGCCTGGCGGGTGGGCTTCTCGGCGGCGGTGTTCATATTTATTCTGCTGAGCATGATGATGGGCTGGATCCAGCCCCACGATGTCAATCCGACCACCTTGTACGGCGAGCCGGTGCAGCAACAAGGAGAGTAAAGGACGCCGAGCCGCTGTAAGCAGGATGGAAGCATGCGCCTGGATCGCTTGCTAAGCCTCTCTCCACTTTATAGCCGGCGGCGAAGCCGGCTGCTGATCAGTGCCGGGCGCCTGCGGGTGGACGGTGAAGTGGTGCGTAACCCTCGTCATGAGGTGAGCGCATTTCAGCGTGTGGAGTTGGACGGTACTCTGCTGCAAGCCGGGCGCGGCGCCCGTTACTGGATGCTGCACAAGCCGGTGGGCGTGGTCAGCGCTACCCGGCACGATAGCCACCGCACCGTGCTCGATTTGCTCGATGAGGCGGACAAACACGAACTGCACCTGGCCGGGCGGCTGGATCTGAATACCAGTGGCCTTTTGTTGCTCAGTAACGACGGGCACTGGTCGCGGCGTATTACCCTGCCGGAGCAGCGCAAACCCAAGGTTTACCGGGTCGATACCGAGCAGCCTATCAGCGAGGACTACATCGAGGTGTTCGCCCGTGGTCTGTACTTTGCCTATGAAGATCTCACCACCTTGCCCGCCCAACTCGAATTGCTGGGCAGCCACCGCGCCCGCCTGACCCTGTACGAAGGGCGTTATCACCAGGTCAAGCGCATGTTCGGCCACTTCCGCAATCGCGTTGTCGCTCTGCATCGCGAGCAAATGGGGGAAATTCACCTCGATCCGAACCTGGCGCCGGGCCAATATCGGGCGCTGACGGCGGCGGAGATCGCCAGCGTCTAGCAGGAAACGGCATTACCCTTCATCGAGCCGTGGAGAGATAAATTCGGAGGTCGCTACAACGCCGCTGTGGGAGCTTGCCTGCAAGCGAATATCCCAGCATTGGAGGTCGCATTCGCCAGCAGGCTGGCTCCCACAGTTTGTGGTACGAAGCTGCTTTGTGGGAGCTTCGAACACCAAAAGCCCCGGCATTGCCGGGGCTTTTGGTGTTCGGGATGGCGGCGGCGTGTTACAGCCAGTACACCACCACGAACAGGAACAGCCACACCACGTCCACGAAGTGCCAGTACCAGGCCCCCGCTTCCCAGGCGAAGTTGTTCTCGGCGTCGAAATGCCCCTTGATCACCCGGATCAGCGTGATCAGCAGGAAGATGGTGCCGATGGTCACGTGAGCGCCGTGGAAGCCGGTGAGCAGGAAGAACAGGCTGCCGTAGATGCCGGCGTCCAGGGTCAGGCCCATTTCGGTATAGGCATGGATGTATTCTTCCACCTGCAGACCAAGGAAGATTGCGCCCAGCAGAACGGTGATGGCCTGGAAGCCGATCAGTTTGCCGCGTTTGCCAGCCAGTAAGGCGTGGTGGGCGATGGTCAGGGTGATGGAACTGGTCAACAGGATGGCGGTGTTGATCGCCGGCAGGCCCCAGGCGCCCATCGCCTGGGTAGTGGTGCCACCCGGCGTTTTCACCAGAGGCCACATGGCCTGGAAGTCCGGCCACAGCAGCTCGTGGGTCATGGCGTTACTACCGGCGCCGCCCAGCCATGGCACGATCAGCCAGCGAGTGTAGAACAGGGCGCCGAAGAACGCGGCGAAGAACATCACCTCGGAAAAAATGAACCAGAGCATGCCCTGGCGATAGGAAATGCCCAGTTGATGGCTGTGCAGCCCGCCACGGGATTCCCTGATGGTGTCACGCCACCACAGCGCGATGGTCAGCCACAGCCAGGCCAGGCCGAAGAAGAACAGCGGCTGGCCCCAGGAACCGGAAAAGGTGTCCGGGTCGGTGGCCTGTTGAATGAAGTGCGCGCCGCCGAAGGCGGTCATGAACAGCCCCACCGAGGCCACCAGGGGCCAGGGGCTGCTCTCGGGTACATAGTACTTATCGGTTGCCATTGAATTGGTCTCCTCTACCACCGGGTTTTAGCGCACCACGGTGTCGCTTTTGTTATCAGTCCCGGTTACACGTTCGGTCACATCGAACATGGTGTAGGACAGGGTCAGGGTGGTGATGTGCTTGGGCAACTCCGGATCCAGGTAAAAAATCATCGGCATTTCCTTCATCTCCCCCGCCGTCAGCGTCTGCTGATCAAAACAGAAACACTGGGTTTTGTGCAGGTAGCGCGCCGCCTGCCCGGGAGTAATGGAGGGGATGCTTTGGGTGATGATGTCGTGGTCCTTGGGGTTGCTCGCGTAGAAGTTCACCAGCGTGATCTCGCCCGGATGCACGCGCACCCGGTGAGTTTTGGCGTAGAAGCTGCCGTTCACGCCGGCCCCGTTCTGGGTAATGAACTCCACTGTCACGACCCGGTCCTCCACCACGGTTTCCGGCGATTGGGTCGCCGCGGTGTTGGATGTCTTGCCGTTCAGGCCGGTGATGTCACAGATGACGTTATAGAAAGGCACCATGGCGAAGGCGAAGCCGAACATCGCCACCGCCCAGATAAGGAGCTTCTTCAAAGTGCGGGCGTTGCGGGCCTGCAGATCGTCGTTGCTCATGGTGCCTCCCTCTTTCCGTCGGATCCGTTACTTCACCACCGGCGGTGTGTCGAAGGTGTGGAAGGGGGCCGGAGACGGCACTTCCCATTCCAGACCTTCGGCGCCGTCCCAGGGCTTGGCTTCCGCCTTCTCGCCTTTCTTCAGCGCGCACTGCAGACACACAGCTAGGAAGAACAGCTGGGAAAGACCGAACCAGAACCCACCGATGGAGATCCAGAAGTTGTAATCGGCGAATTGCAGAGCGTAGTCGGCATAGCGGCGCGGCATGCCGGCCAGGCCCACGAAGTGCATGGGGAAGAACAGCAGGTTCACGGAAATCAGAGAGTTCCAGAAGTGCAGTTCACCCAGTACCTTGCTCGGCATCACGCCGGACCACTTCGGCAGCCAGTAGTAAGCGGCGGCGAACATGGTGAACACAGCGCCGGAGACCAATACGTAGTGGAAGTGCGCCACCACGAAGTAGGTGTCGTGATACTGGAAGTCCACCGGCGTGATCGCCAGCATCAGACCGGACAGGCCGCCGCAGGTGAACAGGATGACGAAGGTGATGGCCCACTTCATCGGCAGCTCGAAGGTCATGGAACCGCGCCACATGGTGGCCACCCAGTTGAACACCTTCACCCCGGTGGGCACCGAGATCAGCATGGTCATGTACATGAAGAACAGGGTGCCGGCCAGCGGCATGCCCACGGTGAACATATGGTGGGCCCAGACCACGAAGCTCAACAGCGCGATGGAAGCGGTGGCGTACACCATGGAGGCGTAACCGAACAACTGCTTGCGCGCGAAAGTGGGAATGATCGCCGACACGATACCGAACGCCGGCAGAATCATGATGTACACCTCGGGGTGCCCGAAGAACCAGAACACGTGCTGGAACAGAACCGGGTCGCCACCGCCGGCGGCATCAAAGAAGCTGGTGCCGAAGTGACGGTCGGTGAGCATCATGGTGACGGCGCCGGCCAGTACCGGCATCACCGCGATCAGCAGGAAGGCGGTGATCAGCCAGGTCCAAACGAACAGCGGCATTTTCATCAGGGTCATGCCCGGTGCCCGCAGGTTGAACACCGTCACGATCACGTTGATGGCGCCCATGATGGAAGAGATCCCCATCATGTGGACCGAGAGGATGAACAGATCGGTGGAGGCCGGGCCGTACTTGGTGGACAGCGGCGCGTAGAAGGTCCAGCCGAAGTTCGGCGCGCTCGGGTTGCCATGGCCAAAGGCGCTCAACAGCACCGAGCTCAGCAGAATGGCGAACGCGAACGGCAGAATCCAGAACGACCAGTTATTCATACGCGGCAACGCCATGTCCGGCGCGCCGATCATCAGCGGAATCATCCAGTTGGCCAGACCCACGAAACCGGGCATGACCGCCCCGAAGACCATGGTCAGACCATGGACGGTGGTCATCTGGTTGAAGAATTCCGGATCAACGAATTGCATCCCGGGCTCGATCAATTCGGCCCGAATGATCATCGCCATGAAACCGCCGGCCAGGAACATGGCAAAGCTGAACCACAGGTACAGCGTACCGATGTCCTTGTGGTTGGTGCTGAACAGCCAGCGCTTCAGGCCGGTCGGGGCGTGGTGATGATCGTGATCATCGTGTGCTGCGGCAACAGTGCTCATCGCGGTCCCCTCCCTTACTCTTCTTCGTGTACGTCTTCGGGTTGGATCAGATCGCCGGTGTCGTTACCCCAGGCGTTCCGTTCATAGGTCACCACCGCCGCGATTTCCTTCGGCGTCAACTGGCCCTTGAAGGCCGGCATGGCGTTACGACCTTCGAGAAGCACATGGATATGCTCCTCAAGATGCTCGGACTTGGTGGCGAAGTCGCTGCCGGCAAAAGCCAGACCGATGCCGCCTTCACCGTTTTGCCCGTGGCAAAGCGCGCACTGACCAGCGTAGACCTTCTCGCCCACCTCCATGGCGGCGTCCAGGCTTTCGAACGGAGTCAGGTCAGGTGCGGCGGCGGCCTCTTCTTTCTTCTGCGCCAGCCACTCCTGGAACTCGCTCTGGGCAACCACTTTGACCTCGATGGGCATGAACGCGTGGTTCTTACCGCACAGTTCGGCGCATTGACCATAGTAGGTGCCTTCCTGGCCCTCGGGAACCAGCGCCCAGGTTTCGTTGACGAAGCCGGGGATGGCGTCCTTCTTGCCGCCGAAATCAGGGATCCAGAACGAGTGAATCACGTCATCGGAAGTGACCAGGAAACGAACCTTCTGGCCGGAAGGAATAACCAGCGGGTTATCCACTTCGAGCATGTAGTTGTGGTCCTTGTCCTGGGACGGCGCGCCGACGCGGTCCTTGGCGGTGCCGTAGGGGAACAGGCCGCCGGAGAGTACCGGGTTTTCGTACTGTTCAGGAGGCGTGGCCAGGGAGGAAATGAAGGAAACACCGACGTCGTTGTCGTCCTGGTAAGTGAGGTATTCATAGCCCCATCTCCAGCGATAACCGGTGACTTTGACGGTCAGTTCGGAATCGGCGGTATCGTCCAGTTCAATCAGTACCCGGGTGGCGGGTACGGCCATGGCGATCAAGATGATAAAGGGGATGATCGTCCACAGAACTTCCAGGAAGATATTTTCATGGAAGGTGGCTGGGGTTGGGTGTTTGGATCGGCGGTGACGGATCACCGAGATCAGGATCAGCCCGAAAACCAGCAGGCCGATGATGGATACGATCCACAACACGGTGTTATGCAAGCCGTGAATTTCCTGGGCGACGGCGGTCACCCCGGGCCGTAGGTTGTGGTCGGAACGTTCAGCCCAGTCGCTGGCCGTGGCCAACCCGCTGATCATCAGCGAGGTCAAGCCGACCGCCATGCGGTGGAACAGAGTTGACTGCATGCGTTTGCTCCCTGTTTTCCCCGGCAAGGTACCCCCC